>OOGD01000188.1_pt1 | contig 13849 bp, 10 predicted proteins | sample 1670381 | NCBI WGS metagenome assembly OOGD01 (sample SAMEA98146918, study PRJEB22522) | marine metagenome | biome: marine biome; feature: marine water body; material: sea ice | place: Arctic Ocean | collected 14-Sep-2015 | depth 1.3 m | reverse complement strand
ACAATGAATGTATTGCACACGGAGAATTTAATGCTTAATAATTTAAGACAATCGACCCTGCTATTAGTTGGTATTTTACTCGGCTTGTCGCTCGCCGTTGGCCATAGCGTTTATGCCCTTAAAGACAATCAAACAGGAAGTGTCGATATTCCTTTTGAATCGCTTCAAGCTTTCACTGATGTTTTTTCAAGAGTCAAGTCAGACTATGTCGAAGGCGTTGACGATAAGAAACTGATCGAAGATGCAATTCGCGGTATGTTGAGCGGGCTTGATCCTCATTCTGCCTTCATGAACACTGCTGAATTTAACGAACTTAAAGTTGGCACTACAGGTCAATTCGGTGGTTTAGGCATTGAAGTGAGTATGGAGAATGGCTTTGTTAAAGTCATTTCACCGATAGATGATACGCCAGCTTCGCGCGCTGGTTTGAAACCCAGCGACCTCATCATTCAACTAGATGATTCGCCTGTAAAAGGCATGACTTTGAATGATGCGGTAAAGATAATGCGTGGCGAACCTGATACCGATATTTTGTTAACAATCGTCAGAGAAGGTGAAAGTGCGCCCCTTGAATTCACTATCACAAGAGAGATAATTCGAGTAAAAAGCGTTAAAAGTAGGATTCTTGAAGATGGTTACGGTTATGTTCGTATTGCCAGTTTTCAATCACGCACCACGACTGACCTACTCAAAAGCATAACTGACCTGCAGAAAAAAGCGCCGCTCAAAGGCTTGGTATTAGATTTACGCAATAACCCAGGTGGCGTGCTCAGCGGTGCGGTAGGTGTATCGAATGCTTTTATCAATGATGGCCTGGTTGTTTATACAGAGGGTCGTATTGATAATTCAAGCCATCGTTATACAGCAACACCCGGCGACAGTTTGAATGGAGCACCGCTTATAATACTAATTAATGGCGGCTCGGCATCCGCATCGGAGATTGTTGCTGGTGCTATGCAAGACCACAAGCGCGCCATTATTATGGGCACTAAATCATTTGGTAAGGGATCAGTACAAACAATCCAGGAACTTCAGAATGGATCAGCAGTAAAAATTACCACTGCGCGTTATTTTACACCGAATGGTCGCTCAATACAGGCTAAAGGAATTATGCCAGACATTGAATTAAAAACATTGCGTCTCCCAGCAAGTGATACAAATGGACGCAAGTCATTTTCTGAAAATGATCTGTCGGGACACTTGAGTAATCCTGATGATGATGAAACGCTTGATGGTGAACAATCCGATACATCTGAAGATAAAGAAAACATCCAAGACTTGGCCGAAGTGGATTTTCAACTATATGAAGCGTTGAACCTGCTTAAGGGAATGAACATTCTTAATCAAGTGGTCAAGAAATAACTCTTCTCAGTAAAAAGTCATGACCAAGCTTTTGCCATTCTTTGTCATTCTTTTGTTGGCGCCTTTCGCAGGCGCCAGCGATCAAAGACCGGTACTGTCGCTCGTTATTGATGACCTAGGTTATTCTTTTAAACAGGGCAAGGCAGCCCTCAACTTAGGGAGTGATCATACCTATGCGATTATCCCAGGTACCATTTATGGCAAGAAACTGGCTACTTTGGCGGATGAGAACAGCAGAGAGATAATTCTTCATTTGCCATTGCAGGCATCAAGCCGGCTGGCGGCAGCAGAATCGAATACTTTAACCGAGTCGATGAATGAGAATCAGATCACCCTCAATACTGTTGCTATGCTTTCAGAATTTCCTAACATAAAAGGTATTAATAATCATATGGGGAGCCATCTCACAGAGATTAGCTATTTTATGCGGCCAATTATGGAGAGTATTAAGGCTTATCGATCTCAACTTTATTTTCTTGATAGCGTAACGACATCCCGAAGTGTTGCCCACATCGAGGCTATTAATTCTGGATTAGATTCAGTGAAACGTGATGTTTTTTTGGATAACGAACATACAAATCCTGAGTCAATAAAATTCCAATTTGATTTATGGCTAGATAAAGCACGTGATACCGGATCTGCAGTTGCAATCGGACATCCACATCCTGAAACAATAGCCTTTCTAACAGAGAACTTACCGTTATTCGAAAAGAATTTTCGATTTATGCGTCTTTCCGAGCTTATATCTGCCGCTAAAACAGCAAGTCGATTGCTAGAACCTCAGGCATATTTGACAAATTTCGAGTAATTCAAAACCTTAACAATTAACCTAGTCGTTAGCTAAGTTCTGGATTCACCACGCACCATCATAACCTTGCCTGTCCTGACCATTTCGACGACTTTAAAGTTTGAAATCATTTCAACCAGAGCATCAACCTTAGAGCTATCGCCGGCGATACTCAATATCATCGAGGTATGCGTTAAATCGAGCGTTTTGCAACCAAAGTGTTCCGCTATTTGAAGCAATTCGTTACGCTTGTCGATACCACACAAGATTTTGATCATTGCGAATTCTTTAACAACCGATATTTCGAGACTATGGTCAACACAATGCACAACATCGATCAATTTGCTTACTTGCATGATAATTTGGTCTAAATTGCCTTCGTCTCCAGAAAGCCCAATAGTCATTCGAGAAAAACGACCATCCATGCCTGGCGACACTACAAGCGATTCAATATTGTAGTTTCGGCGCGCGAAAGTTTGTGCAATGCGGGCCAATACACCTGGTGAATTAGAAACGTACACACTTAAAGTATGTTGTGAACTAGTAAGCACGCTGGTTGGCGATTTGTCAGTTGTGACTATTTCCTTGTTTTCTACTACCATAGTTCTATTCTCGATGTTCACTCTGCTGCTTGCTGTCGTAACCATAATAATGCCTTATTTCGATAAACAGTCAATCATTTAGGTAGACCCTGTTGGCTTTGACATTTTTTCTTTTGGTGGTTCAATAAGCATATCTTCTAAAGCAGCACCCGCAGGAATCATTGGGAAAACATTTTCATGTTTCGTTACCTCAGCATTAATCAGTACCGGGCCACCTCTATGAGCTATTGCTTTTTCCAATACCTTTCGGACGTCCGCCGGGCGTTTAAGATTATAACCTGTCGCACCATAAGCCTCAGCTAGTTTGACAAAATCAGGATTGCCAACTAGATCCACGCCACTTTCACGCTCGTCGAAAAATAACTCCTGCCACTGGCGTACCATGCCCAGATAATGATTGTTCAATACGAGAATAATGATAGGCAGTTTTTCAATGACAGCTGTCGCCAATTCAAACAAAGTCATCTGAAAGCCACCATCACCAACAACAGCAACGACGAGATCATCTGGTCGACCTAGTTGGGCACCAATAGCAGCAGGGAAGCCAAATCCCATTGTGCCAGCACCACCAGAGGTTAACCATTGGAATGATCTGTCGCATTTATAAAACTGTGCTGCCCACATCTGATGCTGGCCGACATCAGTTGTCATTATTGCCTTACCCTCAGTCAGCTTATAAAACTCATCCAACACGTGCTGCATTTTAAGACCACCGTGAATTTTATAAGACAGCGGAAACTTTTTCTTCAAGCCCTGAACCTTTTCAACCCATTCGTCTGAGTCGAGGCGTTCAATGTGTTTATTGAGCTCGGTCAAAATGGCTTTTGCATCACCAACACATTGATAGTGCGGCACAATCATCTTACCGATCTCTGCAGGATCAATATCAATATGGATGATAGTAGCATGGCGACCAAATTTGTCTGCTTGTCCAATAATACGATCATCAAAACGTGAACCGACTGATAAAATTAAGTCGGCTTCAACTATTGCTTTGTTTGCATAAGCGGTGCCATGCATACCTAGCATACCCAGCGCTAATTCATGACTTTCAGGGAAGACACCTTTTCCAAGCAAAGTGTTGGTTACTGGTGAGTTGAGTGTTTCCGCTAGATATTTGAGTTCATCATCAGCATTCGCTAACATTGCACCTTGACCTGCAAGGATGAGCGGCTTTTTTGAAGTTTTAATAGCTTCTGCAATGGCTTTAATCTCGGTTATGTCCAGATCATAAGCTAATTCTGGTTTATAACCCGGCAAATTCATTTCCTGTTCAAGCTCTCCATCGAAAAGCCCCTGACTTAAGTCTTTAGGAATATCGATTAAAACGGGGCCCTTGCGTCCAGTTGTGGCAATATGGTAAGCCTCTTTAACGATACGTGGAATATCATTTGTGGCTTTGACCAAATAGCTGTGCTTTACCACAGGCATCGAAATTCCAAATATATCAGCTTCTTGAAAAGCATCCTTACCCAACATCCAGGTAACTTGCTGGCCCGTAATAACGATCATGGGTATCGAGTCCATATCAGCTGTCATGATCCCTGTAATAGTGTTACCTGCGCCAGGCCCACTTGTTACCAATACACAGGCTGGTTTGCCGGTTGCTCTGGCATAACCATCAGCCATATGGACAGCCCCTTGTTCGTGCCGGACCATAACAAACTTGATTGTAGTTTTAATCGTTTCAAGAGCATCGAATATTGGGAGCACAGCTCCACCGGAATATCCAAACATAATCTCTATGCCTTCTTTCTCTAAGCATTTAAGTAAGGCCTGTGCGCCATCTAGTTGTTGTGTTGCCATGTTATTAATCGCCTGATATCTGTTTTTTCATCTAATTTTTCACTAAAGATAAATTTTTTATCGCTATTAGTAAATTAATCATTATAGAGCAAAGTTTATCTAAGGGAAGGGGGAGAATGGTTGAAAACAACGATTATCTGACAAACGTTGATAAATTAGTGATGTATTATTATTTTTTTTACTATTACTGACTCAAAACTCCATAATTATTTTTGGCTTGCCTGTTTAAAACACACTTATTCGATCTTATTCGGCTTTTTAGGCATTAATGAAAAACGGTGCCGCCTCATTCACTACTGTGTCTAATTATTTGTAACTAATAAGCCATTTATTAGGTATTTGTAGGATCTAGGTAACCGAAAGGAGCGGCAGTCATTTTGAGGGAGTTTTTTGATCGTATGAGGCAGATAATTGTTCTACTCAATGCATTGGATCTAAAAAAACTAGCCCAAATGGCTCTCTTTACGACTATTGACGCTGAGGTAAGGCAATACAGGCGCTTTAGGAGAATAGATTAATGCTAAGTAAGACAGTTCCTTTTGCCAATAATTAGGCCAACCATTGACGCTATTTCTGAGGAGAGTCCTCTCATTTAGGTTAACTCACTACTTTTAAATAAGTTAACTGAGATTGCCCATAGTATGACGTGTGGCTTCAGTTGAAATTTGTTTCGCGGGTTGATTTGGAACTTGGGACAGGCCTTTAATTAGATTAGGCGCGATAGCAAGAAGACCTATCCTATTGTTGTGATCTTCCCATACACGAGCAAAAATAACATGATCAACCCAACTTATCGTGCCAGATTCTATACAAGCGTATATTTTTGAAGTCACACGATCGACAAAATTTATCCTCGGTATATCGTTGGCACATTTGACCAAGAATTCTGTATTCACCTCAGGAGCGATAGCGCTCGCAAAAGGATAAACCTGATTAGCACTTTCTGCGTAAATATTTAATTTTGAAAATCGATTGATATCAATCATACACTTGATATCCAAAATATATAGTTCGTCTTTAAACCCAAAAGCAATCGTCTTAGGTTGTTTTCCAAGATCGACGCTATTGTCCAGGAATTCGCAATATACTAGTTTATCTTTTCGCAATGCCCAGGTGAAAAATAATACGGGTATGCCCTTAAGCGCTTCAATATTGTGATCAAGAAGATCATCGACCGCCTTGAATCGCCCTACCTGAAGACCGCGTTTCCATGAACGCTCTACTGTCTCTTCTGGCGGCGTTACAACAAATACCATATAGATGGTATGACCAAATCTAGTGAGTAAATTACTACCTTCCTTAGCGCTAGATCCAGCAGCAAAACTGTCAAAACGAAATCGGTCGACCAGCAGGTGAGATAGTTTACCTTGTTTTGCTTTTTGGCTAATATAAAGATCAAGCTTATGGTCAATAATCGGAACCTCATCTCCTGCCAGTGTTCCCGCATACTTATAGGCATCACCCAATGCCTCATAATCCAGCAAATATTTACGCCATATATCAGGGCTTATCAAGGCAAAGTCATGCCAGTTAATACCCAGTGCTTCGGTATGTTTCTTTTGCAACGGGCGCATTGTACTTTTTCCCGAGGCTGAGGCACCTTTTACATTAATTATTATTGGTTCCTCCTGAGGCGGCAATATCAAATAACCTTCCTTTATTGCCGCATCGTTAATATAGGGAGATATCATTTCACCCATCATTTCACTGCCATACTCATTGCAAACTAGCCCAGTGATTAACAATGAGAGTAATGGCTTTTCTCCAACTAATCGTCCATGTTTAATTACTATCGCGTTAGCAATTTTAACCAACGCTCTAAAAATAGACTGATGCATTGAGTCTGTGGATGTTTCCACTTTCTGCTGCCACAAAAAAATCAGACGCTGGTCACGTAATTCAACAGATTCGGGGCAGTCTAATTTTCGCTTCTTCTTTTTTGCTCTAAAGAAATCCTTAAAACTCGAAGTTTTTTCGTTTTCTGATGGAATAACGGGTTCTGCAAATAAAACACGTGATAGCTCAAGATCAACGGCTAATTTAACTTGTTGCTGCATTTCATAAAAGCGATGGATTATTTCAGCCATGTGGGGCTGGATATAGTTATTTAATATTGTTCCGACCACTTTTCGAAAATTGACGCCCAAATCCTCGTACTTCGACCCATCAGAAACAAAGATATCCGCAGACACTCGAATAAGCAATTCGTGCACAACAAGCCTCTCAGCACGAAAGCAAACCAACTGTTGAATAGGAAGACCGGTAAACTCACTTAATTCTGTTACCGTTTCATAAGTGGTAGTAACGTTCTCAGGACGAAACATTGTTGATAGCGGCAAATAGTTTGAAGGAAGGGTCGACTTTATACCCGGATTCCAAGGTCCTATTATTTCATTACCTGGCGTTGTTAAAGTCATGACATAACGCTTAAGAGACTATGAATTAGTCGCAAATTTATGCGAAGATTTTTGAATCAACATCAATACATCGCTGTTTTTATACCCATATAATTTTAGGCAGATGATCAACGGGTTGTTTCTCCATCAATCATCTGCATCTTACTACTCTCCTAGAGGTCGCTCCTTAATGTAGACAGCATCTTCCTGTATTTTTTTGTTCAAAAGACAGACGCAAGCATATAACGCTTTTAACGAAGGCGTATCAACACCCGTCATTTCACCTAATTCGATAACGACACCCAACATGCCATCAATTTCTAACGGTTTGCCTGCTTCAACATCCTGCAACATCGAGGTTTTATGTTTGCCAACACTTTCGGCGCCGTTGATACGCCTTTCGATCGTAACCCGAAATGAAGCGCCCAATTTTTCGGCTATTTTCTGTGCTTCAGTCATCATTGTCGTCGCGAGTTCTCGCGTCAGGGGATCCTGACATATATCGACCAATGTAGAGTGGGTTAAAGAGCTAATGGGATTAAAGGTTAAGTTACCCCAGAGCTTTAACCAAATCTCAGACCGAATATCGGTTAATATTCGAGACTTAAAACCACACGATTCAAATAGATTAGAAACGATCTGTAAACGTTCAGATTCACTGCCGTCTAGCTCTCCAACGGGAAATTTATCACCTTCGACATGTTCAATCACTCCCGGCTCTGATATTGAAGCGGCAGGATAGGCAATGCAGCCTATGATTCGCTTAGGATCAATGCCTTTAGCTAAAGAACCACCTGGATCAACTGTTTCTACAATACGGTTTTCATAATCGCCACCGTTGCCTTGAAAGTACCACCAAGGAATTCCATTTTGCAGCGCGACCATCACAGTATCTGGACCAAATAGTGTTTTAAGATCATCTAAAACAGGAACAATTTGATGGGCTTTTAAGGCGAGCAACACGATATCCTGTGGACCGCATTCAGTCATATCGCTAGTGGCAAATACGTTACGAACATTAATCTCCTGACCATCCTTACGTAACGTCAGACCATTTTCCTTAATCGCAGCTAGGTGGGGTCCTCGAGCGATTAACGATACATCATGTCCTTGCGCCGCAATTTGAACACCCATATAGCCGCCGATCGCACCAGCTCCAACAACACATACTTTCATGTAACACTCCAAACTTCGCTAGCCTGTCTGCCAGCGTAAAAACGATCTCAAATAGCACTAGGTTTAACCAATGCCGCCCGTAATAAAGCTTTTAACCGGCTGCCATCTCAGGCCAATACAACAACATTTGATAACAGCTAATTATCAATATAACATTATCTTTGTTGACTTTAAGAGCCGAGAACAGCACCTACACCTAACTTGCAGGAAGCTGCATATTCTGACGCACTGATTTTTCCTTCACCATCGGATCGAACTCTTGATATTAGAATTCCGCCATCATCACCCGTAGCGATTACAAGTCCGTCGTCACTCGATTTTAATATTGTTCCTGGATCACCCACTGCTAACTCGATCAATTGACTATTGAAGATTTGCACTGTGACACCATTATTTTTAGTCCAGGCACCTGGTTGTGGATTAGCCGCACGAATCGTATTATAAATTTGTGCCGATGGTTTACTCCAGTCGATTTCAGCCTGTGCTTTTCCAAACCAGGATTCATAACTCCCCTCATCAAGGTTCTGCTTAATCTGAGGTGCATCATCGGCTTTCACTAGATCCAAAGATTCAATCATTGCATCAACGCCCATTGGATATAACTTTTTAAAGTAAATATCAGCCAGTGTTTCATCAGGTCCGATATCACAGGTTTTTTGCAACAGAATCGGCCCTTCATCAAGACCTTCATTCGGCCAGAATATAGTTAAACCCGTTTTCGTAGACCCCATTGCAATCGGCCAGTTTATTGAAGATGGACCGCGATGCATCGGTAATAAGGATGGGTGATACTGAAACGAACCACGTCTTGGGGCTTCTAGCACGGGTTGCGGAACAAATAATAAAACATAAGCCATAATGCAAATATCGGCATCAAAAGACTGCATGAGCTTTAATGCCTCAGGCGTTTTCCATGAAGCAGGTTGGTGCACAGGCAATCCATTTTCAAGCGCAAGCTCTTTCAATGGATCAATCGGTTTACCCTCTTTATCTGGCGCCGTACAAACTGCAACTATATTTTCGTTTCGTTCTAGTAAACGTTCTAAGACTGCGCGACCAAAAGCCTGTTGTCCATGGACTACAATTCGCATTATAAACTCCTATATGTTTTTCAATTTAAACTGCGCCAGACGCTCTAATGGCAGCAATTTCTGCAGCATCATAATCCAGAACGTCAGATAAGATTTCGTCAGTGTGCTCGCCAAGTAATGGTGAGCGCGTCACTTCAACGGCAGAATCAGAAAATTTTATCGGGCAACCCACGGTCAGATACTTGCCTCGTTCAGGGTGATCCACTTCAACTATTGTTCCTGATTCTCGCAATGAAACGTCTTCTGAAATTTCTTTCATGGAAAGTATTGGACCTACTGGAATATTATGAGGATTACACTGCTCCATAACCTCAAATTTTGTTTTAGTCATGGTCCACTTTTCAATCTCATTAAAAATTTCATTGAGTCGATTTAATCTGGCGGATGGCGTTGCATAATCGGGACTTTCCTTCCATTCTGGTTTTCCAATTACATCACATATTTTCTGCCATACCGCTGCCTGAGTAATGAAATAAGTATACGCATTAGGGTCCATCTCCCATCCCTTACACTTGAGAATTCGACCAGGCTGTCCTCCCCCAGAATCATTTCCGGCTCTAGGTGTTGAATCGCCAAATTCAACATTTTCACCGTATTGTGAATATTCTGTTAGTGGCCCAGCCTCCAACCGTTGTTGATCACGTAATTTTACACGACATAAATTAAGCACTGAATCTTGCATGGGTGCCTGTACTAGCTGACCTCTTCCGGTATTCGCTCGTTGTAACAATGCGGCAGTAATTCCTAATGCCAAATGCAACCCAGTACCTGAATCGCCAATTTGAGCACCAGTTACTAATGGTGGCCCATCACGAAAGCCTGTAGTTGAGGCGGAGCCACCGGCACATTGAGCTACATTCTCATAAACCTTACAATCTTCATAGGGCCCTGGACCGAAACCTTTTACTGAAGCCATTATCATCTTCGGATTTAGCTCTTGGATTCTTTCCCAGCTGAATCCCATTCTATCCAGTGCACCCGGTGCAAAATTTTCAACTAACACGTCACATTTTTTAACCAGACGTTCTAAAACTTCTTTGCCTGTTTCGTTTTTAGAATTTAATGTCAGTGACCGTTTATTGTGGTTGAGCATTGTAAAGTACAAACTGTCTACGCCTTCCACGTCAGGAAGCTGCTTCCGGGTTGCATCGCCAACACCTGGTCGTTCGACTTTGATAACATCGGCACCCATCCAGGCAAGTAATTGCGTGCAAGTTGGTCCAGATTGTACATGAGTAAAATCGAGTATTCTGACTCCGTCTAGTGCTTTAGACATTAGTAACCCCTATTAGTAATTAATTGTGTGAAATACATTATTGTTGAATTCAAATATGACTCTTCAATTAAAACAGTCATGTGCAGCGATATTTGCAATCCACTTACAAGCCCGGCCGGCTTGACTGTAGATAAGGTCCAAGCGTTTGATATCTGCAAAAGCTTTCCCTCTCATGGTCATTTCTTTGTTAAAAATCAAACGCTGAACTTATTTTTTGGCTGCACCACTGGTAGGATTCAAGCTCGTAATACGCCCGCTCTCAGTGCCAGCAGTCTCATCAATAATGGCATTGATGAGTGTAGGTCTTCCAGAAGCAACGGCTTCTGTCAGTGCTTTTTCTAACTCGGCTGGTGTGTTGGCAACAACACCAACGCCACCAAAGGCTTGCATCATCATTTCGTATCGCGCATTTTTGACAAAAACGGTTGGCGCTGGATCAGTACCGCCACTGTTATTCTTATCGATTCCTTTGTATATGCCGTTATTGTTGAACACCACAACACAGACCGGCAAGTTATAGCGACAGATGGTTTCAACTTCCATGCCGCTAAAACCAAAGGCGCTGTCGCCCTCCACTGCAATGACTGGCTTACCCGTTACCACAGCGGCAGCTACCGCAAAGCCCATGCCAATACCCATAATGCCCCATGTGCCTACATCAAGGCGTTTGCGTGGTTCATACATATTGACGATAGAACGGGCAAAATCCAGCGTATTCGCCCCTTCATTGACTAAATAGGCATCGGGGCGAGCCTTGATTTGGTTTCTGATAACGTTCAGAGCACTTTGAAAGTTCATGGGCGTTGGATTGAGCTTTAACTTTGCTTCCATCTTGATGACGTTTTTGCTGGTGCGCGCATACACCTCAGTCGTCCACTCTGCGGAAGGCTTGGCAAAGCTAGTGCCCATGCCTGCCGACAATGCCTGCACGCAAGAGCCGATATCACCAACCAACGGTGCTGCAATAGGTACATTACTATCCATTTCGGTTGGTGCAATATCAATCTGAATAAATTGGCGACTGGCTGCGTTAGTGCCACCCCAAGTTTTACCCTTACCGTGTGACAGCAGCCAGTTTAGTCGGGCTCCAATGAGTACAACCACATCAGCCTCAGCTAACACGTAAGAGCGTGCGGCCGATGCGCACTGTTCATGAGTATCTGGAATCAGTCCCTTGGCCATTGACATTGGGAGGTAAGGGATACCCGACTGCTCGACAAATGTCCGAATGTGTTCGTCTGCCTGAGCATAAGCGGCCCCTTTGCCCAAAAGAATCAAAGGCCTTTTAGCCGTTTTAAGCAAGTCTAGCGCGCGCTGAACAGATTCTGGTGCGGGCAACTGACGCGGGGCAGCATCCACTACCTTAATCAGTGATTGTTGGCCTTCAACAGCGTCCATAACTTGTGAAAACAGCTTGGCAGGAAAGTCTAAATACACGCCGCCAGGACGACCAGATACCGCAGAACGAATAGCCCGCGCAACGCCCACCCCTATGTCTTCAGCATGGAGTACGCGAAAAGCCGCTTTGCATAGAGGCTTGGCAATCGCCAGTTGGTCCATCTCTTCATAGTCGCCTTGCTGTAAGTCAACGACTTCACGCTCAGAAGAACCTGAAATCAAAATCATCGGAAAGCAATTGGTTGTGGCGTTGGATAGCGCTGTCAAACCATTCAAGAACCCCGGGGCTGAGACTGTTAAACAAATACCTGGCTTTTGAGTTATAAAACCAGCCGCCGCCGCCGCATTACCTGCGTGCTGTTCGTGACGAAAAGAAATCATACGCATGCCATTGGCTTGCATTTTTCGGGTCAGGTCGGTAATTGGAATACCCGGTAAGCCAAAAATGGTATCGATGTCGTTTAGCTTCAGCGCGTCAATGACGAGCTGAAAACCATCAACTGTGGTTGTGGTGTTGCCAGTGTCTGTTGTCATGATAAATAGTCTCTATTTTGGATTGACGTTTAAGGAGCAAAGCCTAGGCATCCGCCTAGCGTGACTAGGGTAACAACGCCTTCGGCCTTTAATGCTTTTGCAACGAGATGAGCATCAGAGAAGCCTGATCTTTGTTTATTTTTCTGCTGCAAAGTATCGTTTGCAATATCTGATTGAGTTGGCATTATTTTCCTCTGTATTGATTTGTAACCAGCCCGTTTAGAACCTGAATAGCGAAGCGGTAGTTGATAACCCCAAGCAAGGTTCTTGGTGAGATACTCACCCTTGAGTTAATCTAGATAATCGACAAATGTTTCTACGTGTTTCGCTAGTTCAAGTGCATGATCTCTTACCAGTTGTTCAGCCTTGAATGGATCACGCGCTTCAATCGCTTCTATAATTCGAATATGATCGATGACCGAACGAGACACTCTGCCATGGTCTTTGATCGTGCTAGCCCGGATCGCTCGCATATGAAAAAATAACTGGTCGGACATTTTTGTAATTAGTTTCGATTTACCCAGTCTTATAATGGTCTGATGGAATTCTATATTGGTATCGGAATATTCATCAATGTGCGCTTGAGCATCGTCACTATCTCCATAAGCAAATTTATAGCGCAAGCTGGCTAGTTCAGCATCATTTGAACGAGTGGTAGCCAACCGAGCAGCCATGCTTTCCAACGCAGCCCAGACGTCAATCATGTCTATAATTTCAGCTTTTGTTTTACGAACAACAAAAGCGCCTCGACGAGCGATATTTTGAACCAGACCCTCTTGCTCAAGACGAGATATGGCTTCTCTAACTGGCGTACGACTAACGCCTAACTGCTCGCTTAATGTTCGCTCATCGAGTCTAATCAAGGCTTCACTCGAATAAATATCCATTTGGCCGATCAACTCCTTAAGAGAGAGATACACCTGATTCCTAAGCGCCTTAGCAGGCTCAAGCGGTTTTACAATTTTTAACGCCATTGATAGATTCCCAATAAAGGTACGCTGTGATTTTTTGGTATACAATATACCAAAAATTCAATAAATTCAATAAATTCGATTAACAACAGCTGGATTAAATAGACTTAGATCTAATAATGATATTTAAAAAAGATGAATCGGTTAAATGCCAGCGTCACCTTTCCCAAGGAGCCTGTCGGACTTAGGATAAATCTACTGCAGAAAAACCATTTCGGCCAAATTTCTCGATCCAATTCGTTGAATAGAACTTCTAATCGCCTCATTCGATCAAAAAATTTAACTCAAAATGACTTTCCCTCGCTACGATTACCTAAGCTCGACAGACTCCTAAATCATTTATAGTGTCGAACGCCATTTAATAACATGCAAAAAACAGCCCGCTGACCCGGGCTCCCCAATATACTTAACTTACGTTTTTACCGAACAAAGTAATCCAAATCCGTCAAA
>OOGD01000186.1_pt1 | contig 13976 bp, 12 predicted proteins | sample 1670381 | NCBI WGS metagenome assembly OOGD01 (sample SAMEA98146918, study PRJEB22522) | marine metagenome | biome: marine biome; feature: marine water body; material: sea ice | place: Arctic Ocean | collected 14-Sep-2015 | depth 1.3 m | reverse complement strand
GCCTAGGAGCCTGTCGGACTTAGGATAAATCTACTGCGGAAAAACCATTTCGGCCACATTTCTCGATCCAATTCGTTGAATAGAACCACTATTCGCCTTATTCGGTCAAAAAATTTAACTCAAAATGACTTTCCCTCGCTACGGTTACCTAAGTCCGACAGAATCCTAGTCAAATTTTAGTTAAACTAAATATGAGGTATTATATAGCTGACTATCGGTCATTTGCGTTAAGATGCATTTAAAACAAGGGGAAGTCTAACGCATGCAACTAGAAAAATACTACAGTCTGGATCACTCAAAACTATCATTTACTCAGCAACAGGCTAGTGACTTTGCCAAGTCGGTCGCGGGTGACTTCAATATGTTGCACGATGTCGGTTCGAAACGTTTCTGCGTTCCGGGAGATTTGTTGTTTTCAGTCATGATCAAGCATTATGGTTTAAGACAGGTCATGGGGTTTTCGTTTTCTGGCATGGTAACCGACGACGTAACCCTTATCTTACCCGAGGTCGAGGCGCGTGAAATTTCGATCTATGATCAAAATGACAAGAAATATCTAGATATCTCAACCAATGGCGACCTGAGTCAAGACCCAACCGTGATAGACGCCTTAATTAAAAACTATGTCGAGTTCTCCGGCCACACTTTCCCTCATGTGCTGGTGCCGTTAATGAAGGACAATAATGTGATGATCAATACCGAGCGTCCGCTGGTTATTTATGATCACATGCGAATTTCACTCGATACGCTAGATATCGATACGGTCGAGCTCTCTCATACCGAGCCTCAGTTTCGTTTGTACGGAAAGCGCGGCGATGTTGCCCTCAATTTCCAAATCCACTGCAACGGTGAATATGTCGGCAAAGGCCAAAAGAAAATGGTTTTAAGCGGCTTGCGCGAATACGATGAGGATAAAATTGAAGTATTGGTCACCGCTTTTAACGAACAAAAAAACCATTATGCTTGCGGTTGAGAGTTCTTAAACTGAGACCCCATACTTTTTAAGATAGCCGCTTAAGAAATACCGATATTTTTCAACTGCTGAGGATCACTAATGTCTTCACCCGTGCTAACAATCCAATCCTTAACCAGGCCAATAATTTCAGCAGGCTCTTTGCCTTCGGGGTCAATGGGTTTGCCAATGACGACGCGTATCGTGCCTGGCCATTTTATCCAGCTATGGCGTGGCCAGTATTCTCCCGCATTGTGAGCAACCGGTAGCACCGCATACCCAGTGCGTTGGGATATGATTGCACCGCCCATTTTGAATGGCTTTTGCTGTTTAGGCATGACTCGAGTGCCTTCAGGAAACAGCATTAAAATGCGCCCTTCGTCCATACGCTTTTTGCTTTTCTCGATGAGCTGATTAATCGCCTTGCGCCCCGTCCCTCGGTCGAGTGCTATGGCATTCACTGCGATCAAACCCCAGCCAAATATTGGAATCCAAGTTAATTCTCGCTTCACCACCCAAATCATCGGGTCGAAGAACTTCTGTAACGCAATCGCTTCCCAAGTCGAGCTATGTTTGCTCATGACGATAAAGCCATTGTCAGGAATATTCTCAGTGCCTTCGACGACATATTTCAAACCACAGATAACGTTCAACAATCCAAGGCTTAAATTAATCCATAACCTGACAACCGCGATGCGAACACTAAACGGAAAAATTATTAACAGACATAAGAAAAGTCCAGACGTTAGTGTGATCAACAAAAAAGGTGGCCAGAATAAGGTCGATCGAATTATTAACCACAATTTATACATTGGACTGGGCATTAGTTTGGCCTGTTGTTAAGTGTGTTATGTACAAAATGTGCGCGGTCATCATCTACCGGTACATTGGCTGCTTCGGGGCTGTTTTGTATGACTCGCTCGCTAAACAAGCCTCGTGCAATATCCGGTTGATGAGTCGCGATGGTCAAATAATAACCCGCTTTTTTAAGTTGACTAATGGCTTCCAGGCTACTGGCTATAGGCATTGACTCTTCTTTCCACTTAATAGGGTCATCCAAGTCTTGGTTGATGACCCCATCCCGGTCGACAATTATCATTTTTGTCATAGTGAAACCTCCGCTAAGGAAGTCGACCGGGTTTGTTGCAACTGCCTTCACACCAACAAACTACGATTGAATCCTGGAAAAATCAGCAACTTGTCTGAAGCAATTCAATAGCCGGCCTAATAATGCGAGTCGGTTTGCCTTAATCGCTGGATCGTCAACCATTACCATAACATCGTCGAAAAATTGATCAACCACCGGTCGAAGCGACGCCAGTTCATTCAGCCCCTGCAGATACTCACCTTCAGCAAACAAGGTATCGACCTTATGCTGTAAACCGATTAATTGTTGAAACAGTTGCTTCTCCACAGCTGCTTCAAATAAGGTTTCATCAATCGCTATACTGTCATTTGAGTCGTCGTTTTCAATGCCCTGCTTTTTTAGAATATTCGCAATTCGTTTGTTTGCCGCAGCTAATGCAATCGCAGCCGTATTGCTCTGGAAGTGATTAACCGCCTGTACCCGTCGATCACAGTCACTCAGTAGCGCTGGTTTTGTAACGATAACAGCATCAACAATATCAAAACTAATGTCCTGCTCCTGATAATAGGCACGAAGTCGATCAAAGATGTAGTCGCTCACATCATCGGCTACAGAACCCGATTCAAATTTGTCTGCCAGAGCGTCGCAAGCTTTGTTGATTAGCTGCATCAAGTTTAGCGGCAAGTCTTTTTCGATCAGAATTCGGACCACACTTAACGCGGCTCGGCGCAGCGCAAAGGGGTCTTTGACGCCGCTGGGCTTTTGTCCAATGCCAAAAATACCGACCAAACTATCGAGCCTGTCGGCCAATGCAACACATTGCGCGACATCGTTACTGGGTAGTTGATCACCCGAAAATTTAGGCCAGTAATGCTGTTCAACTGCGTCACTAACAGCCTTAGGCTCGTGATCAAACTCGGCATAGTAACGACCCATTAAACCCTGCAATTTGGGAAACTCTCCCACCATTTCGGTCATTAAGTCACACTTACACAATTGAGCCGCCCTTTCTACCTGAGCTTCATCGGCTCCAATTTGCTTTGCAATCGATACTGCTAGCTTGGCGATTCGACGACTTTTGTCACCAACACTGCCGAGTTTGTTCTGAAATACGACTTTATCGAGCAACTCACTACGCTGCGATAGGGGCTGTTTTTGATCCTGCTCAAAAAAGAATCGGGCATCAGCAAAACGCGGTCGGATGACTCGCTCATTACCTTTGGCAACCATCTCAGGTTGCTTGCTATCAATGTTTGAAATAGTAATAAAGTTGGGCAATAACGCGCCTTGCTGATCAAACAACGCAAAGTATTTTTGATTGTCCTGCATCGTCATCACTAACGCTTCGACCGGAATCGACAGAAATTCAGCGTCAAATGTGCCACACACGGCAACAGGAAACTCAACCAACCCGGTCACTTCGTTTAACAACGCTTCTTCTATGTGTGCGACGCCACCTAAGTTAGCGGCGCTTTGCTCGATCTGTTCTCGGATTATTCTTTTACGCTCATCGAAACTGGCAACAACTTTGCCTTCACTCGCCAGGCAAGCAACATAATCGCTGGCATTCAAGAAAGTAATATAGCCTGGCGCATGAAACCGATGTCCCTGACTTTGATCGCCCGAGCGCACGCCCAACACTTCTCCTTCGACCACATTTGAACCAATCATCATGACCAGCCACTTCACTGGACGAACGAACTCAAACGCTTGATCACCCCAGCGCATTTTTTTTGCGATCGGTAGTTTATTGATGGCGGTTGCGACCACTTCTGGCAGAATTTGCGCCAAACTCGATCCGATTTCAGTTTTTTCAAAATACAACCAGGCACCTTTGTCGGTCTCACGTTGTTGTAAATCAGTCACTTCGACACCACAGCCACGGGCAAAGCCCTGTGCCGCTTTCGACGGATTGCCTTCTTTATCAAAGGCGGCCTGTAACGCTGGGCCACGCTTTTCGACCACTTGATCAGCCTGCTGGATCTGCATGTTGCGCATTAATATGCCAAGACGTCTGGGAGTCGCGTAAACTTCTATTGAAGCCGCTGGCAATCCAGCGTCATTGAGCGCCTGGCTCACCAGTTTGGCAAAATCTTCAGACAATGACTTAAGGCTTATAGGGGGTAACTCTTCCGTGCCTAATTCGATCAGGCAATCGTTGGTTATAGCGCTGTTATTATTCGGTGCATTATTCACTGTCAACCTCCATTGCCGTTGCATCTGAAGTTGCTTTGGGCAACAACGAATTCTTCATTAGAGGAAAGGCCAGTGCCTCGCGCGACTCGTAATAACATTGCGCAACACCTCTTGATAACGTTCGCACCCGCAAGATAAAACGTTGGCGTTCGGTCACCGAAATAGCGTGACGCGCATCGAGCAAATTGAAGGCATGGGATGCTTTCATGACCTGTTCATAACCCGGTAGGGCTAACTTCTTTTCGATCAGTTTTTGACATTCAGTTTCACAGACGTCGAACCAATGGAATAACGCGTCTGTATCGGCGAGTTCAAAGTTGTAGGTTGATTGCTCTACTTCGTTTTGATGATAAATATCACCATAGGTAATTTCACCATGCTCACTGCGTGACCAAACAAGATCATAAATGCTGTCAACACCTTGCATATACATCGCAAGCCGTTCAATACCGTAGGTAATTTCGCCTGAAACAGGCCGACATTCAAGACCACCCACTTGTTGGAAATAAGTAAATTGCGAGACTTCCATGCCATTCAGCCAAATTTCCCAACCCAGACCCCAGGCACCTAGGGTTGGTGACTCCCAGTTATCTTCAACAAAACGGACATCGTGAACCAGCGTATCAAAACCGAGTCGCTCCAAAGAGCCTAGATACAGTTCTTGAAAATTATCAGGTGACGGTTTTAGCAATACTTGGAACTGAAAGTAATGCTGAAGTCGGTTGGGGTTTTCGCCATAACGTCCGTCAGTGGGTCGGCGACTGGGCTGAACATAGGCGGCTCGCCATGGCTCGGGCCCGATGGCACGCAGAAATGTTGCCGGATGAAAAGTACCCGCACCCACTTCCATATCCAGTGGCTGCATGACAACACAGCCCTGCTCGGCCCAATAGCTTTGTAGGGTTTGAATTAACCCCTGAAACGTATCTAGGTTGTTTACTGCGCTGTTGTTTACTGCACTGCTGTTAACTGCAATGTCGGTTATTGCAATATCGGGAGTTGAAGCATCATTCATAGACTAGATTACTCATAGGCTGGATATCAATAGACTGAGGAGTCATTAAAAATTAGTCATGATTATAACCAACTGCAAGCGAATCCTCAGGTATTTTCGTTGCAATCAGACTAAACGGGGTAACCCATTTAGTCTTTGGAGATAGACAGACTCATTTCAGCGCCTTAACGTTTATTGTCGTAACGCAGTTCTATCTATCCTAGAGCATTAAACCTGAACTGAACATACTTGCAGTACTTAATGAATACAGTCAGCCAAAACCAGTCAGCTGAATACAGCTCGTAGGTGTTGTTTTCAATACGCAACTAAGTAATCATTGGGTTATTCTTTAACCTGTGCCAAATTTATGAATTACCACTTGAAGCAATGGATGCAGTGCCTAAAACAATGCGCGAAGATGACTCTGTTGGCATCTAGCCCGGAGCGTCTGCCCAACAGTTTACACTGCATTGTATTCAGCTTTATGAGCTATCTGTTAGTCGGATTAATGCTGGTTAACATGCAACGTAGCTACTCGACTATCATTGGGCATATCGCACTTGAATTAATTCTGCTTACCCTAATTACTTATATTGCTTTACGGTTCAAAAAGACATTGTCAAGAATGGTTCAAACATTGTCAGCACTGATCGGAACTAACCTGATATTGACTTCGATCAGTCTTCCCATATATTTATTGGTCGTCGGCAATAATGGTGCAAACGAATCGCTCACTCAGTTTGAAATCTACCTATCCATTGCGCTCATTTTCTGGAACCTTGCCGTATTATCATTAATTTTTAAGCGCGCCTTCGGCATAGGCACCCTAGCTTCAGCTATGATTAGCTTTAACTATTTTTTGTTGTATCAACTTATTATTGTTTAGATTTATTAAACTGCCTTATAGCGTTAAGTTAAGTGATAAGAGCGGTTAAAACTTGGGTCAACTAGTTTTTTAAAACGGCTGTTGGGTATATGTTTAGGTTAACTGATGAACCCTAGGCAATAACGTCGCTAAACCCAGCCCAGGGTATCGAGGTTGTTTTATCGAGATCTGACTTCTTCGAAGAGAATTTATAATTTGAAAATTTACATATTGGGTATTTGCGGCACATTCATGGCGGGCGTTGCTCTTTTGGCTCGCGAAAAGGGGTTCGAAGTCGAGGGTTCTGATGCTGCGGTCTATCCACCGATGAGCACTCAGCTTAACGATGCGGGCATTACGCTTCACGATGGCTATGATGCCGACCGTTTGCCTGACGACGGTACTGTCTTTATTATCGGCAATGCTATTTCTCGCGGTAACCCCCAGCTTGAAACCATCCTAGAACATAATCTGCCCTACACTTCTGGCCCACAATGGCTTTACGAGCAAGTATTGCGCGATCGATGGGTTTTAGCGGTTGCCGGAACGCACGGTAAGACGACAACTAGTAGTATGCTCGCATGGATTCTTCAATTTAGCGGACTCAATCCTGGGTATTTAATTGGTGGTGTGAGTCAGAATTTTTCTCAGTCAGCCAGCCTGGGGCAGATGGATGATGGGAGTGAGAGTCCCTTCTTCGTCATTGAAGCAGACGAATACGACACGGCACTATTCGATAAGCGCTCAAAGTTTGTTCACTACCACCCAAGAACCCTCATTCTCAATAACCTTGAATTTGATCATGCGGATATTTTTGATGACTTGCCTGCCATTCAACGTCAATTTCATCATTTAATCCGAACTCTGCCAAAAACTGGCCTTATTATCCACAATCGAGATATTGAGGCACTAGATGAAGTCTTGGCCATGGGTTGCTGGAGCGACTGCCTTAGCTTTGGTTTAAACCGTCTTATTTCGGACCGTGAGCGCTCGATCAAAAAGGTGACAGACTTCACCCTCGATGATCAATCCTTTATGTGTAATCAAAAAACAGGGCAAAGTTACACTATCAAATTAGCTCAAACCGGTCAGTTCAATGCATTAAACGCCTGTGCTGCCGCACTCGCCGCTCGCCATGCAGGTGTCCCGCTGCAAACATCGGTAGAGGCGCTAAGCCAGTTTGGCGGTGTAAAGCGCCGACAAGAAGTGATCGCGGAGATCAATGGTATTCGAATTGTTGATGATTTTGCTCATCACCCGACCGCTATTGCGTTAACCCTGGAGGCATTAAAAGCCCAAACCAAAGGCCGCCTGTTTGCGGTTATCGAAATGCGCTCTAACACGATGAAGATGGGATCACTCCGCGACAAAATTAGGCACTCATTAAGCTCAGCTGACGTAGTGTTGATGGTCGACAACCCCTCTTTGGAATGGGATATCCATGCCATGGCGCAATTAGTCAACAACACGGCTGATACGCGGTTACTGGTTAAAAACAACTCGGGTCAAATCATCGATCAACTGGTGAAAGACTGTCAACCAACGGATCAAATCGTTATTATGAGCAATGGTGGTTTTGATAATATCCACCAACGCTTAATTCTGGCCCTGCAGTCCAACATCTGATCTATGAGCCCTAATTCTAAAAACCACTGGAAATATACGCAGGCGATATAAAATCCGTATTGACAGTCAATTAACGAGTGTTTTTTATGAAAATTATAACGCTTGTGTGCAACGAACAATGAGCATTAAAGTCTCACCTTCTCAGGAAGGTGACGTTAAAGCACCCGTTTTTCGATTTTCGATTTCTGCAAACCTTACAAAGCGTGGGAAAAAAGTTTCGAAAGGGCCTTTAGCAACATTCTCGAGCGCTAGTAAAACACGTCATTCACAATGGCAGTACTATCGAGTATTTATCAACAACTTAATTTATTGCTGGTCTCAGGTCAGCCCTAAGATGTCGACCTCTGATAAAGTAAATCCAACACCCTGATCCACTTGAGTGTTCAAAAAACATTCGATGAAAAGAGACGAATAGAATGAGACAGATTAATGATTAAAAAGCTGACCTTAGCAATGACCGGCGCGTCTGGCACACCTTACATGCTGCGACTCATGAAGTGTTGCCTCGAAGCAGAAATTCACGTTCAGTTTTTGTGCTCGCAGGCGGGACAAATTGTGCTGGGTCTAGAGTCAGATTTAAAGCTCACCGGCTCACCCCAAAAAATGCAGCGCCAATTATGTGATTATTTTAAAGCCGACTCGTCTCTTATTAGTGCCTATGGTAAAGATCAGTGGACCGGCCCACCCGCTAGTGGATCATCAGTTGCTGACGCTATGGTCGTTTGCCCTTGCACCATGGCCACACTGGCATCAATTGCCTGTGGAACAAGCGAAAATCTAATCAATCGTGCCGCTGATGTCATTATTAAAGAGCGCAAGAAATTAGTGCTTGTTCCAAGAGAGACGCCTTTCTCTAGCATTCACCTTGGCAACATGTTGAAGCTGTCAGATCTTGGCGTTGTTATTTTACCACCCAATCCTGGATTTTATCAGGGCGTTAATACGGTCAGTGATCTAGTCGATTTTGTGGTTGCTCGAATTCTTGATCAGCTTGATATTCCAAATGAAATTTCACCTCGCTGGGCGGCCAAAGACTAATGTCCTCCCAACAACGGTAATCAGCCCATCAACCAGTCATATCGATAACTGCTCCTATGATCGAATTACCCCTATTCCCGTTAAAAACTGTCTTGCTACCGGGCAATGCTTTATCTCTCAAAATTTTTGAGACCCGCTATACCGACATGGTCGCAAACTGTATGCGCGACGAGTCTAATTTTGGCGTTATCCTTATCCATAAAGGTGAAGAAATCGAGACCAACAGCGAAATTCACTCAGTTGGAACCATCGCCAAAATTTATGACTGGCAAGATAGAAAAGATGGGTTGTTGGGTATCACAGCACTTGGCGTGCATCGTTTCGAAATTGAGAAAACGCGTACCCAGTCCGATGGGTTAACCATCGCCACCGTCAATGTACTGGATGAAGAAAGTAAAAAAGAAGCGCCGGCGCAGTATCTTTATATGCAAGAACTGCTAGTGCATATCAGTCAGCAGGAGGCTATAATTTTCAATCCAGATGATGGCTTCGCTGAAATACTCTATCAGCTTATTTACCTTCTGCCTTTAGACAGCAATTTAAAACAACGCTTACTCGAAGTACCCAAATGCCTCGATCGGGCAGTCGTACTGCATGCCGAACTCATACGCTTGGGCATCATTCAGTATCACAAGCCAGACACCGGAGACTAGCCGTCAATGTGGCATAACGGGGCGGTGTATTAATGAACCATCGTTAGCGTTACAATAAAATTAGTCTAAATACAGAGGATCAGTTCGAATGAAAGCATTAATAATGGCACTAGCTTTATTACTCTTCGCCCCGCTGGCTCATTCTGAGCAAAAGGCAGGCATTCATATCGACGAAAAAATCACAGCCGAAAACGGCGAAATATTGCAGTTAAACGGGGTTGGGTTGCGTGAAAAATTATGGGTTGATATTTATGTTGGCTCACTTTATCTGGCGGAAAAAAACAGTAATATTGCCGAGATTTTATCTACTTCCACTGCCTATCGCCTGCAAATTGATTTTGTATATAAAGAAGTCGCAAAACAAAAACTGCAGAAAGCTTGGCGCGATGGTTTTGAAAAAAACCAAAATAAAGAAACTATGACCCAACTAAAAAGTCGTATCGAACTATTTTATAGCTACTTTGAGACAAACGCCGTCAAAGGCGATCGCTATTCACTCGACTACATTCCCGGCACAGGCACAAAAATAACCAAGAACGAAAAACTGAAAGGTATTATTCCCGGAGTGGACTTTAAAAATGCCTTACTTGAAATATGGTTAGGCAACTTTCCTGCCGATAGTGGTTTGAAAAAAGGTTTACTGGGGCTTTAGGCCAATGGCGCTAAGTTAAGCTCAGGTGGTCAGACGACTGAGGAGATAAACCGCTAACCCGACCTCTATTTTTTTCATCAATTAACCGCATTGTGTCTTTAACGATCAAATCACAAAGACGCGATGAGTAACAGTAAGCGCCTGTTACTCATCGCGCTTCTTCAGCTAACCAATCACTAATCGGCAATCTGCGATAACGCTTTATCCGCACAGGCAATGGTTTGCTCTATTTGCTCATCAGTATGAGCAGAACTAACAAAGCCGAGTTCAAATGCCGAAGGTGCCAAATTAATACCCTGTTCAAGCATTAAATGGAAAAACTGTTTAAAGCGATCAATATTGCACCTATTCACCTCTGCAAAACTAGTGACCTCTGACTGATCAGTGAAGAACAATCCAAACATAGCGCCAGCCTGATTAGCATGCATTGGAACATTATTTGATTTTGCTGCTTCAAGAATACCCTCAACCAATCGAGTAGTTTTGGGGATAAGCGCTTCGTAAAAACCAGGTCGTGACAGTATTTCCAGATTTTTTAAACCAGCTGCCATAGCCACTGGATTACCGGCTAATGTACCCGCTTGATAAACCGGACCAACAGGGGCGATGTAATCCATGATGTCAGCTCGTCCACCAAAGGCACCAACCGGCATTCCACCTCCAATAATTTTACCCAACGTTGTCAGATCAGCCTTAATATTGTAATGCCCTTGGGCACCCGTTAAGCCAACTCGAAATCCGGTCATGACCTCATCCAGAATCAAAACACTGCCAGCTTCATCGCAACAACGTCGTAACGTCTCAAGAAAACCAGTTGAAGGCAGTATACAGTTCATGTTTCCAGCCACTGGTTCGACAATAATACAGGCGATTTCAGACCCCATCTCAGCAAATAATTGCTCTACCTGCTCAACATTATTAAATTCAATCGTCAGTGTGCATGCCGCCAAGGCTGCTGGTACGCCGGGCGAGTCGGGCACACCTAATGTCAGCGCCCCAGAGCCCGCCTTAACTAATAGCGAATCAGAATGACCGTGATAGCAGCCTTCGAATTTGACAATTTTGTCGCGACCCGTAAAACCGCGTGCTAACCGAATCGCACTCATGGTTGCTTCTGTGCCAGAGCAAGTCATTCGCACCTTGTCCATATTGGGCATAACCGAACAAATCCTCTCAGCCAGTTCTACTTCAAGTTGTGTTGGCGCGCCAAAACTCAAACCCTTTTTTGCCACATCACAAACAGCGTCAGTAATTTCAGGATTAGCATGCCCACAAATCATTGGCCCCCATGAGCCAACATAATCAATATAAGATTTGCCATCGACATCGAATAGACAAGCTCCCTCAGCACGTTCGATAAAAACTGGAGATCCGCCGACGCCGTTAAAAGCACGTACTGGAGAATTAACACCCCCTGGAATAACCTGAGTGGCGCGTTGCATTAGTGATTCGGATTTAGACATATCTATTGGTTCCAAAATAAAAAATTATGTTCCCTGAATGAGAAATTATTCTTCTTCATGCATCCAGTAAAGTCGCGATGGTTGATACTGCCCCATGCCATATCAAGCGCCATGCTTTAGGCTTTGCCAACAATAATTCTGCGCTTCACGACAAGCACTTAAATGATCCAGTCCCTGAGCCAACAAAGCGGCAAGACTCGCTGATAAAGTGCACCCAGCACCATAAAACTCATTGTCCAGACGCGGCCATTCAAATTGTTCAATTACTCGATAATTATGATATAAAGAATTCATTACTGCTGTGCCCGTGTCTCGTCGACCACTCAGCAATATATGCTCGCAACCTTTGTTCATCAAGCCCGTCATCATCGCCGCTAGATTATCGGCCTCTGGAATCAAAATACCTGCCTCAGCTGGGCTAAGTGTCATAATATCGGCATGGTTAATCAATAATTCTCGGATCGATTTAACCATATCATCATCGGCTAACTCCATGCCGTCGCTGCCAATTAAACTTGGATCGAGTACGACTGGAATATCAGGATAATCGTTCAAAATACTATGAATGGCCTGCACACCCTCATCACTGCCGATTAGACCAATTTTGATTACATCAACCGGCGTGTCTTCGAGGACGGCTCGCGCACTTTGCACAATAATATCGTCATCAATGGGGATTAAGCTCGACATCATTTGTGAATCCTGCACCGTTAGGCAGGTAATCACCGTATTCGCATGACACCCCTGACTGACTATCGCTTCAATATCGGCTGCCATACCGCTGGCTCCCGTTGCATCGTGTGCTGAAAAGCACAGAATCACAGGCGAATTAGATTTACTCGTCATTTCAACCGCTTAGCTTTTACTAATAAAGAGAATAATTATAGCTGCAATTCTGTTGGGTTTAAATTACTTAAAAACTCTGAGTAAAGTCTTTTTTATTATTAAAGCTATGGCAGTTCAATTCAAAGACAAAACAAAGGGCGTCGGATTAAACAATAACGTTGAAAAGCTGAGACAGAGAAGTCTATGCCTCCTTGTCGAACGCACATCGACTAACACTGTGTTTGACTTAAACGTCTGTTATCTGCAAGATTTATCTGTTTTTAAGACGTCCTTGGGTGCGATGTTAACAATGACAAAAAAGGAAGCTGCAGATCTCTGAATTGGTGGACTGTTATCAAACAACCTTACAAAATATTTAAGGCTGTAGGGACACTCTCATGCCCTGTTGATGGTCTGACTGCCATCATAAAGAAAGGCTAATGAAAATGGCCTTCTAAGCCAATATCCAGCTCTGTTTTATTCATCAGAAATCGAAGCTCGATGAATTGGCCTAGCTCGAAAAACCAGCCAGTTTTTGTGGCGATTTTAAAGCCAGCCTAACGAACGACCCGTATGGAAACGTTCAGAATCACGCTGAATTTTTTATAGGCCAAACGAGTGTGAATTATCCTATCGTTATAGAGTCTTAAAATGTTAAGACAACCATTACCGGCTTACCTCCGTATCCTGAACCATCCAATACCTTCAGGAACGAAAACAACTTGTTAAAGTTACTTTATACGTGCATATTACAGCAACAGCTACATTGGCAATGTTGAGCCAAAATTGAACTCAGACATGACCTAAATTAAAGTTAGCGTTGACAGGGCGCTGACTATTTAAAACAAGCCTGACACAGATTGATGACCAGTCTGACATGTCTTCTAAAAAGATTGGGCAAATTCAAGGCAAGTTAGAATTGAAGTACTGGTTAGCGCTGTTAGCAAACTTACCATAGCGCTCAAGCAGTCACTCAATCAATTCCAACTAACCTTCTTTGGAAGCAGGCATTGAAAAATGAAACAGCATAAAACTATACTCTTTTCTAACAAACATCTAAACGATAAGACCATCCGATTTGGGCTATTGCACTCAGTAATTCTATCGTTTTTTTTGCTGGCTTGGCTACTACCCGCACAGGCGGCGACAAATTACGAATTTTCCCCAACGGGGCCATTACCTGGCGACTGTCGTCTCGATGCCTTGAGCACTAATGCCTACACCTGTGGTGTGGTTACTCTTGCTGACGGAGACATCATTACTGTCGGCGCACAGGCAGTCACAGTTACTTTTAACGGAAGATTCACAACGGCCGCTGGCAATCAGATTAATGCCGACGGCGATGCCAATGATTTGACTCTAAACACTAGCGCTGTGCTCACACTGGGTTCCAACACTTTTTTAAATGCAAACGTGACTAGCTCAGCAGCCATTAATGTGGAGGCTGACAGTCGAATCGGCGGTAATCTAACGGGGACTTCCACAACGGGTGTCATTACCCTCAAACAGAGAAATATTGTGGGTGGCTTTATTCAAACAGATGAGGGCGCAATCGATATTGGAAAAGGCAGTGAGACCGAGGGCAGAGTCATCAGCACTGGCGCCGGCATTGTTACAATTGGAGA
>OOGD01000185.1_pt1 | contig 14007 bp, 8 predicted proteins | sample 1670381 | NCBI WGS metagenome assembly OOGD01 (sample SAMEA98146918, study PRJEB22522) | marine metagenome | biome: marine biome; feature: marine water body; material: sea ice | place: Arctic Ocean | collected 14-Sep-2015 | depth 1.3 m | reverse complement strand
CCAATGATGATCTATAGCTAGTGTTTACTGCTATAGAATGTGCTAGTAATGCGTTAAGACTACGAATGCCAAGTAGTAATAATGTAGAGACGATGTTCGTCCAACATTATTCGGAGAAAGTGTCCCACAGGAGTGGGAATGTGGCAATTATAGCCACAAGTCGGCAATGATGCCGCAAGTCGTCATACAAGACGATGAACCAAGTCGGCAATGATGCCGCAAGTCGTCCTATAAGACGACGAATCAAGTCGGCAATGATGCCGCAAGCGAGACTAGTTTGGTCTCATACTGCTACAAGAAGCAGCATAATACCACAGAAGTGTGGGAGTGGCAATGTTGCCACTATAATGATCAAGACGGCGGTGACGCCGCAAGTCGTTCTATCAGACGACGATTCAAGCCGGCCATCAATGCCGCAAGTCGTCCTACGAGGCGACGATTCAAGCCGGCAATGATGCCGCAAGATAAGACGCACAGACGTGCGCAATAAATAATTGTTTGGTCCCAGCTGCTGGAGCAACTGGACCACAGAAGTGGATATGCCACTATAAAGATTAAGACGACAATGAAGTCGCAAGCGCCTGTGGGCGCAAATGAAAGTCGGCGATGATGCCGCAACAAGTCGGCGATGATGCCGCAAGAATAGAGACAAGTTTTGGTCTCTCACTGCTTCGTCGAATGAAGCAGCAAGATCCCACAGGAGTGGGAAGGTGGCAGTTAGCCACAAGTCGGCATGAGTGCCGCAATGAACGACAATGATGTCGTAAGACGACAATGAAGTCGCAAGCGCCTGTGAGCGCAAATGAAAGTCGGCATGATGCCGCAAGAAAGACCTTGTAATGGTCTCACACTGCTTTCCAAGAAGCAGCATGATACAGACGACAATGATGTCGCAAGCGCCTGTGAGCGCAAATGAAAGTCGGCGATGATGCCGCAACAAGTCGGCGATGATGCCGCAAGAATAGAGACAAGTTTTGGTCTCTCACTGCTTCGTCGAATGAAGCAGCAAGATCCCACAGGAGTGGGAAGGTGGCAGTTAGCCACAAGTCGGCATGAGTGCCGCAATGAACGACAATGATGTCGTAAGACGACAATGAAGTCGCAAGCGCCTGTGAGCGCAAATGAAAGTCGGCAGTGATGCCTCAAGAAAGACCTTGTATGGTCCCATACTGCTTTCATAGCAGCATAATCCCACAGGAGTGTGGAAGTGGCATCGATGCCACTATAAAGATATAAGACGACATGGAAGTCGCAACTGCTCATCGATGAGCAGTATAAAGATCACTCAAGTCGGCAGTGATGCCGCAAGTCGTCCTATGAGACGACGAATCGAGTCGGCAATCAAGCCGAAGTAAAGTCGGCATGATGCCGCAATCAAAGCCGGCAGTGATGCCGCAAGAAAGACCTTGTATGGTCTCATGCTGCTTTGCCAGCAGCAAGATCCCACAGTATAATGGGAGTGGCAAGGATGCCACTATATAAGTCGACATGGAAGTCGCAACTGCTCAATGATGAGCAGTATAATATGAGAACTGCTCATCGATGAGCAGTATAATAGTATAAGTCGACTTGGAGGTCGCAACTGCTCAATGATGAGCAGCATAATACAAGAACTGCTAATCGTGAGCAGTAATACTTAAAGACGACATGGAAGTCGCGACTGCTCATCGATGAGCAGTATAATGAAATAAGTCGACATGGAAGTCGCAACTGCTCAATGATGAGCAGTATAATACTAAAAGACGACATGGAAGTCGCAACTGCCCATCGATGAGCAGTATAAGGAAAGAACTGCTAATCGTGAGCAGTATAATACTAATGAGCTGGCATGGAAGCCGCAACTGAGATTTCGATCTCATACAACTCGAAGGAGAGCAGTATGTTCTCGCAGGAGTGTGTTGGAGGCTCCAAGAATGGATCCTCAAAGTTGGCCTGCAGAGCCTCAAGACTATACACAGAACAGGTGTTCACAGGAGTGAACAGCAAGTCGGCCTGGAGAGCCGCAAGACTGCAATCAAGCTGCACAGGAGTGCACAGCAGAACAAGACAAAGGAGTGCAATGGTGCTCACTATGAACTATGCCGATCACAGGAGTGACGGCGATTAATGGTGATCCCAGTTGTGGAAACATCTGGATCACAGGAGTGTGTTGGAGGTACCTGTAAGTTCCTCTAGCTTTCCTCAAAACCGGGATTGATTTGAATCCCGGAAATGATCAGGCGCACTTTGTGTGTGTCAAGATGTCAGTCAATGAGAACTGATTTATGAGAATACTCGGATCGGTACGATTGAATGAGAACTGATCCTACTAATGAGTAGAAGGAGAAAGTGAGCTTTTCTCACTTTCTCCGAATAACCAAATCTACATCTATAAGCGTGATTATGTCAGTGTGACATTGCTATGTCACATTTATGACCTGGCAATGCGAAAAATATGACATAGTGACATGGGATTCTCACATAGCTATGTCACATTTTTCACTTATTAAATGGTATACTTCCTTGAAGCGCTTCACATGCGCATGTCAAATTTCGCATAGCTATGGCAAATTTCACATAGCTATGCGAACTGAATCGCATTGCTATGTGAACTGAATCACATGACTATGGCAAAATATTCGAATTGCTCTTTAATAAAAACTAAGAATGTATGTGAACAAATCACAGACCTATTTCAAACTGTTCACTTAGGTATGTGAATCGTAATAAGGAGGTATCCCATTATTATTACATGCTAATGCAAATTGAATTCAGGTGGTATGTCAATATTTCTACATCGTAATGTGAATCGGATTAAAGAGGTATGTTATTATTCTCACATGGTAAGGCGACCGGAATTAAGGAGGTATGGCATGATGCTGACATGATTCTGTGAATAGAATAAAGGATGTATGTCATTTTGATTACATGGTTAGGTGATTCAAATTAAGGAGGTATGTCATTAATGTTACATGCTAATGTGAATGGTCTTTAAGGAGGTATGTCATTATTATTAGACGGTAATGCTTGATGTTCAACCCGCTGCGTCGTCACTCTCTGTGCCAGACTCGTCCACCACCGCCTCATCTGCAGTTGGTGCAATGTCGTCTTCATTATCCGACTCAAACAGCTCCGAACGGGCTTGTGGAGGTTGACGCTTGCGCTTTTTGGTCGTGGCACCATTTTCTGCTTGTGCGCTTTTGCGCTCCTCCAGCCACACCCTCTCAAAGTCTGGATTTTGTTCACGATCTTCTTTTACTTGATCAAACAGCTCATTGAAACGCGAGATACCCGCGTCACTCCATCCCTTCACCGACTGCGTTATATCGGTCCTATCATACTTTATTCCTCCCCTCGTATACATCGTAGCCACATCTGATTGAAACCCGCGCTGTTTTAATCCTCGTCGTTGCATTACAGGTCCCTTGTGGTTTGCAAACAGATCCAACCACCGGTCAAAGCTGTTTTCCAACAGTAGAAGTGCAAAGGCCTCGTCGCTGACTGTGCATAGAGGTTGGAGCATTGAAGAATTGGGTTGGTTGTCAGCCTTTGCCAGGCGTCTATCCCATGTCGTCTTTTTGGTTGCACATGGCAAAAAATGATCAAAGAATACCGTGTATGCTTCTAAATTCTTTCTGCCTACCAAGAACGCATCCATCACAAGTGCAGGCGTAGTAACTTTTTGTTTACCAACCCTAGCTGTTGTGGTTGTCATATGGAACCAATCTTACAACACAAAACGAAGTAATCGTTAGTCGTACGGTATTTTGGAATTTGTATTACAAACAAAGCCCCCATCCTGCACCAACTTACCCAGCACTGCCCACTTCATAGCAGTGTTGCGATCATTGCGCAGACGGTTGATGGTTTGCGCGACGTACTTTTGGGTGTGCTTCCACCATTCGTGTAGTGAGATATTGGCGTGCAAGTTGCAATGCCCAATAACAAATTGACAAATTGATCGTCTTTCATTGCTGAATACCAGGTCAGTGTCTCGGTCTACAAACTTAACTTTTGGAAACACCGTGTCGGTTACCACCAAATTTACTGTGGTGTGGTCTCCTGTCGATATATCCGTCAACATAGTATGCTGTTCTAACCAAATTTGACTGGGTTTGCTTTGATTTTCTGACCCATCCTCCTCTGGTTGATCATTGTCTCCCAATGACGACTTACCATTTGGTGATACAAAGCCAGTACTCCGCATCGAAGCGCTTCTACTCAATGAAGCACCAATGCCAGACCCATTGGTTCGTGAGGAGCTAGAAGCAGTACTAGGTCTTGGTTGTTTGCCTGCAGCGTTCCCGGATACTCGCTTTGAACTTGACATGGTCAAATTTGTGTATCGTAGTACCTGTATTGGCACATATTACTATTGAAAACTTTGTAAATTATACTTTGATCTGTCATTGGTTTTTTCTACCCGCCTCTACCTCCTTCTCTACGGTACCTTTCACCGACGTACTTTGATTTTATCCTAACCTACGTACGACGAGTAGTTACACATTTGCCGATGCGCACATAAACTTGATGCTCTCATCACCGCGCCATGTTGTCTTTGGACACATCCTCTTCCCCACTTGGGCCACCGAACCGGGCGAAGCACGCACCGCCGTACCGTAGCTGGACAGACCTAATTGAGAACCATAACACACTGGCGACGACAGACCAATGAGAACTCGTACCAGGTGCAACCCGGATGTGACAATCATAAAGAACATATAACCCGGATGTGACACTCATAAAGAACGTGTAACCCGGATTTTGCTGTAGAAAATGCAGTAGAATTCGTACTACAGGAATCACATCATATCTGGAAGATTCATTTTTTTGTGCTTTCTCGAATTGGGCTCATAAATTGGAAAAATCAAAATTGGTATCAGGACACAAATCCTAGACCTCGTCCCTTGAAGAAATAAAAAATTCGTTTTTTTTTTCACCACAAGAACAGCACATCCACCCAAGTAAGTAAAATTAATTTTTCGATAACAACCGATTCAACTGCACACTGGCGCCATGCTCACCTTGACACACTTCTTACTGTTGACTTCCATAGGCCCCTTTTTTTCTTCTTCTTTCTTTCATCGATTTGGAAGATCCTGCTGCATCAGAACGATTGAACCAGGAGTCAGGCAGTGGTCAAGGTCGCCGGGAGGGTACTTGCAGTGCGTTCCCTCTCCGTGGCATCTTGATATCCTGTCTGTCTCCTAGTCGGCGTCTGGCAAGGACGACCGCTTTTTAGCGCGGAACCTCCAGCGTCGCGGATCTCTTCTTTTGCCGGGATCTTTTGATACCTTTGGATTGATTGAATTTTTGATCTATTGTTCTTTTGGTGCTACGGTTATCCTGCTGCATCAGAACGATTGAACCAGGAGTCAGGCAGTGGTCAAGGTCGCCGGGAGGGTACTTGCAGTGCGTTCCCTCTCCGCGGCATCTTGATATCCCGTCTGTCTCCTAGTCGGCGTCTGGCAAGGACGACCGCTTTTTAGCGCGGAACCTCCAGCGTCGCGGATCTCTTCTTTTGCCGGGATAGTTTGAGACCTGTGGACTGATCATTGAATCAGGGATTAGGATGGCTATTTCTACCTTGGAATACCCTGTTGTGGTCCCTCAGGGAACAGAACCGCCAGCTGATGGTCCACGCCCCTACATTGGCAACAACGATGACATCAACTTGGCTTATTTCCGTGAAGAGGCGTCGGAAGAGGAATGGGATAGATACAATGGCTGGATCAGAGAACAAAGCGAAACTCGCCGACCCTACAATGCACAGGTGGTGGATGCTCATTCCGAACAGATCATGACTCGTGATGTCTTCACACTACGATTTGACGAATACATCATGGACGATGTTCTCCACTATGTTATCAAGTCACTTAGGGACAAACTCGGAATGGATGACATCCCTGTTGCATTCTTTCCCTCCTTCTTCTTCACCAAATTATACCAAAAGGGTCACGCAGATCCAAAGTTGGAAAATAAATACTGTTACAAAGGGGTTGCCGGATGGACCAAGAGGATGTTGCGAGGAAAACCGATTGACAAGATGAAGACAATTGTATTTTTTTTGAATCTAACAGCAACACATTGGATATGTTTTGCGATCTTCATGGACCTGCGAATCATTCAGACCTTCGATTCCACGATGCAAGCTCGCGTGAGAGAACTCAGGGATCTATATCGGTGGCTACACACTACAATGAGTCTTGAAGGCAAGGAACTGAATGCGAAGGAGTGGCGTTTGTATCCAACACGGCGTGAAGATACACCTATGCAGACAAATTCCGACTGTGGTTTGTACACAGTATTGTTCGGTATTTGTGTTACCCAACGCTGTTCGCTACAGACTATCACGAGGGAACGCATCCGTGCGGCTCGGTGCTTACTTCTACTCCATCTTATCGACCTACAACCCGAAAAAGCAAAGCCACTTATGCACGGGCCGGTGGGAAGACAGTATCGGGATTGGCACCTCCACCCATTTCACTACGCTGGTGAAGACCTACCGTACCAGTTAGGCAACAGCCGCGCTTTTGATGATGAGGACGCGGGAGTTGATCCTACCACCCCCCTCCCACCCCACGACTCCGATGCATCTGCGTCGAACGAATCCGTAGTCGACTTGATGACACCGCCTAATCTGAAAAAATTATCTTTCACTATGGATCTGATCACACCCGAGAAAAGATCAAACCAAGAAACTAAAAAAGGAATTTGGGACCCGGTGACGCCACCCGAATCGGATGCTGATGCTGATGCTGGAGGGTCGAACAACGCTGAGGAAAGAAAAGAAAAGCAATCAAATTCAGAATCGACTACAAATAAGGAGAGTAGTACTGGGAATGAGGAAGGCGATGGTGGTTCCGGTACCAATGCTCCTGGTTCTGCCAGTGCGGGTGGTGTTGGGGGGGGCGGTGATGGTAATGGTGGTGATGATGGAAAGGATCCTGACAAAGGGAAACCCAGTCAACAGGATTCGGAGAAGGGCAAGGACAGGGAAAGGAAAAAAAAGGACCGCCCAGATGGAGAGGACACTAAGAAGGAGGAGGTTGGAGATGTTGAACCAGGAAGTAAGAAGAAAAAACCCAGACAACGCCGAAAAAAGAGAAGTGGTGCCGCCACTAGATTCTCTCCTCGCAACAAGGACAAACACAAGGAACCGACTACTCTGGAAACGGATTCGGTAGTGAAACAGTTATTTACACCGGAAAAAAAGAAGACGCCCTCTCCTAGAGGAAAAGGAAAAGGAAAGAAAGGCAAACAAAAAAATACAACTCCTACCTGGTCCTCTCCTCGAAACAAAGGCGAATTGCCTCCTGCAGATCCCAACTCCAAGACTAGAGATCCCAACTCCAAGACGTCCGGTCCTTCTTCGCCAAAAGATTCTGTCTCCAAGGCTGATTCTGCACCGCCGACTATCCCCGGCGCTAGTAAAGAGGCAGAAACTCTACCTGATTCGACCGACAAAAGGAAGGGACCCAACCTGAAAGAACCTATACCTAAGAAGAAGAAGCCTACTGTTGAGGACCCCCCCTCCACGACCGAAAAAGAACTTGAAGCAGCAGACAATGTGGATGATCCACTTTCGCGAATTGATCCTGCGGAACCGTTAGTCGATGTGGCTTCATTGCCTGCTGGACCACTCGTTCAAGAGGAGGGAACCGAAACAGAAGCTGAAGAAGATTTGGTAAAGCCACCTTCTCCAAGCGAACTCGGAACCCAACCAATGACTATAGAAGAGCTTTTACAAGACGACAGTAACACCGAATCAGAAGATGAACTTGGTGGACGTAAGCAACCCCCCTCTAAAAGGGCAAGGGCTTCTGAGGCCAAAAGGCTTGCGTTGGAGCGTCGTCTGAAGTCGAAAGAAGAAACGGATGCTGCTGAAGAACTTAAATTGGAGCGTATTCTTAAAGCGCCAGTAATTCGTGGTCCACCAAAGACTCAAAAGCAAGTCACAGACTTCTTCTCGCGTGAACAGGCCTTGGCACGTAAGAAACTTCAAGATTCCGTTGCAAGACGCCGAGAAAGGGGACCAGATTGGTATGCAAATTTGAAGAATAATCCAGAAGATAACTGGGAAGGAAAAATGGAACTACGTCGGAAGCAAGCTAGGGCAAAAGCGGCCGGGGCCGCTAAACGTGCGCAGAAAGCTGCTCAGGTTGCAGCAGATTTGGAAGCAATCCGAAACCAGGACAAAAGGGATCGGAGTGCTGCATTGAATTTATACAACAAATACTACAAGGCAGCTTTCCAAACCAAGGGCAAGATCGTGGGGAGGAGTCACAAGCGGCAGCAGTTGGCGACGGTGGCCAAATTGTTGGAGAAAAACTTCCATTCAGTCCCTGTCTTGACTCCAGAAGAAGAACAGGAGTGGGCTGATGTCAAAAAACTTGCTGACAAGGGGAACAAGAAGAGGAGGGCCGAACTTAAAGAACAAAAGCTGGTGAAAGAGATGTCGAAGATGATGTATGTTCCACCAGTGTGGGCAATAGGCGAGGAGCCAAAAGAAGACAACGATGAAGAGCGAGTCTATGACGAAGACGGTGATGACAATCAGGACCCTGACGTTCCAAAAAAACCGCCTCTTAAGGACCCCTTTTTCATGGGAATCACTTACAATGCGGCAACCAAAGTTCACAGAACGGTTGGACCGTTGAACACAGAATGGGTGAGTAGATTCTTCAAAGGTGTCTATATCCAGTTGATGATGCTCGAACCAAGACACTGGTGGCCTCTGGTGGTCGGGAGCGCTCGTGACGAAAAAGACATTGCTCCCAACGAATTACGAGTGCACCAAATCAAGATCAAGTATCAACAATTTGATCGGGATCTGTGTCTCATCCAGGGCGTTGCCTCCAGCCTCTACTACTGTGGTCTAGCCGGTGCGGCAAAAGCCATGACCGGTTTGGGCCCCAAGTTTGAGAACCTAACAAAGCCAATCGCATTGAAAGAAATCAAGAAAGACATGGTTGAATGCGCACCATGCATTGGTGTTTGCCAGGTCTTCAACGTTAGGAATGCCAAGAAAAGTACAATCAGGGAACTATCCATCGATGATTTGATAGAAAAAAAGACGAGGTTCCCAACCCTGGTTATTCCATTTGGAAAGGACGGAGCCAACAACCATTCCTTTGTGGTGGTGGACGATCTCATTTTTGACTCGACCCAATCCTGTGCCTTGAAATTGTGCAGAGAAAGTCTCGACTGGATCTGTGGAGAGGGTGGAATTGCATCGATCGATGTGGCGTTGCGCTTCAACCGAGGCTATCGAACCAAGGAAAAGCTTCCCTACCAGGAGAGGACCCACTGGTAACGGAAATACATATTCTACATATTCTACATGTCCTTGTTCTGGAGGTACATAGCGGCGATCCGTCCATGAGGAAATGCGGATCTGATTTATATAATTTGATATATATATATATATTATTCTAGGAATATACAGACTTTTGTTCAGGAACAGTCATTGAATTCATTGCCCCACAGCTCTTGACTCCAAATCTCGTGGTAGTTGGACTGACTATCCTCGTGTGGCACCATCAGACAATGCCGCACAATTGCATTAGGATCCACCAGTTGAATGTTCGGTGCTTTTCGATTTCCGGAGTGGTAAACATAGGACTGCTGCCACTTAGTTGAAAACACCGATCCACGGGAGTGTGAAAAGTCACAGGTTGAGACAACCGCCATCACACCACTTGTCACAGGCGTTTCCTGATCACTTGTCCAGTCGATGGGCGTAGGCGTCACAAACCCAAGTATTCTACCTGGTGCATACAGATGTTCTTTAGCCATTGCATCATTATCACCATATGCTGCCTGGCAATCGGCATCACCAGCATAGCGTTGATTATCTTCACGTGCCCACCTCAACATCACCCAGTCGTACCATGGTCCCGTCTGGCGATAGTCTGCATGACCACGAAATATTGCACCCGACCGTTTGTACTCTGTGCTTAGATGCAAGCGTCGATGAAAAGGGCGACAATAAGGTCCTATGACGGGAGGCTGGGAGGCAGGCAAGGCCGCATAGTGCTCGACCAGAAAGTCTACCATTTCATCACTGAAATGGTCTGCTTTGGAATACATAAGATCAAAACAAGGCACTGCGGGGAAAGCGTTAGTGTCCACAAAGAGCCAGCCTTTAGAACCTTGTGATGACAAGCCGGTTGTCTGCACCAAGGACGATGATACGTGCAACGGCTTATCATAATGGGTAGCCATCCGTTGATACGCCATGTCTACGATATACGCATCACTAACACGTTGCCCCAGTTGTCTGTCTAGCACCTCAGCTCGCTGTTGGGTTCCTTTGGCTGGCCGTTTTACCAACCTTATGTGATTGTGTTCTGTGGGCCCTGTATGAGAACCTTGCGGTGCACCATTGCGCTCAATGTCATCAGGCACATGGAGTTGCTCGTGTATTTTAGCTTTCTCCCAGCCTTGGCCGCGCACACGTGGCCAAAGACGTATCAGCTCACGCAACATGACACTTATGGAATTTCGTGCAGATTCCTTAGCATCGTTGTCTCCTCGTTTCCAATAAGTATCTCGTTTTAACCACACCCAATAAGATAGTAACATTTGAAACACTTGGCGCATCTCATTTAGTTTTTGGGGAGACCCCAACACCAGGGTAAAAAACTTAATGCCCTCTTCTTGTAAAGACACAACAAAAATTGTGAACATGATTCCAACCTTCAGCTTTGCTGGTAGATCAGTCAAGGATGTCACACCATCCTTCCAGAGTAAACGGGGCATACAAGGCTCAGATCCTGAGCTGGCGAAACGTTGCCGCGGTAGTCTTGTTAACCGCCGGACAATGCTATCCAATTGGGCTTTGTGGGCGGCTCGCATTTCCTCCTTAAACAAAATGGTAAGACAATCGGGAATGATGCCATTTTCAATTGAGTGCAAGGGCTCGATAGGACAAGCGGCGCTGAATATACCAAATCGACAGCCTCCATAACTAACATCAAACCACGCATTGTGCACGTTGTATTGATTGAACTGGTCTAAAATATCCTGTCGGTTGTCTTGCACCAATTGCATCATTTTCAACATGCTAATCCTCTTGCACTTGACCAACGGGTCACCAGACTCGTCACCGCGCACATTGCACTTGCGACAAAGTCGATTCAATTTGTTTGAGTAATGACAGGTTGTGCAGCAAATTTTGTCTCCCCCTTGCATATCACCAATGATGAATATTACCGGGACCTTCAAGTTGACCCTCTTGGTTTCATCGCCAACTAGAAGAGGAATATCATCCAGTGCACCAGTTTGCTGAGCTTCAATGAGCGATGCCAGGATAGTTTTAAAAATAGCATGAAGGCGCTCGGCTTTTGTTTCCTTCGAGTGATTACGGTCCTCTGCGGCGGATTGGATCAACGACAAATCGTTGATGTACCCAAGCGTGCGCCATGCAATAGGCAAGTTGCGCGTTTTCTGGTTCAATATTGATGTTGTAAACAAGAGAGGCCAGGATGCAGCCTTACCACCTTTTCGCAAGTGAGTCTCATCGCAGGCCATGATGATGGGCATCATGAAGTCTTTGGAAGGATCCTTTACTTCGTGGCGATAGGCCATGTTATACCATTGTCCCGAATTGGTGGTAGACAGTAATCCGGTGGGGGGCACATATTTGCCGAATGGATTGTCCAAATTAACATCCAAGTTGTCCAGATTGCCAAACAAAGCTCGATCGGAAACCAAAGAATACAACTGGTTTGTAAAATTAAAACAAGTTGTTTGAACGACCTGGGGAACAGGTCCTGGAAGCGTTGTAGGAACTTGTTGTGGACGGGATTTCTGACATTGCAACCATTTTTCAAGATACTTCACTTGTGCATTTCGCGAGGAACGGGTGGGGTTGAAATTATAATTGTCGTGTTCTGCTGCGCGCCCCCACTCCATTATCTCTTTGTATAGATAGTGGGATGCATTGGCGTCACTGAGAATTTTTAATAACTTGGTTTCGTGGAACTGTGCAGTGGTAAAGCGGATACCAAACCTTAAAGCTGCATCGTTGGGAGATTCAGAATAGACACCTGCTTGGTGGTTGGGTGGTTCAGGGCCGACATTGTCTTCCTCGGATGACTCAGCGGACTGTGAGTCATCATCGTCCCATGGATATTCTGTCGTTGATTCCTGGGCATCCAATGCCGACGGCTTCGATGCTGGTACAAACAGAAATCGGTTATGGGACATCTTGAAACTAGCGCATGTTGGCGATTTACCAAAGTGCATACGAAGTCCATTAACCGTCTTGAAGCTCTTGTTGCAATCAGGATGGGGACATCTGAATGTGTGATAAAGGAACGGTTTCTTTCTTTCAGTGGGAACAGAAGAGGGATTGGATCGCTTCGCCGACATCACAAAAAAAGTATGATTGGGAAATTCTTGGTATGGAATTCGGATGGGTGGCTGCAAAGGGATTTCCATCATCACCACGGTCATCCAGTCCGGTAATTCGAAACAAAGTAGTAGTTGACTTTTTCACCTGCTTAATTCAATTTGTCACCTAGCTATGTGAATTTACAGATAACCATGGCATCAACATTACCGATTCGTTAATCGTTTCACTTAGTGATGTCAAAATCAGCGAGTACGTTAATCTTGACCTAGTCATTTAAAATATTCAACTAATATGCGAAAATATCACATAGAGAGGTGATACATTATGTCAAAAGTGACAGAGCTACGTAAATGTTTGACATAGCCATGTGAAATCTCACATGCTGAGTTGAGTTTCTGCCATAGCAATGTCAACGTTTCACATAGTCAGGTCAAAGTCGAAGTGTACGTTAATGTTCACATAGCCATGTGAAAGTTTCACATGCGCGTGTCAAAATGTCACATAGTCAGGTAGGCCGTTATGTCAAAACTCACATAGCTATGTCACATTTGACATGCTGAGGTGAGATTTTCCCATGGTCATGTCATAAAGTGACATATTCTTCGATAAAAGTGACTGAGCTATGTCCCAATGACATAATCACGCTTATAGATGCCACTCGGATTGTTCATACCGGCCATACCCTACAGCGACCAAGAGTTGGTAAACCTTTCCTGTTTGGTCGATCGTGGCCGTGAGTTCGAAGTGGATACTGAATATGAATCACGGAACAAGTTCGCAATACGTGTGGATTCGTACCAGCTCGACCCCAAGCGAAAACTAAAGTCCTATTTGAAAAAGGGTTCCAAGCATCCTCCCTCACGCCCCCTTATGATAGCGGTATACAAGGATTGGCTAAAGCAGTACTTGGATTGGTTTGATCCTGATCTATTTGAGTATATATCCGCCCATGCCGCCGGTATGAAAGTATCGACATTTGCCAACCGACTGGCTTCTAATTACGACCACGACTACGAGATGCAGGCCCAGATCCAGTACGACCCCCTTCTGGTTCCTTTACCTAAAATGCACAAGAAGGTGTCTACCTGTGATGAATTTGGGGTGACGGAGGAGGACGTTTTCCAGCCTTACTGCAAAGATACGTACGCAAGACTACCATCCCATAGTCGGGCTGTTCGCCAAGCCAGCTATGACAAAAAGTTAACGGCAACGTGCAATCCATCCGGTTTTGAATATGTGCCGATTGCCAGGATGCCATCATCCACCGTTCCTGACCATCTCGTCCAAATCAAAGCTCTACGCGCAGATATCGCATTCACGGGGAAAAAGGAATCTACTCGTTGGCTGGGTTTACAAGGTGGAAAATATGTTTCTTTGCCAACTGAGTGGGTCATTCTCAATTTTGATACCTCGGTACTGGACGAGGCCACCAGAAGAGCGAGGATGGTGACAAAGGGAAGTAAAAAAAACATCACGACAAATTTGTAACTCTACCTGTTGGAGACTCGAGAGATGACGACCCACCGCGCGGTATTCGCAACAACAAGGGATTGAACTACTTCTACCAAGGCAAGACAGACGTATGTGTTCTGGGTGGCTTAGCCAATGCTGTTTTTTGGATGATTGGTGTGGACCCAGCCAAAGACTTGCTCCATAATTATTCTCCC
>OOGD01000184.1_pt1 | contig 14009 bp, 10 predicted proteins | sample 1670381 | NCBI WGS metagenome assembly OOGD01 (sample SAMEA98146918, study PRJEB22522) | marine metagenome | biome: marine biome; feature: marine water body; material: sea ice | place: Arctic Ocean | collected 14-Sep-2015 | depth 1.3 m | reverse complement strand
ATTTGACACACCCCAACTTGAGGCCACGTTGTTTGGAATGCAGAAAATAGACATGGTATCGGGCATAAAGATAGTAAATCAACAGCAAGAAATCATCGCATCCATCGGCGGTGTACTAACAAAGGATAGTCAGATCATTTCAACTAAGCATCTGGAACATGCCGGTATGTTAGAAGCGACACTGGTTCAGCCTAACAATGCACAAAAGCAAACACTTTTCGAGTACCGGTTCCCAATCGAATATCAGGAGGACAAGGGCGCCCCAATCGATTTACTCGGTTATGGCTATATATATGCTAGCGAAAACACCATAATTGACCGGGTTAAATATAGTTTCATACTAATCATAATCAATTCAGTGGTAAAAACGGTGGCTTTGTGGCTTTTCTTCCTGTTTTTTGCCAATAGAGTAGTCGCCCGACCACTGAATGCGCTGGCAAACGCGGCTAGTGCTCTTAACCCAGACAAACTAGAAACACTCGGTAGCTCAAAGGAACTCGATAAAATAGTCGCTGCAAAACATGAGGATGAACTGTAATTATTGGCGAAAAATTTTAATCAAAAGCGTGTCGCTATCGTAGATAAAATTGACATCATCGAGTCACAAAAACAGATGCTAGAAGAACGCGTGTCAGAACGCACTCAGTCTCTTACTGAGGCCAACATCAATTTACAATATTTAGCTTTGCACGATACGTTGACATCGCTACCGAATCGAACCTTGTTCAAAGATCGTTTAGATCAGATGCTTAAAGCCGCATTGCGCAATAAAACACGATTTATTGTCGCTTGTATCGACCTTCAAAATTTCAAAACGGTTAATGATACGTATGGGCACCAAATCGGTGACCAGGTTCTTGCCGGAGTAGCGAGACGCATGTCAAAAGTTCTGCGCAATGCCGACACCCTAGCACGGATTGGTGGTGATGAATTTTTTGCGTTACTTCCTATTATAAATGATAGCGACGGCAAGATAATTACTGAAAATCTTCTTAATTCTTTTTTCGAGCCATTTGTTTTTGGTAATAATAGCAGTATTCCTGTCTTTACGACTGCTAATATAGGCACCGCGATTTACCCAGAACACGGTGAGAATGCCGATGCTTTGATTAAAAATGCAGACATGGCAATGTATCAGGCTAAACAGTCTGGTATCAGTTACGCCAGTTACAGTAGCGAAGAAGACTCAATACTAAAGAGGGAGTTAAAGATAAGCCAAGACATCGAATTAGCCATTAAAGAGGATCAGTTTTATTTGGTTTACCAACCAATACTTGAATATAAGACTCAACGCGTTACCAAGTTAGAAGCACTGATTCGTTGGCAGCACCCAACTTTAGGTTTGCTTTCTCCAATGGAGTTTATTCCTATTTGCGAGCGCAGTGGCAACGTCTATGAATTGAGCCAATGGGTACTTAAGACTGCCTGTGAACAATGTAAAGCATATCAGCTGTTAGACGGCGATATGTCGATATCAGTAAATATTTCAGGACGCGTATTTAATCAACCCGAGATGCCTACTTTATTAGAAAAAATATGTGAAATGTCCAATGTATTACCCAGCAGTATTAATCTGGAAATTACCGAAACCACGGCGATGGGTAAACCTGAGGAGGCAATCGATATATTAAAGCAGTTGACCAGTAAAGGTTTTACGATATCGATAGATGACTTTGGTACGGGTTATTCGTCGTTTTCTTACTTGACCGAGTTGCCGGTAAACGAGCTAAAAATCGATAAAAGCCTTTTGCTCAGTGTCAATGAAAACACGAATAAAGTGATAAAAGCGATGATTGATTTAGCACATTTGTTAAATCTGAAGGTGGTTGCAGAAGGTGTAGAAACTAAAGAATTACTGGAGATGTTAAACGAAATGAACTGCGATTTCGCACAAGGTTTTTATATCGCGAAACCACTACCTATTAAAGTACTCTATCAGTGGTTACTGGGTAAAGACGAAAAGCGGGCAAACTGTTAGGTATCATGTAAAGATTTATTTATCACGCTTACATAATGTAAGCTGAAACTAGCTGCCTGTCGGGATTCGATTGTGGTTAATCAACAATCACTCCGGCATCCATGCAATCGTGCGGAAAGCCATTTGCGGTCAAATTTTTCAATTCATCTTTTTGAATCGAACCATTATTATTCTTCTTCAATCAAAACCTTCAACTCAAAGTATTCCCCCCTCGCTACGGTTACCTAAGCCACCAGATTCCTAGCGTAGAAATACGTCTTCGAATGGGAAGTGAGTCATATTATCGAAGCCATCTTTCGTCACCAAAACCTGATCTTCCAGCTTAACCCCATTACTACCTCCGGCTTCGCCTACATAGGCTTCAACGCAAATTACCATGCCAGCTTCTAATGTGCCTGGATAACCATAGCTCTTGATGTCTTCTGAGAAACGGATTGCGGGGCATTCATCACACAGGCCGACACCATATGCATCACAACACCATAACGATTAGCGCGGCATTTTTTGGGCAATCGATGGGCTTTCTGTGTGATTTCCTCAAAGCTGACGCCTGGCTTAATCAATTCCATATTGGTCATGATGTGTTCATGGGCTATTTGATAGACTCTTTTTTGCTCTGCATTGGGTTCGACATCGCCACACATCCAAGTACGAGAAATATCGCTACACATACCGTAGGTGCCAATCAAATCAGTATCAAATGCCAATAGCTCTCCATCACTAATAATGCGCGGGCCTGACTCTTGAAACCAGGGGTTGGTGCGTGGACCTGATGACAGAATTCTGGTTTCTATCCACTCACCACCGCGACGAATATTCTCTGCATGCAATACAGCCCAAACGTCATTTTCGCTTTGGCCTGCATACAGCGCCTTCTTCATTTCGAACATAGAAGCCTCGCATGCTGAGACTGCACAGCGCAATGCTTTTACTTCGTCGGCACATTTAATGGCGCGAGCCAGCTCGGTGACCTGCTGACCTTCAAATACTTCAATGCCTAGTTTTTCCAAGGCCCGTAATCCGCCGATTTCAATTTTATCAACCGCTAGTCGCCGATTTGATCCTGCCTGCTGACGCATTAAGTCGTCTACCGATTTTGCAAATGCCTCTGCATGTTCAGCGCACCGATTACCAGATTCAAAATAGAAAAACGATGCACCACTGCGCAACTCATTTATTAGCGGCAGGTGTGCCGTCAGGTGATTACAATCATGAAAGTCCCAAAGCACGACATAGCCCTCAGCCGATACGTAACAAGCGCGTGCTGGATTATGTGATGTCCACAATTGCATGTTGGTTGAGTCAGTTGCGTAGCGAATATTGAGCGGATCAAATAACAGTATGCCACCATAATCACACGTGACTAGCTCAGCACAGAGCCGTTGCAAACGAAAAGACCGGATGGTATCAAGGTGGGGTATTTCGAGGCCTAAGGCGTCCCATTCATGAAATGCAAGTGCAGTCGGTCCTGTCTCTACGCGGTCATTATCATTGACTGAACCATCTGCTTTGAATGGGGTTGACGGTTTAACTGGCGAAATGCGCGTTGGGTTAATTTTTCGATTTGAACTATCGATGGAGTAAGGAGATGCTGACTATATTGGGATATTTAAAGGCACTAATTTTGTTCGTCCTGAACCTCGGCGCCTGTCGGATTTAGGATAAATCTACTCAACGACCCCTCTTCTATGATCTCACCTTCGGGACGCCGAACCGCTGCATCCAAGCAGTCATGCGGAAAAGCTATTTTGGCCAGATTTTTCAATTCCTTTATGGAGTAAAACAACGGTTCACTTCATTCGGTCGAAAAGTCCGGCAAAACTCTTAAGACCGTTGCAGGCTAACCTGCAACGGTCTTTTTCTTTACAACCAAATTGCTTTAGGCTTTTGCAAACTCGGCACAACTATGCTCGATCGCATGCGCAAACGAACGCGCTAAACTGCGAGCGATAAACAGGTCATAACTTTCGTCGTCGACTTGAATAATCAATGCGTTCATGTGAGCAACTGACGTTAATGCACTGTCTCCCGCTTTGAAAAAATCAGGATGAAAGTCTAGCGCACAATTTTTGGCCATCACCGTACGGGCATGAACACCACTCAAACGAAGACCACAACGACCATGACTTTGATCAACCACTGCAGCTAAGTTGCCTACTGCGTTTTGTAGTTTGGCGAGTAACAAGTCATCGTGTTCACAAATAACAATCCAATTGTTGGGACCATTCCAAGTGACTTGAATGCCTTCTTTTGAATGGCAAACACCTGGTTTAGTTGGGCATTCAATACCCAGTGCCTCGGTGACCGCCTTAGCCGTTCCTTCGTATTGTTTGGCAAAAGCGAGCACTTGAATGGCGGTTAGAAAAGGACGCTGTTCGAGACGCAAGCCTTTACAGTCAACGATAGCATCACTGTTGATCGACAGTAGTGGCGAGACTCTCACGGCTGCTGCTGGAGTAGAATTAGGCACGGACGAGTTCTCCCTTTGGATCAATAAACACGGGGTGGCATATTTCAACGCGAACTTTTTCATCATCGAGCGGGAATACCGCATCGATCTGCTGACCGTGTCTAGATGCACCATCTTTTAACAAGCCCAGTGCAATACCACACCCCAGTGATGGGCTGTAGGTAGTTGCAGTGATATGACCTTGAGACTGGCTAACGCTATCGAGTTTGACGCTATCGTCAACCAAATGGGCACCAATTCGAAGGTTTACACCTGGTTCTAACGATTTGAATCCGACTACCTGTAAACGACCTTCGACCAATAGGCCCGGACGTTCAGAGTTTTGCTTGCCAATAAACTGCTTGCTTCGGTTAGCCATGCCTTCCAGCCCCAAGTCTTTTGCTGTGGTGCGACCATCGAGTTCGGAACCGGCGACGTGGCCTTTTTCGATACGCATCGTACCCAATGCTTCTGTACCATAGGTGGTAACACCCATTTCCTTGCCGGCTTCTAATAACTCTATCCAGGCTTGCTCGCCAAAGTCAGCTGGCACGTTTAGCTCATAAGCCAATTCACCCGAGAAGCTGATACGGAACAGACGGCCAGCAATGCTGTTCATTTTGCATTCGCCAACGGCCATGAATGGAAACGCTTCGTTAGTGATATCGATATCGAGCACTTTTTGCAGTAGCTTACGACTGTTTGGCCCTGCCACTGCAATGCCTGTCCACTGTTCAGTCACTGAGCAGAACACGACGTCTAGCTCTGGCCATACAGTCTGATGATAGTACTCCATGTGCGATAGAACAGGAGCGGCGTTGGCCGTTGTCGTCGTCATAAAAAAATGATTTTCGGCCAGACGGGATGTCGTGCCATCATCGAATGTCATGCCGTCTTCACGCAACATGGCGCCATAACGAGCGCGACCGATGGGTAACTTTAACCAGTTATTAATGTAGAGCCGATTAAGAAACTCTGGTGCATCGGGGCCCTGAATATCAATCTTACCGAGTGTCGTAACGTCAACTAAAGCAACATTACCACGAGTATTGTTAGTTTCGCGAATGTAACAATCATTGATCGTGTCGCCCACTTTTTGTGGATAGTAACGTGCCCGTAGCCACATGCCGGCTTCGATAAATACGGCATTATTTTTCTCATTCCAATCATGAATCGCGGTACGTCTTACTGGCATAAAATCATGCCCAACAGCGTGTCCTGCGAATACACCCATGGCTACCGGTACATAGGGCGGACGGAATGTAGTAACACCGACCTCCGGTACTGGATCACCACGCTGCCCGGCAAGCACAGCCAATGCATTCACATTACTAGTTTTGCCCTGATCCGTTGCCATGCCTTGGGTTGTGTATCGCTTTAACAGCTCTACCGAATCGAAACCTTCTTGGGCGGCCAATTGAACATCACTGACTTTAACGTCGTTTTGTTGGTCTATGAATTGCTTATAGGACTTATTGTATGGCGTGGGTGAAACCCACAGTGCTTCGATTTCATAGACTCCATCGTCACCCGCTGTTGCTGCCTTTTTCGATTTGGCTTTGACTTTAAATCCTGCCATTTTCGCCGCATCAACCCCAGCCGCATGACCTTGATCAAGACAGTCTTGAAGATGAAAGCTGCCTTTGGCTGCACCAACAGATACCTCATCCTGGCGCGATATGCCCGGTACAAATGAGGCAATGGCATCGTCATAAACCGGCTTAGCACCTGACTGACTGTGCAAATGCACGTTTGGATTCCAGCCGCCAGATGTTGCGATTAAATCACAGTCGATGCGATCAGGCTCGGTTGTTTGACCATCGGTAGAAACCAGTTGCGCATAAGCAACGTGTTGTCTGCCTTCAGCCGCACCAACGGTTTTTCCGGTTATCAGTCGTATCGAAATTGCGTCAAGTTGAGCCGCTAAAGGCGCATCTGGATTAGCCCGCGAATCAACAACCGCGACAACCTGAACACCGGCCTTATGCAGGTCGATCGCCGTACGATAGGCATCGTTATTATTGGTCGAGACAATCGCACGCGTACCGGGTTTAACACCGTATTGGTTAGCATAGATACGTGCAGCAGAAGCCAACATGACGCCAGGCTTATCGTTATTACCAAACGTCAGTGGACGCTCGGTAGCGCCCGCTGCGATGACGACACGCTTTGGATAAATAATCCACATGCGTTGACGCACTTGACCAGCCGCTGGAATCGAAACATGGTCGTTGACCTTTTCGATAGCTGCCAGCGTGTTGTGATCGTAGTAACCAAAGATAGTTGTTCGGGTCATGACGCGAACATTATCCATCGCAGATAATATTGCCATTTGCTCAGCGGCCCATTCGACGCCTGACTTGCCGTCGATGGTTAATTGCTCACTATTGAGCGAGCCACCAATTAAAGGATGTTCGTCAGCAATGACGACGCGTGCGCCAGTTGCAGCTGCTGCCAGAGCGGCAGCAATACCAGCAGGGCCTGCGCCTGCGATGAGCAAATCACAATGTTCGTGACATTGCTCGTACTGATCAGGATCTGCTTCGGTCGGGGCGACACCCAAACCTGCAGCCTTACGGATGACAACCTCATAGACGCTGGTCCAGAAAGAAGCTGGCCACATGAAGGTTTTGTAGTAAAAACCGGCGGACAATAAGGGTGAGAAAAGGTTGTTAATTGCCATCGCATCAAAGGCTAGTGATGGCCAGCGATTTTGGCTTTTTGCTTCTAATCCATCGAACAACTCGATGGTTGTAGCACGAGTATTTGGCTCTTTACGCGAACCAGTGCGCAGCTCAACAATGGCATTTGGGTCTTCCGAACCTGCGGTCAAAAAACCACGCGGACGGTGATATTTGAAACTACGTGCAACCAAATGCTGACCGTTAGCGATCAAGGCCGAAGCCAATGTATCACCATGGAAACCCTGATAGGTTTTGCCATCAAAGTGAAATGTAATCGGTCGATTACGGTCTATTAGTCCGCCTGCGGCGGTACGAAATTTCTGTGTCACGCTTTAGGTCCCCTGATTAATCATATTATCGGCAAACGGCAATATTGGCGAAGCAGGTGCAGTGCTACTTATCTTATGCGTTACCGTATTACGTACCACTGTAATCCAGGCCCGACAGCCATTAACATGCTGCCAGTGTTCGGTGTGCTCTCCCGACGGATTATTACGCGTGTGAACAAAGCGACTCCACTCTTCATTCGTAGCATCTTGAGCCGGACGCTCTACAGTAGCATCTCCACCATAAGCGAATTCATCTTCATTACGAACCCCACACCAGGGGCATTCGATTCTTAACATGTCATATCCTTTTAGTGCGCTTTAGGTGAGGCGCCAGCGCCATTTTCATCAAGCGGGTAACCATCACGGAAACGCTCAAGCGTGAAGTCTTTATTCAAATTGTGTGGCTTATCATTAGCGATAGTGTCCGCAAAAACCCAACCGGATCCTGGCGTTGCCTTGAATCCGCCATAGCACCAACCGCCGTTCATATACAGATTATCGATAGATGTTTTTCCGATGATGGGCGAACCATCCATCGACATGTCCATGACACCGCCCCATTGACGTAAAATACGCAGACGGGACAAACAGGGCATCATAGTGAGGCCGCCCGCTACGACGTGATTAAAGGTAGGTAAATTACCGCGCTGAGCGTAAGTGTTATAACCATCGAGGTCACCGCCAAATACCAAGCCACCTTTATCCGACTGACTAATATAGAAATGTCCGGCACCAAAGGTACAAACGGTATTTACCAATGGCTTAATACCTTCGGTTACGAAAGCCTGTAAAACATGGCTTTCGATCGGTAGTTTCATGCCCACCATGTCAAATACTTTGCTTGAGTTACCGGCCACTGCGACACCGACCTGACCCGCACCAATAAAGCCACGAGAAGTCTCAACACCCAACACTTTATCGCCGTCGCGTTTGATGCCTGTTACTTCACATTTCTGAATAATATCAACCCCTAGCTGGTCGGCACCGCGAGCATAACCCCAGGCAACTGCATCGTGACGCGCTGTTCCACCACGTGGCTGAGCCAGTCCACCTTGAATTGGAAAGCGTGTGTTTTGAGTAAAGTCAAGATGAGGCATTAGTTTTTTAACGCCTTCAGCATCATGCATAACGGCATCTACACCGTTTAATAACATCGCATTACCACGACGCGAAAAGGCATCACGCTGGGCATCGGTATGAATCAAATTTAAGATCCCGCGCTGGCTGAACATTACGTTGTAGTTCAAGTCTTGGCTCAAGCCTTCCCACAGTTTCATTGAGTGCTCATAGAGCTGTGAATTAGCATTGAGCATATAGTTGGAACGAATAATCGTTGTATTACGGCCAGTATTACCGCCACCAATATAGCCCTTTTCAAGCACAGCAACATTGGTAATGCCGTGTAGCTTTGCCAAGTAGTAAGCTGTCGCCAAGCCATGTCCGCCACCACCAATAATGATAACGTCATATTGTTTTTTAGGGTCAGGGTTTCTCCAGGCTCGGGTCCAACCACGATTGCCAGTGAGTGCCTGCTTGACTAGGCTGAGGGCAGAATAATGCATAAGCGTCGTTCGTCTTCATGTGTGTGATGAGTAAATTAGCACATTATTATTATTGAATTTTATATTGGGTTTATAACAATGGCAGTCTTATTTCTATACTTCCAATTTAAACAGAATGGTCCGTAGCACAACAATGGATTTCCGACCCTGATGCACATATAAACGACATGGGATTGAAGGTATTGCTAGCAGAATCAATAACCATAAGTTCGATTCAGTAACTGATGCTTCCGTATAAAACGCCGCTATTATCTCAATATCCTAAAAGCCAATCGTGAGTTAATGGTCGATTTTACCTCTTAAAGTTTTAAGCTGGCCACGCTTGGTCTTGCCATCGACTCTTCTCAGTTTCGAGCCTTTGGTTGGCTTCGTCGGCCGACGCCTCTTTTGTGTCACCGCAACACTTTTCACCATTACTTGAAGCCTACCCAGCGCCTCTTCCCGATTTTGAATCTGGCTTCGAGAGGCCTGAGCCTTTATGACGATAACGCCCTCTTTACTGATACGATTATCGTTTAACTTAAGCAGTTCCTCTTTATAGAACGCGGGTAAAGATGAGTTCGCTATATCAAATCGAAGGTGAATAGCGGTGGAAACCTTATTGACATTTTGGCCACCCGGCCCCTGTGAGCGAATAGCTTGTAACTCTATTTCCGAATCGGGGATCGATACATAGTTGGAAATTGGAAGCATGATCTCCACACTCTAAAGGATTAAACCCAATTATAGCAGTTTGGCGAACCATTTTTAGCTTGTATCAAAATTTCAAGTATCCGTTTTTTTAGTAATAATGGTGGTCAATATCATCATTCCAAAAAAAACCGAAACCAGTTAACTTCGCAGAAGAATTTGAGTTATACATTTTAAGTGTTTTTTATAGTTATCGTATTTATCGCTATCGCCATTTAAATACTAGAGAGGTTTTACTTTCTGTTTGGCAGTACCTTTAGCCGACTATTCGCCGTTAATAATGTAGATGCCCGTTATTCAGGTATGGGTAACAAAATGGATAAGGATGTACTCGCCATTAGCGCAATGATGACGCTGTTTAAAAGAAAAAATAAACAGCTACATGTCTTTATACAGAGTGAGTTATTACTTAGTATAGGCCAGACTTAGGCGTTTATGGTTTCAAAAAAAACCTTGGTTTAAACCCCAAACAAATGACCGGAAACTTAAATGGAAAATATTAGCTGGAATGACTTTGAAAAAGTAGCCCTTCATGTCGGTACTATTATTGAAGTCGAGGACTTTCCCGAGGCGAGAAACCCTGCGTATAAAGTAAGAGTGGATTTTGGTAAAGATATTGGAGTTAAAAAATCGAGCGCTCAAATTACCGATCTATATGACCGCGCCTCACTAATCGGCCGTCAGGTTGTTGCCGTCATCAACTTCCCACCGAAACAAATTGGTCCAATGCGCTCTGAGTGTTTAATCACCGGTTTTCATCGGGAGGATGGCGCTGTAGTACTGGCTGTTCCCGACAGCAGCGTATCCAATGGGACCAAACTAGCCTGATATCAAATTTTCCTCCATCGATAGCAGTAAACCTGAAGACCATCTAGTGAAGACTTGAGATTGTTTCAAGGATCGTGCTCGCTTTACTACTGTCATATTGTCATTATCGACACAGTTGGATGGCTATAGCAGGCCAGGTCAAACTCTAAGACTGTGCTTAAGTATTTGCTCAGCAAGATAAAATTTCTGCACCATTAAATGCCATCAAAATGTCGTCTGATAATAAAATTACCAGCAAAGTGCAAATGAGCTCGTTGAGTGGCTAACCTAAGAAAGCGCCCTACAGTTCTCTATGCCTGGCTTAAACCAGTGCCCTAAACTTTCAGTTTGAATATATTATCTTGTATTAATTTATGCTAAGTTTCGTCGCCATCTGCTGACACTACGATTCTTAGCATGCCTGATCTATTAAAACGAACACTTCTATTTTTAGCATTAATGATTGCTGGTGTGGCCTTATATGCTTCCATGTATGGCATTTCGGCAGATAAATATGACGAAACTGTTGTGCCCTATTTTGAAAAGCACTTGCCCGCAATTACGAGCTGGAAATATTCCAAGCTAAAGCCGCTACTAACGCCACAAGCTCAGTCAGCGTTTGAAACTGAAATAGGCCGCAACACTTTCCTACTATTTACTAAACTTGGAAAATTTCAATCCAGTGGAAAGCCTCAGTTTGGCGCCAAGGGCGTAGAGTTTAGCGAAGGCTTAGGAGATGTTGACATCGTTTCCTATAAAGTTCCTGTGGTTTTCGACACAGGACCTGCTGTCATAAAAGCTAACTTAGTGATCAATGGCGATTCTTACATTATTCAGCACATTGGCATCAGTTCAGACGTATTTGCACAAACAACGGAATAATTGTTATAGCTCATAGTTAGACTCCTCACGATCAAGAATTTCTCCCAATTCTTTCAAATGCAGGTGGCTGCTTTCGAGTAAGATACCCATTACTGTGATGTTTTTCAGCCAAGCCGTGGCTTGCCAAACGCAAAGGTTTACCGGTTGTTAAGGGGTTAATATAATTGCCGAAAGACCGTTCAAAATAGAACATTTCTTAATTATGAATACAGACTAACTTAGACTTAACCTATTATAGATATAGCTAAGTTCCCATATAACTCGGCTTTCATCGTCTATAGAAAAAACACTTAGCCGAAACTTTTAAACCACGCAGGTTCTATTACGCCCCGATTTTTTTGCCTTATACAAAGCCTTATCTGATCTCTTTAACGAAGCAAACCACCCTTTTTCAGTTCTCAGGTATTGACTGACTCCGCCGCTAACGGTCATCTCAATAACTAATCCGTTCAACGTAAATGGACTATTTTGAATTTTTTTGCGTATCTTTTCAGCTACTACATTGGCATTTTCTCGGTTAGTTGTTGGCAACATGACTACAAACTCTTCACCACCAAATCTAGAGACAATGTCAGAATCACGGCTACCCGATATTATAAGCTCGCTAATATGCTGGATAGCCTTATCTCCTACATCATGGCCATAGGTATCATTAATTATTTTAAAACGATCAATGTCAAAGGTGATAAGACTGAACACCTGTTTGTTGCGAACGGCCATTGAGAAGGTTTTTTCAGCTAACAATTCGAACGAGCGACGATTTAGCAGCCCAGTCAAGTAGTCCCGGTCGGCTTGTTTTCCTAAGCGCCTGATTTTTTCCACCATGGGACGAAAAACAAACAGAGCTTCAGTTAACAGCGTAAAGAGAATAACAAAAAACACCAATTGCTGAGCTTGACGAAGTTCATTGACCTTATCCCTGCTCTCTGTTTCATACTGGTCAACCACTGTATTTAGACTGTCTAATATCGTATTGTGTGCTAAATCCCAAAAAATAGTTTCTAGATACTTGCGTTCTTCATTGCCCTTGGGCAAGTCATTATTTAGAGCATCCATTATCAATTCACTGAACCCTCTGAGCTTTAGATCAACCTGGTGGGGCTTACCAAAGTAAAGCTGATACATCGATTCAGACAGGGGCGATTCTTGATTATTTTGCATGGCGCTAAAATGATGCCTTAACAAAAAGGTGTGATTTTCTTTCATCGTCTTTAATGAATTTATAGCTTCTTGTTTAAACTCAACTTTTCCAGAAGACAAATATTCGACTGTGAACAAACTGGTACGTTGGGATAACATGCGCTGCTGGCCACTGATATTCACTATGCTTGCAATGTCCGTTTGTTCTTCAATAATCCGATCCAGCATAAAATGAATCAATATTGAAAATCCAGCAATAACCGAAAGGGTAATAACATAGGTAATTGTCATGTTACGGACCGGGTTGTCAGTACTATTTTGCACTTGGTCTATTTTAACTCCTTATTTTCCATAATAATTTATAACACCTTTGCATTTTTACCTGATGGAAGCTAGAAATATTGCCTCGTCCAATGTGGCAACTGCCATTATGAAAAATTGCTAAGCTCATTTGCACCTGCCACTCATTGCTACCCTGAATATCAACAGTGTTGACCAGGTTTATGAAACCATTTAAGAACATTTCCTATGGCAAATAAAGGCCTGACTTGAGGTGTTTTGACTTGAAAGTTGGTATTATTTTCGATGATTTTTGGTAAATATTTTTTATCCCTACACTTACTTTTGAAAATTTCAAACAGTTTGTTTATATACGGTCATTTACAAATGAAAGCATAGGTTGCAAGCAGTCATAAATCAAATACTGGTATAGAGGTTGGATAGTTGCAAATATGAAACATAAAAAACAAAATGGACTCAACGTAACAAGCCTTTATCTCAATCCCTAACTATTCGAAATGTCACCCACTTCGTCTCTTTCCCCATCCATAGAACCCGAGCTGAAAGTGGCCTTTATCCGTTCATCGAGCTTTACATTCATGACGTTTGCAAGGTTGATTAACTGCCAACGAATTGCAGCTGATGAATCTGACTAAAGCCACTAAAATTATTGTCACCTGTATCTAGTTCGTTCGCGAGGGTTAGCCCTATTGGGCTATCGAGGGCCCTAACTCGTTATTTGAAATAACTAAAGATGACCTTCAAATTGATTAATAACGTCTTCAAACGGTGTGGGTTTGCCAATACTGTATCCCTGAGCATAGTCGACGCCAACCTCTTTTACCTGTTCCATGATGGCATCGGTTTCTACAAATTCGGCGATAGTCTTCATGCCCATCACATGACCGATGTCATTGATTGACCTCACCATTGCCTTATCAATCGGATCATCAACCATGTCCTTCACAAACATACCGTCGATTTTCAAATAATCGACCGGCAAGTTCTTCAGATATCCAAATGACGATAAGCCACTGCCAAAATCATCGAGCGCAAACCGACACCCCAAATCTTTCAGGGCAGTAATGAATGTGCTGGCAGCAAGCAGGTTAGATATAGCAGCAGTCTCGGTGACTTCAAACACAATCTTGTTGGCGTAAATATTGAATTCACTGATCAAGACAATAATCGTGAACATAAATTGAGCAT
>OOGD01000183.1_pt1 | contig 14028 bp, 12 predicted proteins | sample 1670381 | NCBI WGS metagenome assembly OOGD01 (sample SAMEA98146918, study PRJEB22522) | marine metagenome | biome: marine biome; feature: marine water body; material: sea ice | place: Arctic Ocean | collected 14-Sep-2015 | depth 1.3 m | reverse complement strand
TGCAAGTGCGAGTTAATATATACGCCTGGCTTTAAAACAGAACAGTGTTTGAAAATCGGCGTTTGCAGCGCTGTAAGTAGATAAAAAATCATGCTAGAAGTCAGCTCATATCCAACATTAGGCCTTTTAGAGTCAGGAACATCCGTGTCATTACCTTCAGTTAAAATACTCATCGATAAGCTGATACAGTCGATCAGGCCCTATTTTCCAGATAGTCAGGATCCTGCCGATCAACCAATCATTGTTGGCATCGAAACTGGCGGTTACTGGATTGCTAATATCATTCATCAGAGCATTGCTCCCGATACCGAGCTTGGTCGATTAAACATCTCGTTTTATCGTGACGACTTCACCACAACGGGGCTTCATCCAACCGTTGAGCCATCGAGCCTAACAACCAATATCGATGGCAAAACCATCATTCTGGTTGACGATGTGATTTATTCAGGGCGAACCATTCGTGCAGCGATGAACGAGATATTCGACTACGGCCGACCCGAACAAATCATTCTGGCTATTTTGGTTGATCGTGGTGAACGCTCGATTCCTATCCAGCCTGATATTGTCGCCGAGACCATTCAACTCGAAGCTGGCAGCCATATCAAACTCAGTGGACCTGAACCACTTCAACTTAATATCAAAACACAAAAAGAAATCGGTTAACCAAAAAACCATGTCGAATAGAAATTTACAACTCGATGAGAACGGAAAGCTGAAACATTTTTTGGCTATCGAAGGCTTAAATCGAGCAATATTAACCGACATACTGGATACCGCTGAATCGTTCACGTCGGTTACTGAACGGACCGTCAAAAAGGTACCGATACTTCGCGGCAAAACCGTTGCCAACATATTCTTTGAACCTAGTACTCGTACCCGATCGACGTTTGAACTCGCAGCGTTACGTTTATCGGCCGACACGCTCAACCTGAATCTAAACACTTCAGCGGCGTCTAAAGGAGAATCTCTGCTCGATACCATTCGCAACATCGAAGCGATGCAAATCGACATGTTCGTTATCCGGCATCAGGATAGTGGAAGCGCTCACTTCTTTGCCCAACATGTGCAACCCGGCGTCAGCGTACTCAATGCGGGTGATGGCCAGCATGAACACCCAACCCAAGCCATGCTAGACATGTTCACAATACGCCACTTTAAGAAGGACTTCGCTCAGCTGCGAGTTGCCATTGTCGGCGACGTCGCTCATTCGCGAGTAGCACGCTCACAAATTCACGCACTCAATATACTCGGTGCTGACGAAGTTCGAGTCATCGCCCCTAAAACATTGTTGCCGATTGGCATCGAATCATTAGGCGTGCATTTGTATGACAATCTTGAGCAAGGATTAAAGGATGTCGATGTTGTCATCATGCTGCGTTTACAAAAAGAGCGTATGCGGGGCGCCCTGCTGCCTAGTGAGAAGGAGTACTTCGACCTTTTTGGCCTGACACAAGAGCGCCTCAATTGCGCCAACCCTGATGCCATAGTGATGCATCCGGGTCCCGCCAATCGTGGTGTTGAGATCGAATCAAGCGTCATGGATGGCCCGCAATCGGTTATCTTGCAACAGGTGACTTTTGGCATTGCAGTACGCATGGCCGTTATGTCAATGACAGTCGGTCGATGACCGTCGAGGAGTAACACTTATGAGCATTCATATTAAAAATGGCCTGGTTATCGATCCAATTAATCTTAACCAGACCCAAACAGACATCTATGTCGACCGCGACTTAATTGTCGGTATAGGCACGCCACCCGACGATTTTAAAGCCGATCAAACTATCGATGCGAGTAGTCAGTGGGTTATACCGGGTCTGGTTGATTGTCAGGCTCGGCTCCGCGAACCTGGTGAAGTGCACAAAGGAACGATTGAAAGTGAAACTCTAGCGGCGATTGCAAACGGCATCACCAGTCTTTGCATACCACCAGATACGCAGCCCGTTATCGATAACACAGCCGTTGTCGAGCTCATCCAGCACAGTAATTCGAAAGCAGGCAATCGCTGCCATATTTACACCATTGGAGCGCTATCACAAAAACTTGAGGGCGAACATTTAACCAATATGGCGGGCTTAAAGTCTAGCGGCTGCATCGCATTCAGCAACGCCAATCATTCATTTAGCAGCAATCTGGTTCAACGACGCGCAATGGAGTATGCCGCTGGTCAGCAAATGCTCGTCATTATTCAACCCAGAGATGCCGATCTTTATGGCAATGGCTGTGCGCATGAGGGAGCAGTATCGACTCGTCTTGGACTACCCTCCATTCCAGAAGCAGCCGAGACAGCAGCACTCGCAAAAGACATTGAACTAATCGCTCAAACTGGCGCAAGGACCCATTTTGGACAGATCTCCTGTGAACGATCTGTCGATATGATTCGTCAAGCAAAAGCCAATGGGTTGCCTATTACTGCCGACTGCACTATGCACCAGCTGTTCCTGACTGATCATGATATTGGCGAGTTTGACACCAGCAAACTGACTATTCCACCACTGCGGAGTCAACTCGACCGCCAAGCTCTGCGTAATGGCCTGGTCGATGGCACCATCGATTGCGTGTGCTCAGATCACCAGCCACATGAAATAGATGCCAAGCTGTGCCCTTTCCCCTCAGCCGAACCTGGCATAAGTGGCCTTGATACTTTATTGCCGTTGGCGCTTCGGTTAGCAGAAGAGGGTTTAATGAGCTTACCTGAAGTGATCGCTCGATTAACCGTTAATCCTGCCAAAATAATGGGTATTCCCGCTGGAACAATCGCAATTGGCGAACTGGCCGATATTTGTATCATTGATCCTGATGCACATTATTACTGTCGAGGACGCGACTTTGTCTCAAAGGGCAAAAACACACCGTTCGAGGGCTGGGACTTTAACGGTTGTGTCACAACTACAATTGTTGCAGGAGATGTTGTTTATAGTCACGACTCGTAAAGCCGCTTTTAAATCACGCGTCAAAGTCAGACTAGAAGCATTGCGTTAGCCCTATTCTACACAGATTATAAAATGAGCAATGCAGACAATTGAACTAGTGGGTTACGAGCAGAACGACTTTAACTTAAGCAAAAGCCAGCTAAACTAAAAGCTTTAGCGTGTCAGTTATATGCAAAAAAAGAATCAACTAGCGACTCTTTAACTCAACTGGCACTGTTTAAGGATAAGCTAACAAAAGATTGGAACTTAAATAAATGCCTTTCTGATATTAGTGCTCGTCAGAGGGCAACACCAAATCTTCCAGACCACCACTCATTTGATTGAGGTTATGTCGAGTATCTTGATCTTCCTGTTCCCCACCAAAATTGATTTTCCATTCCAGATTAGTACTTGAATCGGCGTAGGCCAGAGCACTTTTGATGGTGATCTTATCGGCTTTGTACAACTGGTATAACGATTGATCGAAGGTCTGCATACCTTCCGTATCACCCTTCGCCATGATTTCTTTAATCTCATTAAAGTTACCTTCTCGCAGCAGCTCTGCAATATACGGTGAGTTCATCATTACTTCTACCGCACAGGCTAATTTACCATCCACCGCGGGCACTAAGCGTTGAGAGATAACCGCTTTTAAATTCAATGATAAATCCATCAATAGCTGATTACGCCTATCAGATGGAAACATATTCATGATTCGATCCATAGCCTGATTCGAGTTGACGGCATGCAAAGTTGTCATACATAAATGACCAGTATCCGCAAAATTGATTGCAGCTTTCATGGTTTCAGCATCACGAGCTTCACCAATCATAATGACTTCGGGGGCTTCTCGTAATGCTTCTCGCAGTGCATTTTGATAGCTTAAAGTGTCGATTCCAACTTCACGTTGGGAAACAATTGATTTTTTATGGCGAAACACATATTCGATGGGATCCTCAATAGTCAGTATATGTCCGCCTTCAGCGACATTACGATACTCCAACATTGAGGCCATGGTAGTTGATTTACCTGATCCGGTAGCGCCAGCCACCAAAACCATGCCACTGTGGTTCATCACTATTTCTTTCAAAACTGGTGGAAGTCCCAACTCATCTAACGTCGGAATATCCCATTTTATATAACGAATAACCATCGATACTTCTGAGCGCTGAATAAAAATATTGGCTCGGAATCGACCAGTATCTGTTAGCGTAAAACCAAGATTAAGTTCACGGTTTATTTCAAAGTCACTGATTTGCTCATCACTTAACAGGCTATAAACCAGCTTTCTCACCTGATCTGGCTCGAATGGTTTTTTTGAAATGGGGCTCGTTTTCCCCTGTAACTTCATATTGGGTGGCGCGCCAGTAACAAAAAATAGATCTGACCCCTGATGCTCTACAATCACCTTCAAATAGGGCTCTAGTAACTTTGTAGTTAACTCTCTGCTCATGACTGCGATCCAGTTAAGACACCCATTAAATTAAACCCCTTCTTTTGTCGTCGGCAGTTGCTTCCAGTTTAAACTCACGATTACCCTCTAACACGCCCGTTTTACGAGCCGTGGCGCTTTCAAGCTTAATACGCAGGCGAATATCATTGACCGAATCGGCGTTTCTCACCGCATCTTCAAATGTGATTTTCTCCGCTTCATATAAATCAAATAGCGACTGGTCAAATGTTTTCATTCCTGATTCATTTGACTTAGCTATCAACGTTTTCATCTCATGCACTTCACCCTTAAAAATCATATCGGCCATCAAAGGTGTATTGAGCATGACTTCGATCGCAGGTATGCGCCCAGCACCATCAATTTTTGGAATGAGCCGTTGAGATATCAAACCTTTCAGATTGAGCGATAGATCCATCAGTAGCTGAGATCGGCGTTCATCAGGGAAGAAATTGATAATTCGATCGAGTGCCTGATTGGTGCTGTTGGCATGCAAAGTGGTCAAACACAGGTGCCCTGTTTCTGCGAATGCAATCGCATGCTCCATGGTTTCTCGGTCTCGAACCTCACCGATCAAAATAACATCGGGTGCTTGACGTAACGTATTCTTAAGGGCGATACCATAGCTTTCAGTATCGACGCCTACCTCGCGTTGTGTCACCAGACAGTTGATGTGTTGATGAACAAATTCAACCGGGTCTTCGATAGTAATAATATGGCCATGGCTATTTTTATTACGATAATTCACCATCGACGCTAGCGAAGTTGATTTACCCGAACCAGTGCCACCCACAAAAATAACTAAGCCTCGCTTAGTCATTGCAATGTCCTGCAAAATATCAGGCAGGTGTAACGCTTCAAAGGTGGGGATTTCGGAATTGATAAACCGCAAAACGAGACCTGTGCTGCCTCGTTGCACCAAAGCATTAACCCGAAAACGTGCAACACCCGGTAAGCCGATGGCAAAGTTACACTCCTGAGATGATTCAAACTCAGTCAATTGCTTATCGTTCATTATCGACCGCGCCAGAATCTGAGTATGATTTGGCGACAGAATTTGTTCCGATACGACGGTGATTTTCCCATCCACTTTCATCGCAGGTGGCGATCCGGCTGTAATGAATAAATCCGACCCGTCCCTGCTTACCATCAGGCGCAGCAAATCGTGCATGAAACTTATCGCCTTAGTACGATCCATTGAACTCTTCTGTTGGTAAATTATGCTGTGGTTTTTTGGATGAATGCCTAAAGTTGATCAGGATGAGCCGCTTTCTTTTTGGCTTCATCTTTAGTGACTAACCCTTGAGCCAATAAACCTTTCAAATTTTGATCAAGTGTTTGCATGCCTACATTCTGTCCTGTTTGAATTGATGAGTACATTTGCGCTACTTTGTCTTCTCGGATTAAGTTTCGAATCGCTGGTGTTCCAAGCATTATTTCATGCGCCGCAATTCGACCACCGCCTATTCTTTTTAATAAGGTTTGCGAGATAACTGCTTTTAATGATTCCGACAACATCGATCGAACCATAGATTTTTCTGCTGCGGGAAAAACATCGACTATACGATCGATTGTCTTGGCAGCCGAACTGGTGTGCAAAGTACCAAAAACCAGATGCCCTGTTTCAGCTGCCGACAATGCCAGCCGTATAGTTTCAAGATCACGCATTTCACCGACCAGAATCGTATCGGGATCTTCACGTAATGCCGACCTTAAGGCTTCGTTAAACCCCAGCGTATCACGATGCACTTCACGTTGATTGACCAGACATTTCTTACTCTCATGGACAAATTCGATTGGATCTTCAACCGTCAGAATATGACCATATTCGTGCAAATTTTTGTAATCGACCATGGCTGCAAGTGTGGTCGATTTGCCTGACCCAGTGGGTCCAGTTACGAGCACAAGACCGCGAGGATATTCAGAAATATCTTGAAAAATCTTCGGTGCAGCCAAATCTTCGAGGCTTAGAATTTTAGAAGGGATGGTACGAAATACGCCACCGGCACCGCGGTTATGATTAAAGGCGTTAACACGAAAACGTGCCAGCCCTGGTATCTCGAAAGAGAAATCAGTTTCCATAAACTCTTCATAATCTTTACGCTGTTTATCACTCATGATGTCATAAATCATGTGATGCACTTGTTTATGGTCCATTTCAGGCACACTTATTCTACGAATGTCACCGTCGACGCGGATGATCGGAGGTAACCCCGCTGAAAGGTGTAAATCTGAAGCGCCTTGTTTGACGCCAAAAGCGAGTAGCTGAGCTATATCCATGAATCCTCTTTTCTATTTTTAAGGCAACTCTAAACAGGCAACTGTCCCATTATTACGTCGACAGCCTGAGCATGAATACACGTGCACCTCAAGTACACTATGTTTCTGCGCGCGGTGCTTCCTCGCACTCATGCAAAAATTACCACCTTTAAAGACGCCTTAGTTAACAATCAACATGACTTATATGACATAAGTTATTAGTATCTGCGATGAGATCGACACTTGGTAAAAATTTCAATCAACAAACTATAGCAAAGCTTATGCAAAACATCGAAAGTAATCTTAATCAAACACAAGCACAAATTGACCAAGCAGCAGATCGCTATCATCGCCAATCATCTGATATATGTTTGCTTGCCGTCAGCAAAAGGAAACCAGCCTCCGATATTCGAGAAGCCTATCGCTGTGGCCAGAAAAATTTTGGTGAAAACTACCTTCAGGAAGCTCAGCAGAAAATTCAAGAGCTGGCTGATCTAGACATCTGCTGGCACTTTATTGGGGCGATTCAATCCAATAAAACTCGAGTCATAGCCGAGTATTTCGACTGGGTACATTGTGTCGACCGACTGAAGATTGCACAGCGACTCAGCGAACAACGCCCAGACCACCTGCCACCTTTGAATATCTGCATTCAGGTGAATGTTGATCTCGAAGAAAGCAAGGCTGGCATCGCGCTGGAAGAAGTGCCCGCGTTGAGCCAAAAAATTAACCAACTACCCAATATCCGCCTGAGGGGCTTGATGGCCATTCCAGCGCCTAGTGACAGCGTTGAGTCACAACGTGAACCGTTTACAAAGTTGCGTCAAGCATTCGAACAGATGCAAAACAGTGCGATAGAATGCGATACTCTGTCGATAGGCATGAGTCATGACATTGAAGCAGCCATTGCAGAAGGCTCAACACTGGTTAGAATAGGCACTGCAATTTTTGGGGAAAGGCTTTGAATCAACAACTTTGTTTTATCGGCGGCGGCAACATGGCTAGCAGTCTGATTGGAGGATTAATTGGCAACAATTATCCAGCGGCCAACATTACTGTCAGTGACTTAAATCAAGACCAACTCAACCGCCTTACTCAAACATTTAACATAGCAACCTCAACCGATACCACGAAAGTCTGCGCCTCAGCCGACATTATTGTGCTTGCTGTAAAACCCCAGGTACTTCAACTTGTTTGCGAACAATTAGCCCACTGCAGCATAAAGTCTGAATGCCTTTTTATTAGCATCGCAGCCGGTGTTCGCGAAAGCAACATCAATCGTTGGTTAGGTGGCAATCGAAGCATCGTACGTTGCATGCCCAATACGCCTGCATTGGTGCAACTGGGCGCTACAGGAATATTTGCCAATACTCTGGTTAGCTCAAAACAAAAAGATACTGCACAAACCATTCTCGATGCCGTTGGTCTTTCGGTCTGGGTTGAAAAAGAAGACCATCTTGATGCTGTGACTGCGATATCGGGCAGTGGACCCGCCTACTTTTTTTACTTTATCGAGCTATTGCAAAAATCGGCTGAAAAATTGGGGTTACCACCTGAGACAGCGAAAGTGCTTGCGCAACAAACCGCACTTGGCGCAGCGTCGATGGCTCAAGGTAAAGATATGGCCGAACTTCGTGCTCAGGTCACATCTAAAAATGGCACCACTGAACAGGCTATTTTATCGTTTCAAGAAAACAACCTGGCTTCCTTGGTCGACAATGCAACACAAGCCGCTCATGATAGGTCAGTCGAACTTGCAAGCGAACTGTCGGGTCGTTCTTAATAGTCAAACTGCCGATCAAACTGAATTATTATTCTAAATTAATACACGAGTCTCAAAATGGGTTCTAATTACCTTACGTCACCACTCGCATTCATCATTACAACATTATTCGATTTGTACATTTTATTGGTGCTGCTCCGGTTTATTCTACAAATGCTGCGGGCTGATTTCTACAACACGGCGTCACAATTCATTGTCAAAATGACTACACCACCATTGACATTGTTGCGTCGCTTCGTGCCCAGCATACTGGGTCAGGACAGCGCTGCAATCGTGCTCTGCTTGATGATTATCTACGCCAAGTTTATATTCTTACGCATGCTTGAAATACCAGTTGTTTCAATTGCTGACGTTCCTACGCCGATTGGTCTAGTCAGTTACTTGGGCCTTATAATTTATAGTGTTGCCGACTTAATCTCGTTATTTATCAGCGTATTCCTAGTTGCATCCATCATCCAGGTCGTCATTAGCTGGATCAACCCAGGACAACACAATCCAATTATTGGCCTAGTGAATACCATTACCGCACCAATACTGCGCCCAATACAAAAACGCCTGCCCCCGTTAGGTGGCTTTGACTTTTCAACAATGGTAGCTATTCTGGCCTTAATGGTCGCTAAAATGTTAATCGTTCCACCGATGATTCAGTTAGGTAGTTTTTAAAGATTGTTAGTGATTAATGATGACTTATTAGGTTCATCAGATGAATGGCGTTCGAATAGGATTTACAAGCGCCATACGATTCTGAGGCGACACCCAATCGCTACAGGGATACTTTTAGAGGTGCTCGTTTTTTAACCAGCACCTTACAGGTCGGTGATCCGAACCATCAGCCTTGTTGTCAATTTCAACTTGCTGTATGTCTTCAGCCAAATCAGTCGAAACAAATATATGATCGATCTTGCCTGATATCTTAATATCGTCCGTCATTTCATTTTTAAGCGTTGATTGGTTAATGTTAGCGACATCCACTTTTTGCCAACAATCGACCAGGTCGGTATGACCCAACAAATAGGAATATTCATCCGAACCAAATTTACAATTGAAATCACCACAGACAATGGCGCTGCCCGGCATTGAGGGTGTTAAGTCCTTATTAATCGAGCTATTACTCCAGTCATCTCCATCGATATCGCCCTTGCCACTCCACGCACCGTCTTGTTTAGGTGACTGACAATAGACTTCAGCCAGATGCTTGACTTGCGCCAATCGCTCCTCTACTTTTAAATAACCAGCGTGAAAGTTATAAACGCGGATCGCCTTAGTATTGATTTGAATAACCGCTTCGACAAATCCCATTTGCATATTGAATCTGTCGTCATGATGTATTTTAGGCAGATTATAGGTACGGGTACTGACAATTGGCCAGCGTGAAAGAATCATGTCGCCATGTTGACGTCGCCGATTGGTGATTGTTCCGTCTGAGTTTTTGACACTATCGTCTACATCAAAGCTTGAACCAAAAACCGTAAAGTATTGCGGTAAAATCTCGGATATGGCTTTTGCCTGATCAACTCCGCCACTGCGTTGCCAGCCAACATCAACTTCCTGCAAACAAATAATGTCAGCCTGATCGATTGATTTACAGATGCGATCCAAATCGATTTTATAATCCAGCCCTCGGCCAAACTGTATGTTGTAACTGACTATGTTCATCTGCACCTCGTTGGACCATTAAATTTTTACGCTAAACTCAATAAAGCGATCGCACTAACGGCAAAAAACATCGCAACGATCTTTCGCCAGTTCAACGTTTCCATTTTCAACATCACTGCCACCAGTAATGCCATCAAAAAACTCATATTGGCAATCGTAATCACGATACTGGCTTCGCCAAACGTTAGCGCCATTACCAGAGTTCTGACAATGCCATAGACCAGCAACCCCGACACAATTGAGTAGGCCAGTTTTTCACGCGTTATCGAATATTGCTTCTCAATGCCTATGGCGTAAATCAAACCCGAAACAATCCAACAAACAGCCGAAATTAGCATTAAAGAATCAGCATTGGCACCGCTTAACAAACCGGCCTTCGTCAAAACGCCGTAGACAGCACGCAATAAGGCACCAACCACAACGATAATCAAGCCTGTTTTAAGCGTTGCGTGTAATCCATCCGAATGCTGCTGCCGATACAGGAAAAGTACGGCAATTACACCACAGCCGATACCCGCCAACTTGATCAAAGTAATTGATTCACCCAGCAATAAAATCGACAGCAGGACAACGGCTATCGTATTGAGTCGATAGATTGTCGAGCCCAGACTGACTTCCATATGACGTAGCGATTCGAGTAATAGAATGTTCGCAATTGCGACGCTAATACCTGCACTAATACCGTAACCCCAGGTCGATGAATTAAACAGGAGCGCTTCACCTCGTATCGAAAGATCGAGCAACAACAGGACTGTCCAGACGACGCCAACACCCGATATCAACATGCCCCGGGATCGCGATTTGAGGTTGTATCGCTTAAAGACTATTTCGTTCAATCCCCCCAAAATCAGACTGAGTAAAGCAAACAGAATCGCAATGTTAATTATTCTCTACCTCAAATGAATACCGGGCATCTCTAAAAATAGTAATTTTTCCGTGAGAGCAAGGAAGCACCGCGCGGAAATCCGGAGTGTACGCTAAGTACATGAGGATTCGAGCACGGAGCTGACGCGGCAATCGCGAAAAAGCATTTTTAGAGATGACCTACTGACTCAGTGCAAATACTGAGGCTACCCGTTATGCTCGACATATTGCCATTGGTATCGCCAAATATCATAGTACTTTGCTGGTTTTTTGGGCGCTTATTTTATTAAAGTTAAAGGTTATAATTTTTGATTCATCTCGGACTACCCATTGAAGATTGCTTAGACCAACTCAAACAGTGCCTGTCTGAGCGCAATGAGGTTGTGCTTGAAGCGCCACCCGGTGCTGGCAAGACAACTCTGGTGCCACTCGCTCTGTTGGATGAAGCTTGGTTATCGGGCAAAAAAATACTCATGCTCGAACCACGCCGAATCGCGACCAAATCAGCAGCGCATCGAATGGCAAGCCTGATCAATGAATCACCGGGCCAAACCGTTGGCTATCGTATGCGGCTCGACACCAAGGTGAGCAAGCAAACCAGGATCGAAGTGATGACTGAAGGCATACTGACTCGAATGCTTCAAAAAGATCCGTCGCTTGAAGAGGTCGGACTGGTTATATTTGACGAATTTCACGAGCGCAATCTAGATTCAGATCTGGCACTCAGTTTGTGCCTGAAGGGTCGAACACTATTTAGAGACGATCAAGCACCATTAAAAATTCTTATTATGTCGGCCACCCTTGATAGTCAGGCAATAGCCCAATTATTAGACAATGCCCCCATTGTTAGCAGTGAAGGTAAGTCCTACCCAGTGGATATTAATTATGGCAGAGCCAGTCAACCAAAAGAACGCATAGTCGATCGAATGGTGACGACAATCAAGCAGGCACTGATAGACAATCCACAGAGTAGCCTGCTCGCTTTTTTACCCGGGCAGGGAGAAATACACCGAGTTGCGGAGGCATTATCAAGCTGGCTAATCGAAAGTAAAATCAACCATATTCACCTTCGCCCCCTATTTGGTAATCTATCAATCGATGATCAACAGGCCGCTATCGCGCCTTTACCTAGAGAAAGGTCAGGTCGTGCCAGTGGCGATCAAAAAGTGGTGATCGCCACCAATATTGCCGAAACCAGCCTGACCATTGAAGGTATTGATATAGTGGTCGACTCCGGCCTAGCTCGCGTTTCCAAATTTAATCCTTCAACAGGGATGACTGGCCTGCATACGGTTAAAATTTCGAAGTCGTCTAGCGTTCAAAGAGCAGGGCGCGCGGGTAGGTTGGGCCCAGGTCAATGTTATCGACTCTGGTCAGCCGAACAGCAAAAGCAGCTAGTACCTCACATATCTGCCGAAATACTCAGTGCCGATCTGGCGCCACTCGCAATGCAGCTATTAAAATGGGGTGTTGATGACCCCTCCGAACTGAAATGGCTTGACCTGCCACCCAGAGGCCCCTGGCTTCAGGCCATTGATTTACTCGAATTGCTGGGAGCCATTCAATCAAAATCAAATAGTTGGATACTCACGGCACATGGTCAGGCTATGGCATCCCTGCCCCTACACCCAAGATTGGCACACCTGTTATTGTGTGGCGTCAATATTGGGTACTCTAAAAAAGCAGCGCTACTTGCTAGCTTGTTATCTGACCGTGATCCTTTTAGTCAGGATAACCCAGACCTAAACCATCGACTTGATATTTTATCTGGCGAATCAAATTGTCCGCGACAACATCAGGGTTGGTTGTATAGAACCCAGCAACAAGCACAGCAGTTCACACAACAAATTAATCAGCTCGATAGTAACAATCACGCCCTCACCTTCTTAGTCAAGGCGGATCAAATGGTTGGCTACCTACTCGCCTGTGCCTACCCTGACCGTATTGCACGCGTTCGCTACTCAGGCGGTTATCAACTCGCGAACGGCCGTAGCGCAAGCTTCTGGGGACAACATCGTCTAGCCAAAAACCGTTGGTTGGCTGTCTCTGAGGTGTCTAGCGTTATAGGTGGTAAAGGGGACATCATTCGTACCGCCACTGCACTAGACGAGCGTCTTTTTGATACCGCACTCAATCATTTGGTTAGCTCTGAAGCCACCGCACAATGGGATAAAAAAACCAATCGGTTTATCGCCGAAAACCAAACCAAAATTGGACAACTCATACTCCAAAAAACGGCATTGGACAAGGTTCCAGCAGAAGCCAAAAGAAAAGCACTCTGTCTTCATATTCAAAAACAGGGGTTAACCCTACTGCCTTGGACCGCCGAACTGGAACAATGGTGTGCGAGAATTACTTTGCTAGGCTCGATTGAAACAAATCAGGGTTGGCCAGACGTAAGTCAAACAAGATTACTGGCGTCTATCGAAACCTGGCTGGCACCTTATCTAGATGACGTCAATCTGCTGCAAGACTTCAAAAAACTCAATTTGAAAGACATTCTAGGCACTTTGCTGCCCTATCAAAAGCAGCAACAATTAAATCAACTGGCACCCGCAAAACTAACCGTGCCGTCGGGCTCCTCTATCGCCATCAACTACCTTGAGTCACCGCCAGTGCTGGCAGTTAAACTGCAAGAAATGTTTGGTTGTGAACAAAGTCCATCGGTTATCTCTGGCAAAGTAACGCTTGTCGTGCACTTACTCAGCCCTGCTGGCAGACCGCTTCAAATAACTCAAGATCTGGCAGGCTTTTGGCGCACGTCTTATCACGATGTAAAAAAGGAAATGAAGGGTCGATACCCAAAGCATCCCTGGCCCGATGATCCGTTAGTTGCAATTGCAACGCGGAAAACAAAGCGACGTTCTGGTTAGGCAAAATTGTCTTCAGGGGCCTAGCAGAAAGCTCTGGTAAAAAATATTACTTTTTAGCCATTAGTTTACCCAGCTATTCAATAAATCCGCCAGACTGGCGTTTCCACAATTCAGAGTAGAGCCCTTCACTGTTGGCGAGTTGGTGGTGACTACCCTCTTCGATAATATTGCCTTGGTCAATAACGATTAGTCGATCAAGGGCGGAAATAGTGGATAGGCGATGGGCTATAGCAA
>OOGD01000181.1_pt1 | contig 14158 bp, 5 predicted proteins | sample 1670381 | NCBI WGS metagenome assembly OOGD01 (sample SAMEA98146918, study PRJEB22522) | marine metagenome | biome: marine biome; feature: marine water body; material: sea ice | place: Arctic Ocean | collected 14-Sep-2015 | depth 1.3 m | reverse complement strand
TGCTCACATTATTGGTGGAGTATGAATGGACTTAGGACAAGTCGACGATGACTGTCCTAACAATATATTTCACGATCGAGAGACAAGACCGAATAGAGACATTCGATCTTGTTCTGATCTTGAACTCGAAAAGGAGCTAGATAGTTTAGGTAAATTATAAGCTCACAATTAAGAAACACTAGAACATTTCTAACACGCTAATTAGCGTCAGCTGACGAAGGAATTTCCAGTGGAATAAGCGCGTAATAATAAAATTTCGCCAAGAGGAAAAGTAAAGAGAATTTACTAAGTAAGAATTGTCAAGTCAAGAAGCATGAGTGATCTCCAAAGGGAAGAGTCGATTCGTGTCCTCGTATTCAACGGGAAGAAAGCAGATTGGCCAGCATGGGAAGAGAAGTTCCTAGCCAAGGCAACAAGGAAGGGGATCAAGACGATTCTGGTAGACGATACCATCGTAATCCCAAAGAGCAACGAAGTCCTCGATGAGAGTGTCGAGTCGGACCTAAAGAAGCTTGCTACAAGACAGATGAATGATCTAGCCTACAGTGAGCTGATCTTATCTATAGATACCACTCAGAGTGGGGGAAAGGTTGCGTTCAGTATTGTAAAGGGCTCCAAGAGTACAGACTACAAAGACGGGAACGCGAACAAAGCGTGGAGAGGGTTGAAAGCAAAATACCAACCGAACACAGCACCGAGTAGAACCAAGCTACACAGCCAGTTCTATCAGAGCCAACTTCGCAAGACAGTAGATCCAGAGGTATGGATCACTGAGATGGAAGATTTGAGGGCGCGTCTCGAAGACGCTGGATCTACAATGGCGGATGACCATTTCATGACGCAGATCCTAAATTGTTTAACTGACGAGTACCTTCTAGAGGTTAAGTTAATGGAGAAAAGAATCGGTGCAACGAACGAACCGTTGACGATCGAAGAGATGAAAAACGAGCTGGGTCTTGCTTACGAAAGACTACGTGACCATGGAAGGAAGCCAGTCAACTATGATGGCGAAGAAACAGCGCTTGGAGCGTTTGGTCCATTTAAGGGTAAATGTAATAATTGTGGCAAGATTGGTCACAAAGCTGTTGCATGTCGCTCTCGAGAGAGCAACGCCAATCAAGGACAAAGCCGATACGGAAGCGGTGGAGGTCGATCTGGCAACCGCAACGAAAGCGGAGGTGGACGTGGATTCTCAGGAGAATGCCACTATTGCAAGAAATTCGGTCATAGAATGGCGGATTGTCGCAAGAAAATGGCAGATAAAGCCGATAATGCAATGAGTGCAATTGATCGCGGCAACAGTGGAAGTCGCGGCAACGGAGGCAGTAACGGTGGCGGTAACCATCGTTGGCCAGGAGGCGGAAAGCCCGGATACAACAACGACAACGGAGAAGTGGTTCTTGCAATGATCGAAGAGGACGATTTTGTGCACGAAAATGACCTACTTGATTTTGGTCGTTGTGACGATATCTGTGACGATAACAGAGACGAATTTGCTATGATGGGATTTGTCTGCGACAGCGGATACGACTACGACTATGACGCCGATAAGAAACTAATGAGGGACCTCTATGATGAATCGATTGAGTCGGAATCGAATCAGTCAAACGATGAGTCGAATGAGTCGGAGTCGAATGAGTCGAAGTCGAACGAGTCAAATAAGTCGAATGAGTCGACTAAAGAAGTTGAAGACAGTGATGATGAATCTTTCACTAAGTTTTTTGATGACCTGGAGAAGCTCACAAGAGCACAACCAAAGCAAGAAGAGGATACGAATTCATCAGACAACGATGAACTACCACTCTTGGAACCAATGGAAGGTTCAACAGAGGCCACTGATCCTAACATGGAGTCAGACCAAGATGAGGAAATGCCTCACTTGATGGCAGCACGTCGCATGCGAGACAAAGATTCGGATTCAGATTCGGATACCGATGACGACGAAACGACGGATGGAATGAAAGAGGTCCCTCCTATTAAGCGTCCTTTCTTTTGGGAAGAGGACTGGCTAGAGCCAACTGGAACCAAGCTCTACAGTATTGAATTGCCCCGTCCTGAAGTTGCAAACCTTCAAGCAGAGTTTGTTTTTGTTGCACATGAAGATGGAGGGGAATCCACAGATCCAAATGATCCAGAGTGGATCATGGACATAGATGGAGAGACTGATACAGATGAAGAGGAGTATTGCCTCATGGCTAAGGAGCCAGCAGAACCAACAAAGAAGCAAAGGCAGTCGAGTTCACAGAAGTTCACTCGGTCCACTTGGTTGGCGGATTCTGCCGCTTCCTGCCATCTTTGCAATGACGACACTTATCTATTCAACGTGCGCGTGATCCATTCTCCCATCAAGATTGGAAATGGGAAGACTATGATTGCCAAGAAGATGGGTGACATGAAAGTTTTCAAAGTACAACAAAACGGGGATTCAGAACCATTCATTTTGAGGAACGTGAAGTACGTCCCAGAGCTATGGGTGAACTTGTTAAGCATCCCAGCAGGCCTCAAGGGCGGTTTCGACATTGGGAATGTCGGATTGAAGATCTTCATGGAAAAGAATGGATTCAGAATCACTTTTGATAAGATCATAGAAACAAGCAAGGGATATGTGATGGGCATTGAATTATTGCCATCAGTCCCTAACTACGCAGGAGTAGCACACTCGGTAGCAAACAAAACCATCCACATGGATGAACTGCACTGCATGCTCGGTCACGTCTCTGAGGAAACGGCGAGGAAATCAGCAGCATTCTATGGATGGAAGATTGGAGGAAAGCTTAGACCATGCAAGAGCTGTGGTATAGCAAAGGCAAAACAGAAATCGGTCAGCATACAGTTGCAACCGAAAAGTGATACACCAGGAGAAAGAATGTTTCTAGACATCAGCTCCATTAAGGGTGAAAGCTTTGGTCAGTCCAAATTCTGGCTAATGGCACTAGATGACTGCACGGATTATGCGAAGAGTTTTTTCCTCAAGAAGAAAGGGGATACCGCAGAGACGATCGTGAGTTATGTACTGGATCTAAAGGAACGATCCAAGATAGTAGTTAAATACATCAGATGTGATGACGCAGGGGAGAACCGTGCGCTTGAAAAGACCTGTATCAAAGCCGGATTGGGAATCCAGTTTGAGTACACGGCACCTGGAACGCCACAGAGGAATGGGCGTGTAGAGAGAAAGTTCGCCACATTGTATGGGCGTGTTCGAGCAATGTTTGATTTCGCAGATGCGGAAGACAAAATTCGCGTCGGAACTTGGACTGAATGCGCCAATACGGCCTGTGACATTGAGAACCTCATTGTCTCCAATAACAAACCAGTTTCATCTTACAGAAGTTTTTATGAAAAGGATCCAAAGTACATCACCAGCATGAGAACATTTGGTGAAATGGCGATCGTAACAAACCATGAAAACAAGAAGATGCGATCGAAACTGGCAGATCGTGGGAAACCGGCAATGTTTCTTGGATATGCCACCAATCACTCTCAAGATGTTTACAGGATGTTGAACATTAAGACCAACAGAGTGATCAAGACTCGCGACACACTGTGGCTCAATGAGACCATTGGACGCTACATGGCAGGAGTGAACGCTATCCAACGACAAGAAGAAGAGGAGGAGGAGGACGAATACGACCCCCCTCTCAGAGGAACTAGAGAGGACATTGAGATCATCCCAACAGGAAGGGATGACAAAGACACGGACATTGAAACCGGAAGGGTAGACAATGATCCAGTTCTCGAAACGGGAAGGGAAGAAGATGATCCCACAGATGCGATTGGTGCAGAACCACCAGATGCGCAACAATTGAACCCTAAAGTGCTAAGAGCAATGAAGAAATTGGGCGGTTTCTTCAACCCAGAAGCTCAGCGTCTTGTTGACGAAACAGATAGACCAAATGCACAAGAGGAAGCATTCGAGCAATCAGGAAGGGATAACGCTATTGAAGATGATGATTTCGAGGAAATGGGCAACGTCTTAATTGATCGAATGGATTCTGATTTCGCATTCTTAGCAGATGGAGCAACCCTAGATGAATATGACGAACCAACAAAGTTCAAAGAAGCGTGGAATCATGAAGAGAATTACCAACAGGGAAAGTGGCGCGAAGCCATTACCAAAGAGTTCAAAGACATGAGCACCAGAAAGGTTTGGAAGAAAATGAAGCGTCGTGATATACCAGAAGGGCGACGTTGTGTCAAACAGAAATGGATCTTCAAGGTCAAGAGGAACGGAACGTTCCGTGCAAGACTGGTGGCTTGTGGATATAGCCAGATACCAGGAGTGGATTTCACAGAGCATTTTGCTCCAGTTGTGAATGATGTCACTTACAGAATCATGTTGGTTGCATCCATTCTTTGGCAATTGACAAATGTCATTGTTGATGTGGAAACAGCATTTCTACATGGTGACTTGGAAGAGGAAATCTACATGGATTGTCCTGAGGGACTGGAACACGATCCAGATGAATGTTTACTACTACAGAAAACAATCTATGGACTTGTACAGAGTGCACGGCAGTTCTACAAGAAGTTTGTCAACACTCTACGAAACAAGCTAGGCTTCAAAGGCGGATATGCAGATCCGTGCCTTCTAACAAGAAGATGTGATAAGGGCATTGTGTTCATTGCCTTATACGTGGATGACTGTTTTTGTTGTGGAAACAAAGAAGCGATCCAAGAGACTGTAAAGTTGATCCAAGAGGCAGGATTCAACGTGACTATTGAAAACGAAATGACAGACTATTTGAGTTGCGAGATATTGTTCTCAAGAGACCGAAAGAAGTGCTGGATTGGACAGCCTCACTTGATTCGCAAGTTAGAGAAGAAATTTGGGGAAATGGTTACTACTCTTCAGAAGTATAGAACACCAGGAACTCCAAGTTGTGGAATCGTGAGACCAACTGAAGAAAGTTCAAAGGTCTCAGTGGAAGACCAAACGTTGTATCGATCAGGAGTTGGAATGCTATTGTACCTTGTGAAACATTCAAGACCAGACATTGCCAATGTTGTTCGAGAGTTGTCCAAGGTTATGGATGGTGCAACGATGGCAGCAATGAAGGAAATGAAGAGAGTGATCAAATTCGTTATGGATACGAAACACCTCGGTTTGAAAATAGAACCAAAAACACCTGACAATGACAAGATGTGGGATCTTGTGATTTACTGTGACAGTGACTGGGCAGGTGATAAGGATACAAGAATCAGTGTGGCTGGTTTCATTGTGTATCTAATGGGAGCGCCTATAAGTTGGAAATCAAAGGCGCAACGCGGAGTGACACTATCAAGTAGTGAAGCTGAATTTGTTGCACTGTCAGAGGCAGCAAAGGAAATCAAGTTCATCGTACAGGTACTCATCAGTATGGGGATCCCAGTGCGACTTCCTGTAATTTGTCGAGTTGACAATATCGGAGCAATCTTCATGGCTGAAAACGTTTCGACTAGTCAGAGGACAAAGCATATTGATACGAGGTATCACTTTGTTAGGGAGTTTGTTGAAGAAGGTTTCATCAAGATTATTTTCGTAAGGACGAAAGAGAACAGAAGTGATGGTTTCACGAAGAACGTCACAGGAGAGATCTACGATGCGCATGTTCATACGTTCATGGCTGAGAAGACTTACTTGGAGTAGAGTCATCGATCTCGACAGGAAGGGTGTTAGAACGTGTCGATATGATGACGTGGCAGTGACGTGTCATGTCACGTGTCATAATGTCACATCGGACATCCGACTGTCACATCAGGAAACGAGACGTCGTAGAGTGTCACAATGACCAATCGGGTCATATGGAGGAGACATTCGTAGGACCTATATATATATCAATGAATTGGAAGGACCAGTCGTGGTCCTCTACATATAAGTGTGGAATACGTTAAGAGTGCGTAAGTACCACATGACATGCACATGCTCACATTATTGGTGGAGTATGAATGGACTTAGGACAAGTCGACGATGACTGTCCTAACAATATATTTCACGATCGAGAGACAAGACCGAATAGAGACATTCGATCTTGTTCTGATCTTGAACTCAAAAAGGAGCTAGATAGTTTAGGTAAATTATAAGCTCACAATTAAGAAACACTAGAACATTTCTAACATACTCTTATGCCGGCTCCTGCTGGCCACAGAACGCTGCACGTCTCTCACGACGGACAGACGGCATGTCTGGACAGACGGGCTTAACTCAGTCACGCACTCACTGCACAATGAGATGGGGACTAGGGGGCCCCCCACAACTGTACCGGTGTGCGTAGATTCCACCCCCCGTGTGCGTCAAATCACAAATGACTTTTTATTTTATCTAGTCATTGCGCGCTTTGCGACTTACGCACCTCGGGGCCCCTATGTACGTATTTGGACCCCTAGTGAGTAACTCACATAATCGGCCACCCTACCATTTACGCACAAGGCCCCCCGTGTGCGTATTTTGCAACAATGACATTTTCACAATGACTCCCACACGCCATCTTTCTACTCCCTAATTAGCCAATAGGATCCTTTCTCCCTGACCGATGACGTCACTCCTAACACCGTCACGTCAGAAGCCTTTTTTATTCTTACTTCTACAGGACATCCGCCTAATATCACATTAACTAAATAAAATCTATTTTATTTGAAAGTTAAAAATAGAAACTCTAGAATATTTATCCCCAGCTATAATACAATACTATAGACCCTGTCGTCATACTATATTACTATGACTCGGGCGCATCGGCTTCCATTGGTGGCTCGGCTTCCGACGGCATCGATGAAGGCTCCGAAGACGGCCCATCCGAAGGTTCGATCGACGGAATACTTGAAGGCGTCGATGACGGCATCTCGGTGGGTTCACTCAACGGATTGCTCGAAGGCTCTGAAGACGGCCCAACGGACGGCATCGACGACGGTTCCAAAGATGGGTCATCCGAAGGTTCACTCGACGGATTGCTGGAAGGCTTCGACAAAGGCTGCGAAGAATGCAAGAAAGAACAGGTTAGTCCAAGAAGGAACCGCGCATCGCAAACAACAATCAACAATACAACCTATTATTTACCTTATTGTTGGCGAATTCGCGCGTCATCAACACTGTCGAAGCGCAACAAATGGTGAGAGACGATGTAAAAGCAATGCGACGAAAAAAAACAAGATGATGAGACGACAACGACAAATAAAAAATAAAAACAGCAGTATGAAGGCATTCGTAGCTCCCACGAAGCGCAAACAACAAGCAACAATCAGCAATGCAACCTACTTACCTTGATGTGGTGCGTGGATGCCGTTGAATGTGGCGGCACTCCCTCCAAATCCGCCATCGTCAACATTTTTGTCGTAGTTGCGGAAGTTGTCGAAAATGTGTGTGAGCGGTTTTGAGAAAGTGTCGGCAGCATTCTAGGAATTAATAAGCTTCTTACGTAGGACTTGGTACAAGTTTGACGTGAATGTGTCAAATGAGACCCCTGCGCTTTCTGTCGGAAAGACTTGCATGTAACGTAGATTGTTCGTAGGATGCTACGTGAGGAGTCGTGTCATTATCTCGTACCGTCAGAAAACCGAGCCGGTAAAATAGGATTCCTAGAAACATATATAAACATACCTTACTGTATATCTTATATTTATTTTAAAAAAAATGTAAAGTCATTAGGTAGATTTTGTACCGTACGCAGGATCCTACGTGTGTTGACACGTCAGACACTTAGGCCATTGTTTAGCCCCAATTAGTAGAAAACTACTAGTTTTCAATGAAATGCTGGCAACTAGCCTGGATTTTGGTTGATATGGATTTATGTTCTGGTGGAAGACCTTTGGTACTTTGTATTTCACAGACGGTACCAGCTCTGTAATGGGTTGTGGGTCCTTGTTGGGATGATTTAGCGAATACGGTGGTTACTCGGGTAGCTATATTCCATATAGTTATCTTGATAATCCAATGATATTGTCACAACTAGGCTGGCATCTGCTCTGGTAGAGAACCTCTAGTCCATGATATCCAATCTGCATCATGTTAGGGGTCTTGGTCGGCAACAGGTAAATGCATATCTGGTCTGGTAGATAACCCTTACTCCATTGTATTTCACAGATGATATCATCTATCTACCGTGTTAGGAGTCTTGGTTGTGTTTCTATAGCCACTAATAGTTAGAGAGACTGATCTAGTAGTAAGTGCAGCAATAACTGACCCAACCAACAATGATGGTAACACTCCAACCAAGACCCACACCATGCTCCACAGTTTATCTGTTCTTCCTAGTCCATGCCACCAAAGGATTTAATCAAATGATTATGTTTACCGTGTTAGGGGCCTTGGTTGTGTTTCTATATCCATTAATAGTTAGAAAATCAGTAGTACTAAGTGCAATAATTAACGGACCCAACCAACAATGGTAACACTCCAACCAAGACTCACACCATGCTCCATAGTAGTTTATCTGTTCTTCCTAATCCATGCCATCAAAGGATTGAATCAAATTACATAGGCAAGTCATCTATAGTTAGAGAGACACATATCTCGAAGTACAATAATGGACCCAACCAACTCAGTGGTAGCACTCCAACCAAGACCCACACCATGCTCCATAGTAGTAGTTTATCTGCTCTTCCTAATCCATGACATCAAAGGATTGAATCAAATTACATAGGCAAGTCATCTATAGTTAGAGAGACACATATCAGGCTAGTTAGAGAGACTAATCTACTAGTGCAATAATGGATCCAACCAACAGCAGTAGCACTACAACCAAGACCCACATCCTCGTGCTAACAAACAGTTTGTATGTTCTTACTAATGGATGTTATTGAAAGATGAAATCAAATGAGCATGACTATTGGCCCAATACGAGGTAACTTCTTGCCATTACATAGACAATTTATAGTTAGATAGACTGCTCTACAAGTGAAATAATGGTCTCAACCAACAGTTGCAGCACTCAAACCAAGTCCCACACCATAATGAAGAGTTTGTTTGTTCTTCCTAATACATACTGTGAAAGCATGCTGAAATCAACTGATTATGCCTATCGGCCCAACATAAGTCTGCTAGTTCTTGCCATTACATAGGCATTTATATAGTTAGAGAGACTAATCTAATAGTGAAATAACGGACCCAACCAACAGTTGCAGCACTCCAACCAAGACCCGAACTGTGCTCCAGAGTTGATATGCTACAGGTTAGTTGAAGCTGGAACAAACCAGATTACCACTTTAGTCGAGAATACTGCTTGTCTTGAAAGTCTAACAATGATATGGTCACAACTATAGGGCAGCATCCGGTGAATACATATCTGGTCTGGTATTTAAACTTTAGTTCATCTTATTTCACAGATAATGTCACCTCTGTACCGTGATGTAGTGAGATAGACTGCTCTAGAAGTGAAATAACGGACCTAGCTAACAGAGGTATTATCACTCCAACCGAGACCCACACCAAATTCCAGAGTTTTGCTGTTCTTCCTACTAATGCATGCTATCAAAGGATTGAATCAAATGATTCTATTTACCGGCCCAATATCAGGCTAGTTTTGGCAATTATATAGTTAGAGAGATGTATGTAGTGAAACAACGCACCCAAGAACCAACAGCTGCAGCACTCAAAACAAGACCCATACCATGCTTCAGAGTTACTATGTTTTTCCTAATGAATAGTATCAAAGGATGAAAAAATGATTATGTTTATCGGCCCAATATCAGGCTAGTTATGGCCACCACGTAGGCAATTATATAGTTAGAGAGACTTATTTACTAGTGCAATAATCCAACCAACAGCAGTAGCACTACGAGCAAGACCCACCTCATTCTACAACGTTTATATGTTCTTACTAATGGATGGTAGTGAAGGATGGAATCAAATGAGTATGACTATTGGCCCAATACCAGGCTACTTCTGGCCATTACATAGGCAATTTATAGTTAGAAAGACTGCTCCTCTACAAGTGAAAAAATGGACCCAACCAACAGCTGCAGCACTCAAACCAAGTCCCCATGATAAAGAGATGGTTTGTTCTTCCTGATACATACTGTGAAAGCATGCAGAAATCAAATGATTATGCGTACCAGCCCAACATGAGTCTGCTAGTTCTGGCCATTACATAGGCAATTATATAGTTAGCCCAAGATCAGGCTATAGTTATGGACATTACATAGGCAATTATATAGTTCGAGAGAAAAAGATCCAGTGCAATGACGGACCCAACCAACAGCTGCAGCACTCCAACCAAGATGCACACCACTCAAAAAGTTTGTGTTGTGTTCCTAATGGATGGTATTGATGGATGGAACCAAATGAATATGTTGACCGGCCCAATATCAGGCTATAGTTTAGGCCATTACAAAGTCAATTTTATAATTAGAGCGACTGCATTCTACTAGTTAAATAATGGATCCAACCAACAACTGGTGCAGCACTCTAACCAAGACCCACATCATGCTATGCTAAAAAGTTTATATTTTCTTCCTCATGGATCCTACCAAAGGATGGAATCAAATGATTATGTTTACCGGCCCAACATCAGTGTAGTTCTGACCACATTACATAGGCAATTCTTCAGTCCGAGAGAGTAATCTACTAGCAAAATAACGGATCTAACCAAAACCGCAGTAGCACCCCAACCAAGACCCAGCACACTGTGCTGATTGTATTGGATGATATCAAAGGATGGAGACAATTGATTGTTACTATTGGTCCAATAGCAGGCTAGTTCTAGCCATTACATAGACAATTATATAGTTAGAGCGAGAGAGGGATGTAGTGAAGAAATAATGGACTCAACCAACTGCTGCAGCACTCAAACCAAGTCTCACGCCATGATAAATAATTTAGTTCTTCTTCCTAATACATACTATGAAAGCTTGGAATCATATCAGGCTACAGTTCTGGCCATTACATAGAGAATTCTATAGTCGTTAGAGAGAATGATCGAGCCTACAATGATTGATCCAACCAACAGCTACAATACTCCAACCAAGATGGACCCACACCATGCTACATAGATTATATGTTCTTCCTTACGCATATTATAAAATGATTCAATCAAATGATTGTGTCTACCGGCCCAGTTTCAGGCTGGTAGTTCTGGCCATTACATAGTCAATTCTATAGATTCAGAGACAAGAACAACTAGGAACTTCAAAATGGAACGGCATTTGGGCATCAACTCAGCCAATCTCCACATAATTTGCTTGGTTATTTTACTCAGTCCTATAGTATATTGTAGGGCAAAGTAGTTGGAAGCCATTAGCGGTCCTGGAGAGAAATAGGACCAAAGATTGAGCTGCTTTGTGCAATCAGGACAACTAGGAGAGTGTCCAAACGGGATGAAACAACTTTGGTGTCAACTAGGCCATTCCTCACCCAATTTGCTTTATTCTTTTACTCAGTCCTACAGATTATGATATGGTTAAGTAGTTGGAAACCATTAGCGGTTCAGAAAAGGCATATCCTAAATATCCCAGTCATCCACCTAATATAGCACAAATTTGCAGAACTAGCCATAAAACTGACTATTCAAGACTAGACTAGATAGCCGACCGTCAGTCCGTCAACCATCCCCCTTTCCGTACGTAAGCTTTGTGCGACTCTTCGAGCAGCGTTGGTACTTCCATGAAATGCCGATGCATCAGGCAAAGCCAAGATTGCAGAAGCAGTAAAGGCTCACTTGTTTGATTGATCACGAAGCCATCATCAAGTAGTAGAGCCTAGAGTTCTTATGGGTAGGGCGTGATTGACCCAAGGGAATTTGGGCTTTGCAAGTGATATATATTTGCTTTCTAATTGCATTTCGGACAAGTTGACCAGCAGCTCATATGAACTCTATATCCTAAATATCCTAGTCATCCACCCAACATAGCTCAAATTTGTAAAACTATACATAAATCCAAGGTCAACATCATGGGCAACAAGTCTTGTGCGGCTATGGAAAGGGTTCCAACTATACTCTATAATACAATAAGAGACTAGAGGACTGAGTGAAAGAGTCAAAAAAGTTGTGTGGGCAATGGTGCAGTTGTCCCCATAGTTTGGAAATAGGTGAGCTATCAAGTCTGGTTGAACAAAACCAATTATAAATACGAGTAAAGGGCAGACCATTTTGGGAGATGAAACAGGCCCTATCCTGTCTTCTGAAAAATAATTTTGGGGGATAAAATAGGCCCTATCCCAATTGAATCTACATTTGTGTCGCAAGCGATGTTTGTGTCGGAAACGACATTCGTCATTTAATGAAAAATACTGCAAGATTATCGTTACCGAGACACATTCCCGCAGTACTGTACTGTACAGTAGTTTCATTGGTACTCGTAAGCAGGAGGGGGGATGATTTTTAAAAAATACGTACTCGTATCTCTGATACTCCGATTACTCCGTAGTACGTAGGCTCTATGGACTTATAAGTAATTATTTAAATCATGACGTCGATGAGAACGAACAAGGAGAAACAATTTTTTTAATATAGGGTGAGAATGAGAAAGGTCATGAGGAAGAGTCATTTTGGGGAGGAACAATGTAAATTACGCAAACAGGGTAGTAAATTACGCACACCGGGGAGAAGGGAAGCGAAGACAGAATAAAAGGGGTTTTGGTAGTGAAAAAGAGCGGTTGTGCGTAAATACGCACACCGCGTACGTAGACTACACGCATGGGGGCCCCCCTAGTCCCCATCTCATTGTGCAGTGATATCCTCTGCAATCCATGATTTTCGAAAGAGCGTTAAGAGAAGCGTCTCTGACTACAACATTTTTAAGGAAGATCGCCTCTGGCACTCTTGGCATCGACATCTCCTCACTACTGCAAGGAGCCATAATGTTGACCAGGTCCTTGATCTTTCCTATGCACCTTCTGACCCTGATGACATTGCCCTTCTACAGGAACAAAAACGCTTCGTCTTCAGTGTCCTTGAACAAAAGGTTCTTACCTCAGATGGTCTTGTCTTCATCCGAGTTCACTCTGCCTCAGGCGATGCTACTGCTGTCTATTCTAATCTTGTTGAGCGATACAGCAAATCTACTGCTGCCCAACTTTCTGCCTCTGAGATTGAGGAAGATCTCTCTACGTTTCGTCTTGATTCCACATGGACGAAAACTAATCTCATGTTTCTCAATACATGGGCTACTCGCATCCTCGACCTTGACCTGGTCCTCATTCAACCAACCACTGAGTCTCAAAAACGGATTTGGTTTACTCGAGCTATCTCGCCCAAGCTTATCTTATCCATGTCCATCTCCCAGTTTGAGGCTTCTGAGAAACTTACTGGTCTCGCCTTTGGTTCAACCTATCAGAAGGCCCCTTTCTCTACCCTCTTTGATCATGTCAAGGACGATGCAATCCGTCTTGATCAAACTGAACGTCTTCTTCAAACTGCAACCCGAAAGGCCAATGAGGCTAAGACTAAGTTGCAGGAAGGCAGCAGGCCTACACTACCATCTCCTGGACGCACTCCTGGCCCTCCTGGCACTCCTTCTGCATCCAAGACCTTCGTTGGCCGGGATGGAAAAGATCATAACTACCTCATTCCACCTGATATCTTCAAGACGATGACTCAAGCTGAACGTTTTGCTGAATTGAAACGTCTTAAGGCTGCCAAGGGTTACCAAGCCAATGAGCACTCTGCCAGTACTGTGGTTTCCAATAATACCTCTCCCACTGGCACTCCTACCTCTGCTGCCCCTGGTACACCGGCTTCTATGACCATTTCTTATCGTGATGCTGCTCAATCAGGTGCAACTCCAAGTGTTTTCTCAACCCAATCTGGGTATCCCGTCAATAATCCAGTCCCGCCTCCTACGGGACTGCATAGTACCTCAGGCGGCGGGACTAACAATCTCATTCGTCAGATCCTTTCCTCCAACCAGTCCGTCCCTCCTGCTGTCTCTTCTGGTACCCAACATACTCAAGACAGTTTCATCAACATTGACGGTCATATCTATCGCCAAGTCAACTCTCATACTGTCCGGTATGACCTTTCCAGACACGAGAGTTCTACTCCCTTAAGCTCACTCATCGATGGGGGAGCCAATGGTGGCATGACTGGCTCTGATGTTCGCGTCATTTCCTCCTCCGACTTTCACCGCGCTCATGTCACTGGCATTGGGGATTCCACCATCACCGACCTTCCATTGGTTACTGCTGCCGCCTTCGTACACACCCATCGTGGTCCTGCGGTGGTCTTCATGCATCAGTATGCTCACTATG
>OOGD01000180.1_pt1 | contig 14176 bp, 17 predicted proteins | sample 1670381 | NCBI WGS metagenome assembly OOGD01 (sample SAMEA98146918, study PRJEB22522) | marine metagenome | biome: marine biome; feature: marine water body; material: sea ice | place: Arctic Ocean | collected 14-Sep-2015 | depth 1.3 m | reverse complement strand
GGAAATTTCTAGAGGGTGCCGCTTTCTGGCTGAATAAATACAGCGGTATGGTGTTTAGAAGGAAGGGCAATGTCATTTTCAGATTATCAAGATGAGGTTAAGATAGTTGCATTTTCGGTGTCACTTTGGGATAGTTGGTTTGATGATTTACTTAAGTTCAAAACTAAAGTTGTTTTGGTAACCTTTTGATCTAAACAATCAGTTGAAATAAATAGGGTGAACTTTAAAATTATTTGTATGTACCAACCCTTAAAATAACCTAAACTCCAATTTTTTACTCGATTAAAATAAGAAGTTTAAAGTGAAAATCATAATAGAATCTAACGGAATTTTTTATGCCCGAATTTCGGACACACTATAACCATTTAAAAATCGAAGAGGACGCTAGCATTGAAGACATCCGTGCAGCATTCAAAGCTTATTTTTTAAAATTTCATCCTAACAAACATGGGGGTAACAAGCAGCGCGCTAAACAGGTCATGCTCATTGTTAGCGAAGCTTATTCTATTCTTTCAAATCCGCAAAAAAGAGCAGATTACGATTCATGGATTGCAAAGAATCGGCAAAATAAGGAACAAGAGTTAATAGGGAGGGGTGAACTTAAAAAGGCACAAAAATTTGAAGGCAGGGCTCCTGAAATAATCAGTCCTGTTGCAGACAAGAAACTTTCTGTCTGGAAAATGCCAGTACTAATCTTAGTTCTAGTGGGATTGGGATATGCAGGATGGTTAATTTTCAATCAAGAGAATTTTTCAACACCGATTCTTAGCCGCATTATTGACAGTCCGAACGCGAACTATGGGTTTGTATTTGAAAATAAATGCAAGCACCCGATAACGCTATTAATTCGATATAAAGGGTTAGATGGTGATTGGTATTTTGGCGGTTGGTGGGATGTTGATTCTGGTGCGTTATTCTATCTTCAAGATGAAAACGGCAAGCGACTGACTTCTCGTAGCCCGATATGGTATTACTATGCCCGCACTACAAATGATGCTGGGCTTGAATGGAAGGGCAGTAATCGCTTTACCTATGGAGGTACTAGACTTCCGATGATTGAGATTGAAGATAACGAGTATGATAGCGAGTGGTCTACTAGTTGCGATTAAACCGCCGAAATTATGGAGGGGATTACATTCATTAGCTTAAACTACTGTGACGTTAGTCGGTTATACCAGAAAAAATATATTGCCCATGGAACCTGAACCCATGAAGTCACACAGAAAAAACAACCAGCGTGACTATAAATGGCAACCTTTGCTAATCGTTCTCATTATTACGTTTGGTTCAAGCTGCGCGGTTTATCAACCGAGAGATACCAATAGCCTCTGTAACATATTTGGCGGTGAGCCCGATTGGTATGAAGCCGCAGTTGATGCAAAAAATAGATGGAAAACATCGATACCGGACATGATGGCAATTATGCATCAGGAATCTCGATTTGTCGGCCACGCCAAACCAAAAAGAAAATGGTTCCTCGGTTTCATTCCATTATTCAGAAAATCTTCGGCTTTTGGTTACGCACAGGCTCAGGACCCGGTTTGGGATGAATATACTGCTGATGGGCATCGCTTCGACGTGCGAGACGATTTCGACAATGCAATCAATTTTATTGGTTGGTATATGGATGGTTCTTCTCGCAGTTTAGGTATCAATAAATCAGATATCTACTCGCAATACCTGGCCTATCACGAGGGCCGAGGCGGATTTAAGCGAAAGACTTACAATAAAAAAACTTGGCTAAAACAGGTGGCTGGAAAGGTAAAACGGCAGTCTCAGCGTTACCAAGGACAGCTTAACCGCTGTAAAGTCAGGCTAGATGACTCGATTAGTGGTTGGTTTTAATCGATCTCTGGTCATAACGCGCCGACTATTCCTGGCGTTACCTTAGGTTGGGTCTCGTCACTACCCTGAAGAACGCTAGCATCTAGTTAGGTCATCATGATGACTAACATTGCACTAGTAATACGCATAGAATGTGTTAGCTTTAAGCCTAGAGTATTGAATGGCGAGAAAGATAATTTAGGCTACCTCCAAAGGTACGGTGAAGAAAATTGGACAGTATTAACCACTAAGGATTTAGTAAATAGATGTCAAATCCACAGCTACAAAAAGCGTATACAGTCCTATTTGATGCAATAGACAACATGGTAGAAGGCATGGTTGTTTACGATTCTAGTGGGTGTTTAGTCTCCTGTAACCGTGCCTTTCGAAATATGTATAACTACACTGAATCACAAGCGGCTCCGGGGGTTCATTGTGACGAACTGGGCTTTATCGATGTGCACCTAGGTAATGCGGTTGTAGGCGATGACGATGGCGGGTTTGGTGAAGATTTTTTTAAACGAAAGTGGGCCTATCGTGAAAAATTAGAAGGTTCGTTAACGGTGAAAATGCAAGATGGACGTTGGATTCGCACGACTGATCGTGCAATGCAAGATGATTCTATCGTGTCGATTCATGTCGATGTAACCGATCTTAAACACGCTCAGGAAAAAATACAGACAACTCAAAAAGAGCTAGCAGATCTTAACGTCAACCTAGAACATCAAATTGCAGAAAGAACGATGGCTCTCATACAAGCTAAAAAATTGGCTGAGCATCAAGCACGTACAGACCCATTGACTGGCATTAAGAATCGAAGAGCTTTTTTTGAGTCTGCAAATGTTATTCATCAACAGTCGCTTCGTTTAGGCATGGAATATGTCCTTTTAGTTATTGATATCGATAACTTCAAATCGGTAAACGATAGCTACGGCCATCTGGTTGGTGATCAGGTGCTGATTTTATTGTCCAATGCCATAGGGTCAACAACTGGCTCGAACAATGTCGCGGGCCGAATAGGGGGAGATGAATTTGCAATTTTACTACCTGAATCGGGTACAGATGCAGGCATAAGTCGAGCAGAACAACTATCAGCCTGTTTTTCAGAAAAAATAAATAAGCTGGGCGCAATAATGTTGAAGCCGACGTTGAGTATTGGTGTTGAGCAATATAGGCATGGAGATAATGACACAAAAAGTGTTATGTTACGTGCGGACAAGGCATTGTATCTAGCTAAGCAAAACGGGCGAAACTGTATTATTGTCTCGACTAATCGGCGCTCTCAGTCTTTGCTTGAAAGAGAGTTTTCGCCTGAGTCACTTTAGTCATCCCTAATTTATATTCAACCAAACTAAATTAGATAGTTGCCAATGCCATTCGTCATCTGCTGGTCGGTTGTTGAAATTGATAATCCTTTGAAAAATATCATCGATAGCTTGTAAAACTGCTATGACGTTTTCCGTCACTTCAGATTGATCATCTTCACAAGTAGCCTTAACAATTACATTATTGTGAACCGATAAATGCATTGGACGAATGCTGACGGGTAGTCAAAAGCACAATTGCCTCTGAGCGAGGTGCCTTGGCCAGCAACATCATAACCGGCAGTAACAAGATTAGAAGGCTTGCTGATTGCTTCAAATCAATACGTTTTCGAGGCATTATTCGTTTCAGTCCGATTAACAGTGCCAGACTAAATAGCGACACTGAGCCGCCTCCACCGCCACTACTGAATGTCGATTTCGTCGTTGAGGCGCAGGTGGTCAAAGTAAAGGTATTGCTAATGCCACCAAGAGTTTAAGTCGTGTCTGTGCGAGTCGCAGTTGTAGAGGAGGCGGTGTGTTGAACCCGAATAGTATAACCATTGACAACAGAGACCTCGTTGCAGGTAAATGTCTGACTATTAATGCTGTACTGACCCTCGACAATCAAAATGGCGATAGCAGTGTCGATACCCGTTCAAGTGTTCAAACGATTTAAGTAAGGTATTATTGATAGCTGTTGACGAGGTGGCGACAAAATCGTTTAGAAAGGCTAATCTAGGTGCTTGTATTTCGAGATACTTTGGTGGCATGTCCTAAAGATCCGTTGATCAGGGTTTATTCAACTCGGTAATTGGCAATATCCATGGTAAAAAAATCAGATCAAAAAGTTCATCGACGGGTGATTAACACCCAAAATGCCAAATATGAAGACTATGATTTCGAGGGCCCTATATTAAAAGATATTGGCCAACTTGATTTAACCTATGACCGAGAAACCGGGCTTGGTGCCTATATGATTCGTATGCAGGCCGGATCAGAAACAACGCGTCATGTTCATACGATTCGAGAAGAGTATCTTATTATCGATGGAGACTTAGTTGAGTCGGATGGTTTGGTGCTTGGACCCGGTGACTATGTTATCTATGAACCAGGTACCGGGCACAGTAGCCGAACGGTGAATGGCTGTGTGCTGATCGGCTTTGATTCTAAACCGCCATCAAACGTCTCCTGACTTTTTGGTAACGAGTCTAATTCAGTCATCAAAGTGTTTCTAGTTGATGGCTGCTGTCATAAGCGGGGTGCAGGTCGAGTGCACCTTCAGTATCAAGCCTAACTTTAATAAATCTCTGATTCAATACTTTACAAATCTTGCCATCTGCAGCGTCAAGGCTATTGGTTGCAATCAATACCCTATGATCATAACGAAGCGCGTGAGTTTATTGGCACGGGTCGGCTTGATAGTCAGCTATAGTGATTAATGTTGGGTTAGGCTGGGTGAAGCGATGTCACCGCGGACAAATAATTGTTCCAGGTCAATTTTATCGAAGCTATAATTGGCATTACAGAATTCGCAGGTAATGGCTATTTCACCCTGCTCCTCAATAATTTCATCAATCTCTGCTTTTCCTAGAGACATCAGCATATCGCGAGTTCTTTCCTGAGAGCAATTACAGGAAAACGTGATTGGTTTTGGCTCGAATAGCTCAAGATCTTCCTCATGAAATAATCGATGTAATAATTCGTCGGCTTTTAGTGCTAGTAACTCTGCCTGTTGGGTGGTTTCGGCGAGGTGTAATACGCGATTCCAGGCATCTCTATCATTTTCCTCGGCCGGCATTTTCTGTATCAACATGCCAGTCGCCGATTTTTCATCACAGGCAAACCAGAAGCGTGTTGGTAACTGTTCAGACTGATCGAAATAAGACTGTAGCGCGGTGGCAATACTGTCACCGGTTAACGGTACGATACCCTGATGCGGCAGGCCTTTATTGCCCTTAATTGTTATTACCAGTTTGTCGGTTTGAAAAATTTCCTGCAAGCTCTGGTTGTCCTTAGGATTTTTTGATTGCCGAACTATCCCACGAATAGTGTGATCTGAGGTCGCTTCAGCCATGAGTAGGTGAATGTCGCCACTTCCACGGATTTGTAGGCTGACACTGCCTTCGATTTTTAGCGTTTCGACCAGCAATGTTGCTGCAGTCAAAGCATGGCCGAGCAGCGTGAGGCCTTTGCCGGTGAGGCTAGACTGGGCGACTATTTCACGCCAGCAATTATCCAGCGACACATGTTCACCACGAATTGGATTGTGACTAAACAAAAACCGAATCAGTTGATCGGGATCCTTCATAACGACTTTAACTTGTCTAGAAGCAGTTGATTGACCTGACCAGGGTTAGCTTTGCCCTTTGATTGTTTCATGATCTGGCCAACGAAAAATCCAAGCATCTTTTCTTTGCCTCCCTGAAACTCAGCCACCTGATTGGGATTGGCGCTTATGACTTGGTCGATCAACAGCTCAATAGCGCCAGTATCTGTTATTTGCTTAAGGCCTCGGCTTTCGATGATTTCATCGGCCGTTCCTTCACCCTGCCACATCGCTTCAAAGACTTCTTTCGCGATTTTGCCCGAAATCGTGTTGTCGGCTATGCGCTGCAACATATGGGTGAGCATTTCTGCACTGATTGGCGATGACTGAATATCAAGATCTGATTTATTTAATGCACCAGACAATTCACCTAAAATCCAATTAACTAATAAATTAGAAAGGCCAGGTGCGAATGCCAGAGCTTGTTCGAAGTAGTCAGCAACCTCGCGACTACTGGTGAGTAGGTCTGCATTATAATCTGACAGTCCAAGCTCATTGATATAGCGTTGGCACTTTTGCTCAGGTAGTTCGGGCAAAGTTTGTCTGATGGCCTCGATTTCTTCATCGCTGACTAGGACTGGTAACAAATCTGGGTCGGGAAAATAACGATAGTCGTTGGCTTCTTCCTTACTGCGCATTGAGCGAGTTTCATGTTTATCAGAATCATATAAACGAGTTTCCTGCACAACTCTGCCACCATCTTCGATGAGTTCAATCTGGCGCTCTACCTCATAATTAATCGCGCGTTCCAGAAATCGAAAGGAGTTAATGTTTTTCAGTTCTGCTCGCGTACCGAGCTCACTCTGCCCTTTTGGTCGAACAGACACATTTGCATCACAACGAAACGAGCCTTCCTGCATGTTGCCGTCACAGATTTCCAAGTAGCGTACTAGCGTATGAATTTTCCGCGCATAGGCCACGGCTTCTTTGGCTGATCGCATGTCAGGATCGGATACGATTTCAAGCAACGGTGTACCTGCACGATTTAAGTCAATGCCGGTATGAGCGGCGAATTCTTCGTGAAGGGACTTACCAGCGTCTTCTTCAAGGTGTGCACGGGTTACGCCAATGACTTTGGTTTCGCCCTGCTCAAGTTGAATATTAATACTACCGACACCAACAATAGGTAAATCGAGTTGTGAAATTTGATAACCTTTGGGTGAATCAGGATAGAAATAGTTTTTACGATCGAATACAGAGCGCTTACCAATTTCAGCGCCGATAGCGACCCCAAATTTTATCGCCATTTTGACCGCTTCAACATTTAACACCGGCAACACACCCGGTAATCCTAGATCAACTGCACAGGCTTGAGTATTAGGTTCGGCACCATAAGCAGTAGAGGCACCAGAGAAAATTTTGCTCGACGTAGCTAGTTGGGCGTGAATTTCAAGGCCAATAACCGTTTCCCAGCCAGACATCATTTCACCTCCGGTGCTTGAAGATGCCAATCAGTTGCCTGCTGAAATTTATGCGCTGCGTTTAAAATTCTGGATTCTTCAAAATAGTTACCAATCAACTGTAAGCCAACGGGCATACTTTGAGAAAAGCCAGCTGGAATAGACATGCCGGGCAAACCGGCCAAGTTGAGTGAAAGCGTATAGATGTCCTGTAAATACATACTGACAGGATCGCCAGTTTTCTCACCTCGTTTAAAAGCAATTTCGGGTGTGGTTGGGCAGAGAATGACATCGACCTGCTCAAAGGCCTTGACATAGTCTTGTTTGATTAAACGGCGTAATTGCTGCGCTTTTAAATAATAGGCATCGTAATAGCCAGCGGATAACGCGTAGGTGCCAATCATAATTCGACGCTTCACTTCATCACCAAAACCTTCAGAGCGAGAGCGTTTGTATAAGTCTTCCAGATCGACCGGATTTTCACATTGATGGCCAAAACGAACACCATCCATACGAGACAGGTTAGAAGAGCACTCGGCAGGCGCTACGACATAATAAACTGGAATTGACAGGCCCATGTTGGGCAGGCTGATGTCGACTATTTCTGCGCCTAGTTTGCGAAATTCAGCAATGGCTGACTCAATTACTTTAGCGACATCTGGATCTAGACCATCGGCGAAGAACTCTTTTGGCAAGCCAATCTTCAAGCCAGCGATGTCATTGTTGAGATTGTCTGAAAAATTGGGTACTGGTTGATCAACAGAGGTTGAGTCACGCGGGTCAAATCCTGACATAGATTGCAATAATAAGGCGCAATCTTCTGCGGTATGTGCAAAAGGACCCGCTTGTTCTAAGCTCGAACCGAAAGCAACGATGCCATAACGTGATACGCGACCATAGGTTGGCTTAATGCCGGTAATGCCACACAGTGCTGCTGGTTGTCGAATCGATCCGCCGGTATCGGTACCAGTAGCCCCTGGCGCAAGCCGAGCAGCAACTGCTGCGGCTGAGCCACCGGATGATCCACCAGGCACGCGACTAAAGTCCCATGGATTAGCTACTGAGCCGTAGTAACTGTTTTCATTCGACGAGCCCATTGCGAACTCATCCAGATTAGTTTTGCCAAGCATTACCGTGCCACTTCGATTAAATTTTTCGATAACGGTAGCATTGTAGGGCGCAATAAAGTTATCAAGCATCTTTGAGCCACAGGAAGTCTTAACACCATCGGTACAAAAAATATCTTTATGTGCAATCGGAATGCCAGTGAGAACAGACCCAGTACCGTTTGCAAGTGCGGTGTCTGCGACTACCGCTTGCTGTAACGCCAGCTCATCAGTGACGCTTATAAAGCAGTTTATGTCCGTATTGTGCTGGTTAATCTTATTGAGATAATCCTGTGTAATCTCCACGCTTGAAAATTGCTTTTCTGCAAGGCCTTGTTGTAACTGTTTTATCGTAGTTGTCATGCTTGGTCTCACTCGATCACTTTCGGTACGCGGTAAAGGTGCTGCTCAATATCAGGTGCAATCGCCTGAAATTTGTCGCGTTGGTTGGTTTCATTAACGACGTCAGGGCGCAATCGTTGGGTAGCGTCCATTGGGTGTGCCATGGGTAAAATGTCGGTTGTATCATGCGTTTTCATTTGCTCGAATACGGCGAGAATTTTCGATAATTCGTTGGTATATTGTTCAACATCAGAATCGTTGATTTGCAGGCGAGCCAGATGTGCAATATTGCGCACTTCTTCTATTTTTAGGGTCATTTAGGTTGTTTTACAAGGCAAAGAGTGAAAAGCAGGCAAAGTTACCATAATTTCACAATCAGTATAAGCATAACGCGACCATTTTAAGGCTTTCTTCTTGCCGAAAGCCTGTCTCAAGGTTAGAGTACGCGTCATCTAGACCAATTCTACGCCCGTACCTAGTTATACGGGTTCTATCGGACACATTTAGGTTAAAAAAAACTTATGTTTTCAGCTATTAGGGGTTTGCTATCTAACGATTTGTCGATCGATTTAGGGACTGCGAATACACTTATATATTCACGTGGACAGGGTATTGTCTTGAACGAACCATCGGTTGTCGCAATACGACAGAATCGTGGTCCGGGCGGCCCAAAGTCGATTGAAGCTGTCGGTACTGACGCAAAGAAAATGCTGGGTAGAACGCCCGCAAATATTACCGCCAAACGACCCATGAAAGACGGCGTAATCGCTGACTTTACTTATACCGAAAAAATGCTTCAGCACTTCATTCGTAAAGTACACGAAAATCAATTCCTGCGGCCAAGTCCTCGGGTTTTAATCTGTGTGCCTTGTGGTGCCACTCAGGTTGAGCGTCGCGCCATCCGCGAATCGGCGCTTGGTGCTGGTGCTCGTAAAGTTTACTTAATTGAAGAGCCAATGGCCGCTGCGATTGGTGCTGGCATGCCAGTAGACGAAGCGCAGGGTTCAATGGTGCTTGATATTGGTGGTGGTACTTCGGAAGTCGCCGTGATGTCATTGAATGGTATTGTTTATTCTGCTTCTGTCCGCATAGGTGGTGACCGTTTTGACGACGCCATTATCAATTACGTTCGACGTAACTACGGTATTTTGATTGGTGAAGCAACGGCGGAAAGAATTAAAGTTCAAATTGCGGCTGCCTACCCTGGAAAAGACCTGCTCGAAATTGAAGTGAAAGGCCGCAATCTGTCAGAAGGTGTGCCTCGTAGTTTTACGCTGAATAGCAACGAGATACTAGAAGCTCTGCAAGATCCACTTTATGGGATTGTCAGTGCGGTTAAGAATGCGCTAGAGCAAACGCCACCAGAATTGGGTTCGGATATCGCCGAGCGCGGTATTGTGCTCACCGGTGGCGGTGCGCTGTTGCGTGATCTCGATCGACTCATCATGGAAGAGACCGGCTTACCTGTGATTATCGCTGAAGATCCGCTAACCTGCGTTGCTCGTGGCGGTGGCCGTGTGCTCGAAATGATCGATCAGCATGGGTTAGATTTTCTAGAAGTAGAGTAGACTGTTGAGACGGCTCAGGATCCTTCGCACATGACGCAGTTACAACAGCAGGCGCGAGGGATTAACCTTCAGGCGTTGTTGTTAATTAGTATCTGCATCGGGCTGATGTTTGTTGACCATCGATATAATCACTTGGAAATCGTTCGCTCAAAAATCTCCTTGGTGCTATCACCATTGAGGGATCTGGTTAGCTTGCCTGCATTAGGCGGAGAGTGGGCTAATGAGTGGTTTACGTCACATGCTGAATTGTTAGAAGAAAACGAATCGCTCCAAGCTCGCAGGCGAATTCTGAATGCCCAGTTGCAGCGAATGCAGGTATTGCAAGCAGAGAACACTCGGCTCAGGAATCTACTCGGCACTTCACGTAAGTTAACAGATGAAGTGATTGTCGCAGAGCTACTTTCGGTTGATCAAAACCCTTATCGTCAATTAATCGAAATTAATAAAGGCACTAACGACGGTATAGCAATTGGGCATGCCATCATTGATGATTTTGGTGTAATGGGCCAGGTAATTCATATCAACCGATATTCTTCGACCATTATTCTGATATCGGATCCCGATCATGCCACTCCGGTTCAATTTATTCGAAGTGGTGTAAGATCAGTTGCGTTTGGCAATGGCAATACCGATTACCTTGAATTACGTTTTCTACCCGCAACTGCAGATATTCAAATTGGAGACGAGCTAGTGACGTCGGGTTTAGGTGGGCGTTTCCCCGCTGATTATCCCGTTGCGACGGTTGTGTCAATTAGCGAAGACTTGACGCATGGGTTTGTATCAGTGCTGGCATCGCCAAAAGCCAGGTTGAATAGCAGCCGAGAAGTGCTGGTGATTAAAGTTGGCGATCTAGATGCCGAAATTAAACAAAAATAGGTATGCCTAAGTTCCGCTATCTAGTTATTCCTATCAGTTTCATCGTCGGTATGATTTTGTTGATACTGCCTTTGCCGGAATGGGTCAGAATTTACCGTCCAGACTGGTTGGCTTTAATACTGATTTATTGGTCGATGGCCTTACCAAAACGCGTGGGTTTGTGGACAGCATTTATTGTTGGACTATTGGTTGATAGTCTACTAGGGACTCTGCTTGGCCACCATGCATTAGCGCTAGTGGTTATAACCTATTTAAACTTAAATGTTCATCTGCGTATTCGGGTTTTATCATTGCCCCAACAGAGTTTATATGTTTTTAGTTTATTGGTGATAAGTCAGCTCATCATTTCTTGGATGAGTGGCATCATGGGGCTAACGATACCGCTTCAGGCTGTCTTCGGCGCACCGCTTATCGGCATGTTAATGTGGCCATTAGCCTTTGTTATATTGCGTGATATCCGTCGTAAAGTAATGTTAAGTTAGTATTTACCCGCTAGAAAATAGACCCGTTGATATACTTTGTTCAACTATAAATCTTTTCATCTATCGATCAGGGTGAACATCTTCACAACTGTTTTTGCCAACAGGTTGCCTCTAAATAGAGTGATTTTTCGCGACTTTGTTTGTTCCAGTATTAACAGTAGTTGCCTTGTGAAGACGGCGGCAATCGAGGAAAAGTGCATTTTAGAAATGCCCAGATAATTATATAAGGGCTTTATAGCCCATTGAGACTAAACATGGACTACACCTATATCGATAGCCATCAAAAGCTGGCTGATTTTTGTACCAGCATTGAAACAGCCGACTATTGCGCCATTGATACCGAATTTGTGCGCGAAAAAACCTATTATCCGGTACTCGCTTTAATTCAAATTGCGACAGAGCAGCACATGGGTTGTATTGACCCGCTTGCTTTCGATGACTTTGAACCGCTTAAAAAAATATTACAAAAGCCTGATTTAATTAAAGTGTTCCACTCCTCTAGCCAGGATCTTGAAATATTATTCCAAAGCTACAATCAAATTCCAACACCCGTGTTTGATACGCAGCTCGCCGCAGCAGTGTTGGGGTATAACCATCAAATAAGTTATGCCGATCTGGTTCAACAGGTAACCAAGGTTCAGCTTGAGAAAAAATATACCCGTGCGAACTGGGTTCATCGGCCTTTGACCGAAGATGAACTAGATTATGCAATGGATGACGTGCGCTATTTAATGCCCGTGTATCGTCATTTAAAAGCTGAATTAGAAGTCAAAAATAGGGCTTCATGGATCGAAACAGAGTTGCAGGCGATGAGTTCCGAATCGAACTACCAGCTCGATACGACCCAGTTATGGAAGAAACTCAAAGGTGCTCAAAAGCTTAAAGGTGTTCAGTTACAGATTGCCAGTTTACTCTGCCAGTGGCGTGAACAATTGGCTCAAAAAAAGAACCTGCCAAAGCGATGGGTTATTAAAGATGAGCTGATTTTTGACATAGCTCGATTAAAACCAGATTCTGCCTCAGAGCTAGCCTCTATTAGAGACGCGAGCGAAAGGTTTGTCGAGCAACATGCTAAGACAGTGCTCGATACTATTACTAGGGCGCATACAATTGATGCCAGCGAATGGCCAAAACACGATAAATTAAAGATTTTGTCATCTGGTCAACAGTCGATTGGTGATTGCTTAATGGCATTGTGCAGAGAGATAGCCGAAGACAACAATATCGCGCTGGCAACGTTAGCGACTCGTAAAGATATCGATAGCCTCATTGTTAATCGAAAAAATAGCCCGCTCTCGCAGGGTTGGCGTTTCGAGATGGCAGGTGAAAATTTACTCAACTTTATTCATGGTCAGACAGGCATAATTGCTAGCGATAACGGGATAAAGTCGATAGTCGCGCCGTAAGTCTAATCTTTACCGAGGCGATTTTACTGAACTAAAAAGCTCGAAAACAAAACATCACCAATATCTTCATTGTTGGAAAGCTTCGCAATGAGGGCCTTAATTTCTGTGGTCGCTGTTTTCCTGATTTCTTCTCGTTTCCCAGGTGATTTCATATTCTTTTCTGGTTGTTCACTGAGTAATACAATGAGTTGATGGCGCATTGCAGGGATGTGGGCTTTGATGATGGCTTCCGAGTCTGAATCTATTATTAGTACGTCGGCGGTTAGTTGTAGATAGGTAGAGAGGCTGCGCTGGCTTCTTAGATTTAATACTAGTGATTCGCCCAGAGAAAGATAAACGCTGTCCGCTTTTGCCTTGTCGGTTGCTGACCAGGCTGGTCCTCCCATTTGTCCAGCAAGAATTAAAGACATCAAAATGCCGTTTAACAGTAGTTTTTGCATGGTATTTTTCCAGCTCTCTAGTAGTATTGTTATACAACAATTCAATCTTTTAACCCACCTTTTTATCGGCGGCTACCCCATAAATATGAATTCTGAAATAATCCAAAAATTAATAGAACAAGGCATGCCATCCGCTTCTGTCGCCGTATCCGGCGGAGAAGGCAAGTATGTTGCAGAAGTAACCAGTGAGGCCTTTGAGGGCTTGATGTTGATTAAACGACACAAGCTAGTATATGCCTGTGTTAATGCTGAAATTACGTCGGGTGAATTACATGCATTAACAATTGTTGCAAAAACGCCTGCAGAGCTCGCAAACGCTTAACCATCATTCAACGTTAAGCCATGAACTGGCGGTTCCGACCAGCATCTTTAGCCCGACAAAGAGCCGCATCGGCGCGTCCATACATGGTTTTGACTGTGTCTTTAGTGGTTGATTCTGTAATGCCTGCCGATATTGTAAGTGCTACTTGATTATGTTTGAAATGAAAACCACTGTCAGCGACAACTTTCCGTAGTTTTGTGATCAAAGGCTCAGCCTGTGCCGCTGATGTATTGGTTAGCAACAACACAAATTCTTCTCCACCGATGCGGAATAAAGCATCAGATTTTCGAATTTGCTTTTGCATCAGCTGGGCAATCAATCGGAGTACTTTATCACCCGCATTGTGGCCATATTCATCATTCACTCGTTTAAAATGATCGATATGAAGTATGACGTAGCTGAAAAAAGCTCCATATTGGTTCCACCGCGCCAGCTCCTGGATTATTTGTTCGTCGTACGCGGGCCTGCTGCGGATGCCTGTCAAGTTGTCATAGAGTAATTTTTTACGGCTTTCGGTTAATTTCAGTTGTAATTTTGTTGTCTCCTGCTCCATTTGTGCAATTTTATTCGAGAGATTTTCATTCCGCGTTTCGGTTGTATCGTAGCGTTCGTTAGCCCGAAGTATAAAAGTTTCTACGCCATCACGAATAGAATCGATATTGTAATTAACTACCGTTTTTAACTGAGTAATATTCTGTACCACATTGACGTTGTCCTTAATCGCTGTGACGCCCGATTGCACCAGTTCCTGCAATGATAAAGTGTCGCTCTGGTCTAATT
>OOGD01000179.1_pt1 | contig 14199 bp, 9 predicted proteins | sample 1670381 | NCBI WGS metagenome assembly OOGD01 (sample SAMEA98146918, study PRJEB22522) | marine metagenome | biome: marine biome; feature: marine water body; material: sea ice | place: Arctic Ocean | collected 14-Sep-2015 | depth 1.3 m | reverse complement strand
ATACATGCGCTGTAGACAGGGGCTATAGGCTATAGTTACAGATCAGCAACAGGCTTATTCTTTTCTGGTCGACTGAATCATTTCGAGAAATGCATCCGTTACACGTAAACTACGACGTTCCTTGAGGCACACCACATATTCATCGAGTGTGAGATCTGCATCGCTAACTATTAGTGGGCGTAAACGAGAATCAGCCGATAACTCTGTTTCGGCCACAATACCAACACCAAACCCGGCTGCAACAGCCTCACGAACGCCTTCTCGCCCAGAAATTTCCATCACGCTTTTAAGCACACCACCAGAGAGTGCGACGGTCTCTTCAAACAAAGAACGGGTCCGAGAGCCTTTTTCACGTAGGATAATTTTTTGGCCTAATAACTCTTCCATTGTAATCGTTCGCCGGTCAGCCCAAGCATGGTCTTGATTTACAAACGCTAACAAACGATCGGGAGCAAGCGAAATGAAATCTAGCCGATCATCCCCTTTTGGGATGTTCGGTAACACCGCAACATCACAGCGTCTCGATTCGAGCCAGGACATGAGTTGCTCAGAATTACCATATTGAATCGATATATTAATACCCGGAAACAAACGTTGGAATTGAGCCAGTAAAGGCGTCACTATATAAGGTGAGTCGGCAGCAACCATTAGCTGTCCCGATGTTAAAGCTCGAGCAGACTGCAACAGTAACTCAACCTCTTCTTCATAACGAAAAAGATGACGGGTAATTCCATAGGCCGATTGCCCAATATCGGTTAATTCGATACGACGACCCAGACGAACAAACAATTTAATTCCATAGCGTTCCTCTAGCTCTTTAACCTGGCCTGAGAGCGTTGGCTGGGTAATATGCAAGGCTTCTGCGGCTTTGGTAAAGCTGCCATGGGTTGCAACCGCATGAAAAGACCTTAAGTGGGCGTGTGATATTGGCATGTTCTATTGGCCTAGTCTATTTCAGGCATTTGATATATCGATTTGATGAATACTAGTCAACGGCGGTATAAATGGCAAATCAATTTAACTAGCAGCCTTATTAAAGGCTAAAACTTGGTAATAAAATGACAATTGCAAACAAAGTAAGCTCTCCCACGGGTGATCCTTATCTATTAACCCCAGGCCCTTTGACGACTTCACCATCAGTGAAAGAAGCCATGTTGCATGACTATGGTTCAAGAGATAACACCTTTATTGAGCTTAACGCCAACATGCTCGAAAGCTTAATCAATATCGTAAACGGTCAAGGCACACATGTTAGCGTTCCGTTACAAGGCAGCGGCTCTTTTGTGGTTGAGGCCATGATTGGTAACTTTGTACCCGCTGACGGCAAAGTGTTGATCCTAGTCAATGGTGCTTACGGTAAGCGTATTGTAAAAATGTGTGATTACTATAAGCGTCATTACAGCGTTCAAGAAACACCGGAAGACGTGCCTGTTGATGTAGTTCAGCTTGATAAAACATTATCGGCTAATGCCGATATTACGCATGTTGTCGTGGTTTATTGTGAAACAACTTCCGGTATCTTGAACCCACTAAAAGAAGTTTCAGAGGTGGTCGCTAAACATAAACGTGGTCTTTTAATTGACGCCATGAGTGCATTTGGTGCTCTGCCACTTGACGCCAAAGAAATCATATTCGATGCCGTCGTTGCGTCTAGTAACAAATGCCTAGAAGGTGCGCCTGGATTAGGCTTTTGTATCGCGAGTGAATCTGCGATGATAAAAACAGAAGGCAACTCTCCTTCATTAGTGCTCGACCTTTATGACCAGTGGCGAGCCATGCAAAAAACCAAGCAATGGCGTTTTACGCCACCAACCCACGTCATTCTCGCATTTGCACAGGCCATTAAAGAATTTGAGGCAGAAGGCAACGTGACAGGCCGCGGTGGCCGATACCGTAAAAACTATGGCATATTGGTTTCTGGTATGCGTGACATGGGCTTCAAAACTTTATTACCTGACGAGCTTCAAGCGCCTATCATTGTTACCTTCCACATGCCGACTAATCCAGAATTTGATTTTGATCAATTCTATGATGGTTTGCGTGATCAAGGTTATGTCATTTATCCGGGTAAGCTAACCGTCGCTAACAGTTTTCGTATTGGTTGTATTGGTCGCCTCGACCACGAGCATATGGAAGGGGCTCTTAATGCCATTAAAGGCATGATTGAAGCATTCGGTATTACCCAAATTAGTAACGACTAGACTGGTATTTATGTTCTGGCCTACTCAGAGATGACGAGTAGGTCGGGCAGATAGATTAGTTATTTGATCTATTGTCTTAATATTCGTGCGTATTGGTTTTTGTCATTGGCTCACTGGAACGCAATACTCATTAATTAAATAGGTCCACACGAGAGATTGAAACATGTCAGCTCCCATTCCAGAACGTGCTAGCGCAGTTATCATTGGTGGCGGCGTCATTGGCGCTAGTGTTGCTTATCATCTAGCAAAACAAGGTTGGACCGATGTTGTGCTTCTAGAGCGCAAGCAATTTAGTTGTGGTACCACTTGGCACGCAGCGGGCCTTGTCGGCACCATGAGAGCAAACGAGTCCCATGCGAAGTTGTGTGAATACTCCATGGCCGTACTAAAAGAGCTCGAACAAGAAACCGGACAATCAACAGGCTTTAAACAAGTGGGTTCACTCACTATCGCACACAGCGAGGCTCGCTTTGAAGAGATAAAGCGCATTGCTGCGATGAATAATGCGTTCGGTATTACCCAGGTCGATATGGTCACGCCTGAAGAAGCGAAAGCGATTTATCCTTTCCTTAAAACAGACGATTTACTGGGCGCATGCTGGGTCGGGCAAGATGGTACAGCCAGCCCGGTCGATGTCACCATGTCTTTTGTAAAAGGCGCACGCGGACGTGGGGTCAAATGTATCGAAGGCATAACCGTCACTGATGTCACATCGGCGAATGGTGCAGTCACCGGTGTCATGACTGATCAGGGCCCAATCGTGGCCGATTTTGTGGTGAACTGTGGTGGTTTATGGGCGCGAGATTTGGGTAAGATGTCAGGTGTTAGCATTCCACTTCATGCTTGTGAGCACTACTACGCAATTACCGAAAAACAAGACAATATTCCCAATGACTTACCCGTGTTGAGAGATCATGATCGCTGCGCTTACTATCGTGAAGATGCGGGTAGTCTTTTAGTTGGTGCGTTCGAAAAGCATGCTGTTGCTTGGGGCCAACAAGGTGTGCCGAAAGATTTCGCTTTTGAAGCACTCGAAGGCCACATGGATGAGCAGTTAATGCCCGTTTTAGAAGATGCCATGGAGCGTTTGCCCTTCTTGCAAGATGTCGGGTGGCGTAAGTTCTTCTGCGGGCCAGAAAGTTTCACCCCAGATGATCAATTTCACATGGGTGAAGCTCCCGAACTAAAAAATTATTATGTTGCCTGCGGTTTAAACTCAGTGGGTATTCAAACCTCGGGTGGCCTTGGACGCGCACTGGCCGAGTGGATGCACAAAGGTCATGCACCAATGGATCTATGGGGCAACGATATTCGCCGCATGTTTCCATTTCAGTCGACTCAAAACTACATTGAAGAACGGGTTACAGAATCACTCGGGCTACTGTACGAAAATCACTACCCTTACCGTCAAATGACCACATCACGTAATATTCGCCATTCACCCATTCACGAAAAGCTGGCGTCACACAATGCTTGTTTTGGTGAAGCCTCTGGCTGGGAGCGCCCAAACTGGTTCGCTCCCAAAGGTGTTGAGCCCAAATATGAATACAGCTTCGGCAAGCAAAACTGGTTTGAATACAGTGCAGCTGAGCATAAAGCCGTCCGTGAAAAAGTCGTATTGTTTGACCAAAGCTCATTCTCTAAGTATTTCGTTCAAGGTCGTGATGCTTGCAAAGTGTTGCAACGACTCTCGAGTGCCAACGTCGATATTGCACCAGGCCGAATGGTGTATACCCACTGGCTCAATGATCGCGGTGGAATCGAAGCTGATTTAACCGTAACCCGATTGGCGGAAGACCAGTATTGGATTGTCAGCGGTTCCTCACAAGCCATCAAAGACCTTAACTGGCTCGATCGAAACATTGCCAACAACGAATTTTGCTGCGTGAGTGACATCACCAATGCTTGGGCTGTATTTGGAGTTCAAGGGCCAGACAGTCGAGCACTGTTAAGCGATACACTCAATCACGACATGACAACCGAAAACTTTGGCTTTGGTTCATTTCAGAAAATCGAACTAGGATCTGCTTGTGGCTATGCGGCAAGAGTATCTTACGTCGGCGAGCTGGGTTGGGAGCTTTATGTGCCAGTTGACCAGGCCCGTCATGCTTTCGATTACCTGTGGAATAAAGGTCAGTCACATGGTTTGACCTTAGCTGGAATGCACGCGTTAGATTCATGCCGAATGGAAAAGAAGTTTGTGCATTACGGCCATGACGTTGCCGAAACAGACACGCCATTAGAGTGCGGCATGGGCTTTGTTTGTGATCTTAGTAAGAGCGAACACTTCATCGGACGTGATGCAATCTTAAAGCAAAAAGAATCGGGATCATTCATGAAAAAACGCCTCGTCCAGTTCTTACTCGAAGACCCAGAAGCCATGCTTTATTCGCATGAGCCGATACTGCGTGATGACAAGATAGTCGGCCATTTAACCTCTGGCAACTATGGCCATACACTAGGTGGCTCAGTCGGGTTAGGTTATATCGAAGTTGAAGATGATATTACTAAAGACTACCTGGAATCAGGCAAGATCGAAATCGATGTGGCAGGCGTACCCGTCGCTGCAAAGGCTAGTTTGGTTGCGCAGTATGATCCGAAGGCTGAGCGCATGCGGGGTTAAGTTAGTAGTGTGTTATAAATTGGGTCTAAATCATTCAGCCCAAACCGGTTCTTAGTGAGTTTATCCGAGTGGCTGGGGTGTTCTAGCCTGATACTAGGCTAAAGCCTCACCTCCAAATTTTACAATATCCAAAGAAAAACCAGCACGAAGCAGTAGAAAATCAACTTGAAACTACAGAGTGAAATATATTTAAGCAGGAAATGGCCCAAGGGTTAAAGGTTTCAGTGACAAATATTTGCATCTCTAAATTGCGGACTGAAATATCTGCCCCCTAATTTTCTAATAACTGAGTATTTATGATGATAAGGTTGTTAGCAATAGGCTGCATCAAAGAATGATTTTTCCAGTGACACTGCTTTTTTAAAATAATGCGATATAGATTTCTTTTGATCGTCATTACCCGAGTCATAAGCAGTATCTAACTGAACACGAAGATGCTCAACGACACTTTCAAAATAATCACCAGAATGTAACGTGATCCATTCCCCAAAATAAAATGGCAGTGCTACAGGTGTTGGTGCAAAAGGCGTAGCCCAAGTAAGATAAGACCATTCGGCAACACATAAAACAGCTATCATTGAACCATAAAAACCACTATTGGCCGCCTCAAGCATGAGCGATTGAAATGCAACTGTTGAAGGGAGGAGATCAGGCGATACACGATCCTTCGCAGGCAAGTTAAGCGCTTCGAAAGATCTCTGAAAATAAGTGTTTTCTGGTCCAGATATAACACCAAGAAATTGAGCAAGGGGCAAACGATCGGGAAGGCTTGGGGCATGATGAATCGCACTGCCGGCGAGCCGTACAAAATTGTCAATAAATGTATAGTCCTGCGCCAGATAAAGTTGCATCTTATGCTCTGGCAATTTTCCAGAAGCCAGTTCACTGCAAAAAGAATGGTTGGTTGCGGCATTCCAATCGTCGATACAACTTTGTTTTAATATTTCACTTGAACGCATTTTTGTCTCGGTATTTAATCGTATAAAAATAATTGAATAATTTGATTTTGAGTGGCAGCCCAGTGAACCTCATTCATATAAATTAGCAGGATATAATAGAGCACTGATTTGGTTCAGATTCCTAAAGTTGCGATCCTAAAGAATTTAAACAAAAACATATTGTAGGAAATATATGATATGAATGGTATGTTTTTATAGCATAAAGATCTTTTGATTTGTGATCCTACACAGCTATTCGTAATTATACTTAATCAATATTTGGACCCTAGTGCTGTAAACGAACTAATGAATAAATGCGTAACTTAAATAATAAAGGAGGGCACTCTTAAAAATTGTCTTAGGAGAAAAGCAGTCTGCCATCACTTTAGAATGTTCTCCCCGAAACCAGAGCGCTTCCTCAAATCAATTAGGTTGTCTGACATCAGGGTAATTTGATGATTTACTGGCTGATACCAGTAGGTGGGAGGAGTATAGCTATTGGCTAATGTCGGCCTGCTTTAAGATGGATAAGAAGTTCATAAAATTATCGAGGTTGCTGAGGACCTGACTAATAAGAAGGGTATTTATGAAATATTGGAGATAATTTTGTATTCTTAAAAGTAACGGGTAAAAGGCCCTAGCTTTTTAAGCTGAACTAACATGGATTAATAGGATTAATCTTGCTTCGCTACAGTTATCGCAGTATCAGTACAGGCGAGCGCATAAAAGAGATAAATATACGTCGCGTAAAACAGAGTCTGTTTCTGATGGCCGAAAAAAACGTCTGATACCGCAGTAATCATACTGCTGATAATTAGCATGATGCCGAGTATCATTAATACCCTCTTTTCTCCCTGCTGCCTTTTGAATTGTCTGTAGAATATGGCCAATGGCAACAGGAATAACAACAAGGTTGAAATTAATCCTGGCGCGCCCCTGTGCAACATAGCAGACAAAAATTCGTTATGGGTGTGTGCGATGCTCGTGGCAAGTAGAGGATCAATTTGGCCTGACTCTGCCAATTGTCTTAGAATTAAATGAAAATTGCCTTCGCCGATACCTAGCACTGGATTTCCCGCAAATCCAATAATGGCGGCTAACCAGGTTTCCAAGCGCAGCCCTATTGAAGTACTAGAATTAGCCTCGATGAAATAGGCTGCCAGATTCAACAGGGTGGTATCCACTCGAAGTTGAATGAGGGGAATTGTGTAGGTCAGGGTAATTATTAGCAGAGCGGTTAGAAAGCTAGCTAATCTGATTTTCGCAGACCATTTGTGTGGGTTTAGTATGAGCAGAGTAATTAATACGACGGGTATTACCAACCAAGCGCCACGAGTACCACTCAATGTTGAGGCAATACAAGCCAGTAAAAACCCGCTGTACATCCATATTTTTTCCCAACGATTTTCGATTGTCAGAGCTATAGATAAACACATGACGCCGAGAGTGATGCTTAAACCACCAAATGGCACTGGATTCTGGAGCCCGTGAGCTCGTGGAACACCGAGGTAAAAAATTTGATACGACGCCATCACAAAACAAGCGACTGCACCAGATAAGATCCCTAAAGTTACATATTTAAGTGGTATATTTGTTTTGCGAATAAAAAAGTAAATCGGCAGGAGTAACAAGAATCGGCTGGCATTATCCAAATGAGATATGCTCGAATCGAATATCCAGATATTCAGTAGATTAATGATGAAGTAAGTACTGACCACCGCTAATAGCCATATCTCATGTCGATTTAACGGAAGCTGGGTCTTTTTATTGCGCAATAATCCAACGACACTGATCAATAAAAGGAGTAACAACACAACCGATCCACCATCTGGCACGACCATCAACAAAGCTGGGAACAAAAATATCAAACCCCCTGATACTGTTTCCAACTGAAATACATTAAGTCTATGAGAAGAACTAAACAATTTAATTTACTCTGTTTTTAGGTTTGCCCATATTTATCTGTATGTGATCAGACAGGTCTATATTAAAGCAAAAATACCTATTGCTCGATTTTTGGCATTTAATGGTGCGCCACAATGAGTGTGTTACTCAATCCGGTTTATCTTGGAAGTTACCAAAATGATTGTGACAATTAATTATATCGCAATAAAACACATGCATGGTGCTTATTGGTTAAAAGAAATCACAAGTAAAAAACGAAATGACTTAACATAAAAGCCACACCTGTTGAGTTGAGTCGATTTATTCGTCTTTCAAAAAAGAATATTTTAACGCCAAAATCGAGAAAGACACAGATTCCTCTCGACGTTAACCCTTATTACCATTACAGCACTCGCTGCGCTCGCCATGCTTTCCTCTGAGATAAAGATGTAATAATCGATCGATCTTTCGGCCTGTTTTTGCTCCTGCAAAACAGTCATACATGACATCCCTGTCAATAAACATCGACGACAATGAATCAAAGATAAACTATTAGTGCTGGGGATAGTTCTTGCTACAAATTTGTGTGCCTATTTCTCCATATCCAATCATTATAGCGCCGTTTAATTCATCGATAAATCAACAGCAAATGACCTAGATTCACTCGAAGTTTTTGAAAGATGGCATTTACTGTTTAGCTGAACAGCTTATAGCCAACGCTCTAACGGCGGCAGAGGAGCCAGTCTCAATAGGATCATAACCCTCTAACGCGGGCGTTTAATTAATATCAGTTGGTTTATGAGAATCATCAAAGAAGGCATAGACCGCATACCGAATATGGTAGAAGGTTGTACCGGACACTTCTGGGAATACTACTTTTCCAGCTAGACATTTTCCCATTCATCATTCATTTTATGCCCAATAAGTTATTAGAATGAACGGGAGCAATCTGCCTCAATTCGTTAGATTGTGTGTCGCAAATGACTGCAAGTAAGCATCGCTAGCTTCATTAGAGAGTATTTGCCACGCTGTAGTCGATTCATGTTCAATGCCTGCCTGTTTCATAGACTGAGCGCGCATTAAGTAATATTCGTCGCGCCACTCTTTTGAAGACAGTAAATCAGAGTAAGCTGGGTTGCTGCGTGGCTTTTTCGTCCATCGTTCAAGCTGAGCATAGTCATCAAGACCCTTTTCACGGCCGCCAAAGAAGGTTGGAATACCAACGAAAGCTGCACCACGAGATAAACGTATGACCGGATCATTGGGCGCATCTTCAACGGCACGGTTCAAATGTGAAAACGACGCTCGTACGTGGTAAGTACGCACCCATCCAGGCATACCAAGCAACAGATATTGTGCTGCGCCTTTAATCGGAAAATCGCGCGCCGCGAGTCTATGCGCTGCTCCTAGGAAGGCGCGGGCACGGTGAGGGAAATCCGGCTCTCCAACCAGTACTTTATCAAACTCACTAATTGCAGCCTTTGACCACTCTGGTTCAAAAGTCGCAAGCGCCAAATAATAGGCAGCTTGGCCCGCTCTATAGGGATCTCCGTTCGGAACACTCTGGCGTTTCCATACTCTGCCGTACTTGGCAATCTGTGATTCTCGCCATGCCTCTTGTGCTGTTTTTTCATCAAAAACTGGCACCGAGGAAATCAATGACGATGGCTCCACCAACTTCGGGGCACCAACACAGCCAGTAAGAACAAAAAACAGCATTGCCAACAGGATGGTTCGAACAATGTACAAACAATTAAAATGCAGACTATAAAGTTGCCTAGTTGTCATCGTGATTTCCCTATCAAATGTATTGAACTGAAGATATTTTCTGTTTTTGCCTCAACTAAATTATGTAGAAACTAAACTAGAACTTGTAAGTAAATTAGTAGACTGTTTAGTTTAGTTTAATTTTTTTGAAAAAAAGTTGTGCTCCTTTGAAGTCTCGTTGTAATTAATTAATTAATTCATTTGAAATAAAGCTTGTTGTCCTTCTCAAAGCGTTTAGGCGAACCTTATTTTTCAGGAAATCGATGTATTGGACAGCCTCAGTGAATACCTCTACTTTTAAAACTCAGCAATTGGAAGAGTAATTTTAAACCGTGACCCGCCTTCAACAATCTCCGCAGCAATAGTGCCGTTCATATCACGAATGATACCGTAGGATACCGACAACCCAAGCCCCGTTCCTTTGCCCATTGGTTTGCTCGTAATGAAGGGGTCAAAAATATGAGGAAGCAGTTTTACTGGAATACCGCCACCCGTATCTGTGATTGAAATTTCTAATTTGTTATCTTCAATAAGCGCATTCTTGATAGTTATCTTCCGTCCAGTTTTGTTTCCATTTTCCAATATGGCATCTCGAGCATTACCAATAATGTTAACGAACACTTGCTCAAGTTGAATTTGATGGCCGAGAATCATAGGGCACTTGTGGTCACAGTCTGTCGTTACTTCAATGCTTTCCAGTCTTAATTGCTCTCCTACTAACTCCATCACACTCTTTATCACAATCATGGGATCCAAATGGCTTGGATTTTCATCTGCCTTGCGCCCAAACATTCGCATATGGTTGATAATTTTTGAAGCCCGAACAACCTGCTCATCAATTCGCTGTAGTTTCTGAGTAAGATACTCTTGAGTGACTGTTTTGAACTCAATCCTGTCGGCAATATTACTGGCTGCCATCCTGATCGTATTCAGGGGTTGATTTAACTCATGAGCAACCGATGTCGCCATTTCTCCTAGTGACGCTAGTTTCGATGACTGAATAACTTGAGACTGCGTTTGTTTCAGCTCTGTAATATCCTGGCCTACACCCACCACACCAATGATTTTACCGGAGGCATCACGCCGTGTCGTTGAATTCAGTAGAACGTCAACTCGGTCTCCAGTTTTGGTGAACAATGGGAACTCATAGTTTTCTGTTTCTTCGCCTTGAAGGGCTCTCTCCAGAACATTGCCTACCGAAACCTTAAAATCATCGGTAATAAAATCGGCCACAAGGTCACGTCCTATTACCTCGTCCTTAGTAAAGCCTGTGATCTTTTTTGCCTGCTGGTTCCACTCATTGACCTGCCCTTGATCATCGATGCCAAAAATCGGCGCATTCGCCGTATCAATCAGCTGTGTTAGCTCGTTCGCAACACTCTCCTGCTCTACCCGAACTCTATTTAGCTCGGTAATATCCTGGCCAACACCCACCACGCCAATAATTTTGCCAGAGGCATCTCGACGAGTTGTCGAATTCAGTAGAACATCCACTCGATATCCAGATTTGTTAAACAACGGTAATTCAAAGTTTGCAGTTTCTTCTCCTTTCAGTGCTTTCTCCAGGACCTCCCCTACCGAAACTTTATAGTCATCCTTAATAAAATCGGCCACAAGGTTCCGACCCATTACCTCCTTCTTGCTAAAGCCAGTGATCTTTTCTGCTTGCTGGTTCCACTCATTAACTTTTCCTTGCGCATCTATACCAAAGATAGGCGCGTTAGCAGTATCAATCAGTAGCGTCAAATCCTGCGCTACACGCTCCATTTCCGAGCGATAACCATCAAGCTCGGTTTGAAAGGCGAGTTCTTTATTGGCAAGAACTAGTTCATCTGCTCGCTTTTCATACTCTTTGTTGGCAAGAATTAATTCTTCTGCCCGTTGTTCTTTTTCTTTGTTAGCAAGGACTAATTCGTCAGCACGCTTATCTTTCTCTACGTTTTGAAAGGCCAGTTCTTTGTTGGCGAGGATTAACTCATCAGCTCGTTGTTCTTTCTCTATACTTTCTGCCGAAGGACTCTGGGATCCATTCCGCTCTGTAATATTCTGACCGACGCCAGCTTCACCCAAAGGTGCTGCTTGGCGTTTTGAATTAGCATATAAAATCAGTGGCGTGCATAAAAACGTTAGGATAAGCGCAGCAAAAAAGGCAATGTTGACAGGGGTGAAATGCAAGAGCAATTCTTCTAAGGGAAATACCATCATGACCATAAAACCGATCATGAAGATAATAGACCCAGTTACGACAAATTTCTGGTATCCCAAATTAAGCATATCTAGTTTACCCTATTGTACTGGGATTATTAGTGTGATGGTGGTGCCAAATCCTGGCTTACTGCTGATGCTTAATGATCCGCTGTGTAATTCCGAAAACGTTTTAGCGAGAAACAGCCCCAAACCAATCCCACCTTGTTTCTTGGTTGTTGAACCATCTACCTGACGTAAAAGTTCGAGGGCTTTTGTGATTTCTAGTTCTGACATTCCGACGCCATCATCCTGAACAGAGATCATGAGACCGTCATCTGTTTTTTGAGCGGATATTTGAACTACGCCCCCAGCTGGAGAAAAGTTGATCGCGTTATCAACAAGGCGACCGAGCGCTTGTGAAATTCTGACAGGATCCAATTTAACGCTAATACATGGGATATTGTTTGTATCAATCGTAACTTCGGCCTGTTTAGCTTTGCCTTCATAAGCGGAAACTGCTTGTTCAACTAATTCTATAACATCCACGTCTGAGATTTTTAACTCAAGCGTTTTGGTCTCCACTGCAACCATATCAATCATAGAACTGACCATTTCTGTTAGCTGCCAGCTGGCAATCTTGATTTCGTTTATGAATTCTTTTTGTTCGGGGGCAGCTACGTCTGACTCAATAATTTCAGCGAACCCAATAATTAAATTCAACGGTGTTCTAAGTTCATGACTAATCATTAACAGGAATTCTTCTTTTACCTGATTGGAAATCATTAATGCTGCGTTGAGCTTTTCAAGTTCACCTGTTTTTTCTTCGACTAGAGTCTTTAATTTTCCTTTAAAATCTCGTTCCAGCATTAGTGCTTTGACCTGTTGGTCTGCTCGTTTTACTGCATGGACAAGTAAATCAGGACATAAGGGCTTAGTCAAAAAATCTAACGCCCCGACCTTTAGTGCTTCCAAGGCTTCATCCATACCTGCATGACCGGTCATGATTAGAAGTGCGAGGTCTCGTTCCACTGGTATTTCATTTCTAATTATTTTACACATTTCCAAGCCATTCATACCTGGCATTCGGATATCTGTTAAAACGATGGAAATAGACGTCTTTAAACGAACCATTTCCAGCCCCGACTTTGCATCCGTAGCAAAAGCACAACGAAACCCGTGAAATTCCAGTTTGTCACATATTTCCTCGCCAATACCCGGCTCATCGTCGATTATAAGAATTTGAATGTCATCTTCAGTTACTTCTGTGTCACATGCCATGCCATCATGAGTAAATGGAATTCCACCATTGTTCCCATTGCCGGGGTGCAATTGTGCGAGGGTGGTTTTGAACATGTTAAACTTCCTTATGACTAATTAAGACGCTACTGTACCCTAGGTATTGCATAATTCAGGCCAACTTGGAAAAGCTAACCATGCTGTCAGATTTAGCAACTTGTTTAATGAATTATTTTATATGAGCAACACGCACACCAATATGCATCGCAAATAGCAACGCATATTCGGCTAGATTATTTTTAGTATTTTGGCTTTACGTAGATTTTGTTATATGGAAAAAAGAAGCTTAGCCACGCTTTAAAATCACTGTCGATTTTAAAGCGTGCTAGTTGAATCAGTTGTTGTTAATGGTGGTAAGTCAAAGAATTTGTGCCCGGGTTTAATTATTGTTTGTTATGGTTTTTAACATCGTCTAAATAACAGGGCTTTTACCGAAATAATGCATCAACATATTTAAAAACAGTATGTTATTGGTTATTTTATTTAAATTTTATAGTCTGAAATTTCAGTTTTAATAACACTACTATCTTTTTCAGGGTTAAAATCATCGGCAAATTGGTGGTTAGCGTCACGGTGACCAGCCTCATCCTTCCTGACAACTATTATGACATCACGCAAAGTAGCATTTGCGGGTAGGTGCCAATAATCAATGGCAATCTTCGGAGCTGGCACATTTTTTAAACGTCCACTGTCTACCTCAGCTAAATATTCACCATAGCTATAAACGGCCTCTTCTTCAAAATAACCAACCAATCGATGGGCGGTACGGCCTGAAATGATATACAAAAGAAAAAAACTAGTGAAAAACACACCTTGCGCAAACAGGATAAGCACCCTTTCAAAAAAGCTTGGCTGAGCAATCTGCACAAACGTCATTAAATGCATACGCTCATTTTCAGCCTCTTCCAAAAGAGAATGAATGGCTTCACGATCGTCTTCCATCCGGCGCAGAGATCGCATGTGACGAATCATTCCACCCACCATGCCAGGGACTGCAGCAACGGTTTCCAGAACTACCGCTCGATGGCCATAACGTTTAGCAAAGAAAAGGTCTGCAAGAAAACGTAGCAGTTTGGTTAAAGTAAAAGCTAAGCGGTCTGAAAATCCTGAAGGTCTGTGATGGCTACTCAGAGGGTCATTGTTATGTGCTGGCTTAGGAGACTCCAGTGCATCGTTCATAATAAAATTTTCCTAGAATAAGAATTTTTAATGCCCTATAAGACGGGTGTCTGATCGGGGCAAAAGCATAGTTGTTGACAATAGAGACAATCAGCATTTTCTGGAATCATCGACTATTTAAAAT
>OOGD01000178.1_pt1 | contig 14291 bp, 15 predicted proteins | sample 1670381 | NCBI WGS metagenome assembly OOGD01 (sample SAMEA98146918, study PRJEB22522) | marine metagenome | biome: marine biome; feature: marine water body; material: sea ice | place: Arctic Ocean | collected 14-Sep-2015 | depth 1.3 m | reverse complement strand
AGAGCTGCTTAACAAAACAGCTTTAGTCTACTTCAACAATTTCAAAATCGTGTGTCATTTGCACCGCAGATTCGAACATTTTTGAAGCAGAGCAATATTTATCTGCTGATAAATTGACTGCTTTCTTAACTTTAGCAGGGTCAAGACCTTTGCCACTGACAACAAAATGCGCATGAATTCGAGTGAATACTTTCGGCACTTCTTCGGCCCGCTCTGCTTCAATTTCGACATGGCAGTCAACCATTTTTTGCCTCGACTTATTTAATATCATCACAACATCAAAAGCAGTGCAACCGCCTAACCCTAGCAATAACATTTCCATTGGACGAATACCCATGTCACGCCCACCATGCTCTGGAGCACCGTCCATCACGACTGCATGACCACTGCCGGACTCGCCAACAAATGTCATATTATCAAGCCACTTGACTCTACATCTCATAATTTTTACTCAATATAATGTTGCACTACTTAATTTGTGGTATTTTATGAAAGAAATCACTACAAAAGTCAGATACGATATGAATGCTAATCCCATTGTCAAAGTATCACCTCGTCAAAACCCTGCTCTTGACAGCTTTTTAGGCCATTGCCGTGTCAAAAAGCATGCAGCTCGAAGCACCATCATCCATGCAGGTGATGATTCTGAGACGCTCTACTATATCACTGAGGGCTCGGTTAGCGTAGTTATAGAAGATGAGGATTGCAACGAGATCATCCTCGCTTATCTCAACCCTGGTGACTTTTTTGGCGAAATGGGTTTATTCGAAGAAGGCACTAAGCGTAGTGCCTGGGTGATCACTCGAACCCCTTGTGAAGTGGCTGAAATTCACTACCACCAGTTCATGACACTGGCTAAAGAAACACCGGAGATTCTTTTTCAGCTATCATCCCAGCTTGCCAGTCGTCTTCGCAGTACTAGCCGTAAAGTAAGCAACCTTGCCTTTATGGATGTCGCAGGTCGGGTCGCCAGAACGCTACTAGACCTTGCCCGAGAACCCGATGCAATTACCCATCCTGATGGCATGCAAATTAAGATTACACGCCAAGAAATTGCCAAAATAGTAGGCTGCTCTCGCGAGATGGCAGGACGTGTTATGAAGACGCTTGAAGCAGACGGCCTGATTACCGCCCATGGTAAAACTATTGTGGTATTCGGTACTCGCTAGCCTTCTTCAGAAGTCAAAATTAACGCCATCCTCATCAAATTGCTAAGTAACAGTTGCTTCAACTATTGACACCCGATTTGATCATCAAGCTAGTTTCGATTAAGATAACCAAATGCCATTAGCCGAAGATAGAATTACCAGCCGTTACAGTATTTCGGCTTACACATTGAACGATATTACGGTCAACGATAAGCTTTATCAGCAAAGCCTGATCCTGTCGCCAGAAGTATTGATCAACCCTTCTCCCATCAACTCAGTTGATGATTTAAACGAGCACACGTTGCAATGCGTTCTCGACTTAAATCCCGATGTGGTGCTACTTGGAACAGGTGAAAAGCAAATTTTCCCAGAACCCAAGATTTTTGGATTGCTAGGTGAAAAGGGCATTGGTCTTGAAGTAATGAATACCGGTGCGCTATGCCGAACATTCAATATTTTAGTCGCAGAGGATCGCGATGTTGTCGCTATCATTATTCAGGACTGATTATTAAGAATTAAAAAATAACGAACGCAACGCCTCTCCTGGTTGTTCAGCTCTCATAAACGCTTCGCCAACCAAAAATGTATTTACATTATTATCACGCATCAATTTTACATCTACGCTGGTATGAATACCGCTTTCAGTTACTACAGTACAGCCATCAGGAATTTGATCGAGCAGATTAATTGTTGTCAATAAACTCGTTTCAAATGTTCGCAAATTTCGATTATTAATGCCCACCAATGACAGATTAAGGTTCACGGTGCGATCTAACTCTTGCTGATCATGCACTTCAACCAGCACGTCCATTCCAAGGTCATTGGCAACTTGATGCAAATGATTGAGTGCCTTGTCATCTAATGCAGATACTATAAGCAAAATACAGTCGGCACCTAGCGTTCTAGCCTCAACTATTTGATATTCATCGATGATGAAGTCCTTTCGTATCACCGGTAATGAACAAGCATTTCGGGCTGCGATTAGATAATCATCATGCCCTTGAAAAAAGTCAACATCGGTTAGTACTGAAAGACATGCGGCTCCAGCATTCGCATAAGACTGTGCAATTTCAACCGGGTCAAAGTTCTCACGAATAACACCCTGACTGGGTGATGCTTTTTTAATTTCAGCAATAATGGCCGATAAACCTTGCTCGTTTTTATCACGCAATGATTGAATAAAACCTCGGGGTGCGGAAGCAAAGGGAAGCGCCGCTTGCAATTGGCTGGAAGTAACCAAATTCTTGCGAGCTGCAATTTCAGCTTTCTTACGCGTCAATATCTTTAAAAGTATATCGGGAGTTGCATTACTCATAACTATTAGATTTTTCCACCAGTTCTTTCAAAACATTAGCAGCCTTACCGTTGGCAATGACGCTTTGCGCCATTTGAACACCTGCTTTCCAGCTATCGACTATACCAGACACGTAAATTGCTGCACCTGCATTAACGCAAACAATATCACGCGCCGGGCCTGGAGTATTGGCAAGCACCGACTGAATAACGGCGAGGCTCTGAGCTACCGTGTCAACTTTGAGCGCCGCTATATCCGTCATTTCAAGACCAAAGTCAGAAGGCGACACGCTGTAGGTTTTTACTTCACCATCTTTGAGTTCAGCAATGTGAGTCACTGCAGAAACACTCACTTCATCCATACCATCGTCGGAGTGAGCCACCATTACATGCCGACTTCCGAGCTGTGCTAACACATGCGCTATTGGCCCAACTAACGCTTTATCAAACACACCAATCACTTGATTCGGGGCATTGGCTGGATTGGTAAGCGGCCCTAATACATTAAAAATGGTTCTGGTAGCCATCTCCTTTCGTGGCCCAATGGCATGGCGCATCGCACTATGATGCTTTTGCGCAAACATAAACCCCACGCCTACCTGGCTAATACAGTCAGCGACCTGTTCTGGCGTAATATTCAAATTCACGCCAGCAGCTTCGAGCACATCCGCACTGCCAGTAGCACCTGATACTGATCGATTACCATGTTTCGCTACATGTGCGCCGGCCGCTGCAGTAACAATGGCACTCGCAGTCGATATATTAAAACTGCCGGACGCATCACCCCCAGTACCGCAGGTATCAACCAAATGGTCTAAGTTGACATTCACTCGTGTTGATAGTCCACGCATTACCATCGCAGCAGCTGTAATTTCGTCGACAGTCTCGCCTTTCATTCGCATGCCGACCAGGAACCCCCCAATTTGCGCAGGTGTACATTCACCGCTCATAATTTGAGTCATGACCGCCGTCATGTCCTGCTGACTAAGATCTTGACGGGCAATAGCCGATTTAATAGCTGCTTGAATATTCATCACTTATCTCGTTATAAGGGCGCTTCTAAAAATAGTGATTTTTTCGTGAGTGCAAGAGAGCACCACACGAAGAACCCCAGTGTACATGAGGATTCGAGCACGGAGCTGACACGGCAATCGCGTAAAAAATAAACTTTTAAATGTACCCACTAGCTGCATTGCATGTTTAAGAAGTTGCGCAGCATGTCGTGACCATGCTCAGTCAATATAGATTCAGGATGAAACTGCACACCTTCGATAGCCAACTCTTTATGTTTGACTCCCATTATCTCATCAATGCTGCCATCTTCGTTTTCAGTCCAGGCCGTTAATTCCAAACAATCAGGCAGGCTGTTTTTATCGATCACCAATGAGTGGTACCGTGTTGCTTCAAAAGGATTAGAAAGACCATTGAAAACACCAAGGCTAGTATGTTTTACTCTTGATGTTTTACCATGCATGATTTGTTTTGCGTGAATAATATCACCACCATAAACCTGACCAATACTCTGATGCCCTAGACATACCCCCAAGATAGGTTTAACACCGGCCAGTGCTTTGATAGCCTCCATCGAAATGCCAGCTTCGTTGGGCGTGCAGGGGCCAGGTGATATCATGATATGAGTTGCATCACTATTGAGAACTTGCTCAACGCTCACCTGATCATTTCGAACGACTTCAACTTCGGCTCCAAGCTCACCCAAATATTGCACCAGATTATAGGTAAAGGAATCGTAATTATCGATCATCAGCACTTTCATGATCCTGCCTCTTGATCTGTAGATTTGTTGGTAGACAAACCTGCTTCAGCCAACGCTACTGCGCGAAAAATAGCCCGCCCTTTATTCATAGTCTCAGCCCATTCATTTTCGGGGATGGAGTCGTATACAATTCCGGCACCCGCCTGAATGTAAAGCATTTCGTCTTTAATCACTGCCGTACGTATCGCGATTGCCGTATCCATATTGCCGCTCCAAGAAAGATAACCCACTGCACCAGAATAAATACCACGCTTCACTGGCTCTAGCTCATCGATGATTTCCATCGCTCGAATTTTAGGTGCGCCAGACACGGTGCCTGCTGGAAAAGTGGCGCGTAATACATCCATTGCCGACATATCTGGCTTTAACTTTCCTTCGACGTTAGAAACAATATGCATCACATGCGAATAGCGTTCGACAATCATTTTCTCTGTCAGCTTTACGCTGCCTGTTTGACTGACTCGCCCAGCGTCATTTCTGCCAAGGTCAATCAGCATCAAGTGCTCGGCTAGCTCTTTTGGGTCAGCTAACAGCTCTTTTTCTAAAGCAAAGTCCTCATTATTATCTTTACCTCGCGGACGAGTCCCTGCAATAGGCCTAACAGTCACACTGTCGTCTTCGAGGCGCACCAAGATCTCGGGTGAAGAACCCACCACAAAATGATCGCCCAAATTCAAATAGTACATATAAGGAGAAGGGTTCAAGCTTCGCAATGCGCGGTAAAGGTCAATTGGCTTGGCTTTAAATGGAATCGACAGTCGCTGCGATAAGACAATCTGCATTGCATCGCCATCAATAATATATTGGCGCGCCTTCGCGACTGCGTCCTGATAGCCCTGCTGAGTGAATTCAGACTGGAAGTCACTCTCAGACACCGCTTCATTAACACGGCTGGGCGTTCGATCAAGTCGCACATTGATTAATTTAGCTTCTAAATCATCAAGCCGCTGCTGACCGTCAGCCCAGGCATTATCTATCGCTGGATCGACATGCACGATAACAAACATACGAGAAGATAGATTATCAAAAACGACTAAGTCCTCACTCAGCATGAGCAAAATATCGGGCGTATCGTGTTTATCAGGATTAGGACACTGCTTCAGTTTTGGCTCGACATAACGCACGGTGTCATAGCCAAAATATCCCACTAGCCCACCGTGGAACTTGGGTAAGAAATCGGTTTCAGCGACCTTAAAAGCATGAATAAAGTCTTCTATATATTGCAGTGGATCGCTGGTTTCTTCTTCATCGACTATCATCCCATCTACCTCGACAGTCACTTGATGACCGAAGACCTTTAATCGAGTATGACAAGCCAGCCCAATGATCGAATATCGCCCCCATTTTTCACCACCCTGAACGGATTCGAATAAGTAGGAATAGGGTTCATCAGCCAGCTTAAGATAAGTGCCAAGGGGAGTATCAAGGTCAGCGAGGACCTCTCTCACCAACGGTATGCGATTATAATCGAGCTTGATTTGGTCGAACTGTGTGGAATTCATGGCAATAACTCAAAATACGGTAACTAATGATCGAATAATACAAAGTGCAGGATGCAGCTGTAGCGAATTACCATCGCCAGCGAATGTTATGGACCTTGCCGTATTGATCTTGCTGGATCATAGTTAGATCAGTGTTTTGAGTTGGGCCAAAGAATTTATCACAGCATCAGGATCATGGCTACGAATATCTTGTCCGTGGTTATAGCCATAATTGACACAGATAATCGGCATACCTGCAGCCCGAGCAGCCATAACGTCACTGACAGAATCACCCAACATAACCGCCTGTTTAGGATCGACCCGTAATTTTTCTGCTGCCATTAAGAGTGGTTGTGGGTCTGGTTTTATTCTTTCAACTTGATCACCACCGATAGTGACATCAAAAAAATCGGCGATACCCATCGATTCCAGCAAAGGCAGGGTGAATGCAATCGGTTTATTGGTTACGCAACCCAGCCGATAGCCCTGCTGATGAAGATAGTTCAAGCCCACTTCAACACCGTCATAGAGATAACTATGCTTGCCATTGTTAGCTGCATAAGCTACTTCGAACAGAGGCAGCGCTTTTTGAAGTAACGCTTCGCTTGGCTCGCCCTCCATCGAATTGACCAACGCTCGCTTAACCAGACGGTCAGCACCATTGCCAATCCATTGGGTGACTGCGTCAATACCTCGAGCCGGCATCGCCAATTGCAACATCATTTGATCGATAGCATTAGCGAGGTCTGGCACGCTATCAACCAACGTGCCGTCAAGGTCGATCAATACTGCTTTTCGATTTTGGAACAAACTCATTACTATTAATTCCGGCCTAATTTAAAGACTGTTTCGTGGCTATTTTGGGGCTAACTCAGCTCTCACTTGAGCAATAATACTATCGTATCGATTGGCATCACTTTGTTGCCCATAGCCAAAAATTCCCGAACCAAGCACGAAAGTATCTGCACCCGCTTCGGCAATCGATAGAATATTGCTCGCCTTAACACCACCATCGACTTCAAGTCGAATATTATATCCTGACTGATCAATTAGACGCCGGACCTGCTTCAATTTATCAAGCGTGGCGGGAATGAAACTCTGCCCACCAAAGCCTGGGTTAACTGACATCAACAAAATCATATCGACTTTATCCATGACGTATTCAAGATAAGACAGCGGGGTTGCCGGGTTAAAAACTAATCCTGTTTTACAGCCACTGTCACGTACCAAGCCCAGACTTCGATCAACGTGATCCGAGGCCTCCGGGTGAAAGGTAATATAACTGGCACCTGCTTTAGCAAAATCAGGAATGATTCGATCCACTGGCTTGACCATCAAATGCACATCAATCGGGGCGGTGACACCGTGATTACGCAATGCTTCACAAACCATCGGTCCGATAGTGAGGTTTGGTACATAGTGATTATCCATCACATCGAAATGAACAATATCAGCACCGGAGGCCAACACATTATCGACTTCCTCTCCCAGGCGAGCGAAGTCTGCCGCTAATATTGAGGGAGCAATTTGGAAGTCTGTCTTTAGGAGATCTGGCATGGGTATTCCGAGGCATCAATTTGATACGCAATGTACACGATTTCAATAACGATTTCAGCCCAATAAACCTACATGAGATTTAACAATTGGGGCTTAATACTTCCTTGATATGCGCCCGCCATGGTTGGCAGAAGTAGGGTTTTGGTATCGATACAGGGCTATGACTCATTAGATCAATGCTAAGGAACAAAAGACGGTCTGTTCATCCTCAACATCGTCACTCATTCGCCCGCCATGAATGGCGGAAGTGTCATTTTGACACCGTTATCTGGAAGTAACTAATTAGGGCAACTGCAGAGGAGCATTAAACGACCCGTTCATCCTGAAAATATAGTAAGTGTTTGCTGGCTTTAAAAGTCTTGAACTTAACTATTTAATTCAAGCTACCAATATAGTCACCCAGGTTTTTGATATCAGCGTCACTCAAACCAGCAGCCATCGCGTTCATGGTTGCGTTTTGACGAGCGCCACTACGGTAATCTATCAAGTTTTTCATAATATAAGCGCTATCGCGCCCTTTCAAAACGGGATAAGTTGGCACCATACTTTGGCCACCAACGCCATGACAACCAATACAACCTTTAGCCGCATAAGCCGACTGACCCGCAGCAACATCAGCATAAGCCGCGCCGCTAAGTAGAACCGACAAAGAAAAAACAATTATTGCAACAAACTTCATTATTCTAAACTCCGTAGTAGCATATTTTGATATGCCATTAGATAATACCGATCAAATAAAATGCTTAACTATACAATAAATAATAGCATTAGAAAATGCATCACATTGTGGCAAAACCACTCATTGATGTAAAGGATATGAATCCCAGCTAAACCAACACTCAATAGTGCTTAATATGACCGATTTGAAAGACTACAATCAAATAATTAGACAGGATTTAAGTATCCCTAGCGACAGCAATAAACACGCTTTGAAATTTAAAACTACCTGGGGGCTATTCTCACCGCGGTCGATTGATAACGGCTCACAAATGCTGCTCGACTTTCTGGATATAGAACCAACTGACGATTGCCTCGATATGGGTTGTGGCTACGGCGTTCTAGGCTTAACAATGGCCAAACAAGCACCTAATGGTCATACCCTGTTGGTGGACAAAGATTTCATTGCAGTTGAGTACTCGGAGAAGAATCGTATTTTGAATCACATTGATAACGCCAGTTGCCAGCTCAGTAATGGCTTTGATCAAATTCCAAAACAAAGTTTTGATATTATCGTGTCCAATATTCCGGCTAAGGTTGGAAAAGAAATGCTCTATATCTATTTGTTCGATGCGCTCGAACATCTAAAGCCCGGCGGCTCATTTTATATCGTCACCATCACTGGCCTGCGCCAATTCTTCAAACGCGGCTTCAACGAAGTTTTTGGTCATTATGAAAAGATCAAACAGGGTAAGACTTATACTGTAGCGAGGGGCATAAAGCAGGGTAAATAATTCTTCTATTGATTGATATAATATTTATTAGCGCCTCCCGTTGTTACGATGTTGTGGTTTTCATATCAATCTAGTGAACTACTTTACTCATCACCAAGAACTTGACTGACCGTCAAAATTATTGGAATTTGCATCTCACCACGCAATTACGAAAATGTACGAATTAATGTAGATTGTAGGCAAGGCATTAATTCCGACACAATTCGCAATGATTTCCAAACACGAATTCAGAGAAGCTTAAGTTGTTAGTTTTGGCTACCGACTAAATAATCCCTGTGAGTTTTAGGGATAACGGCCATTTTGATAGAGACCCTTAAAAGCATACTGTCTCCAGCTTGTTAAATCGCCGGAGATTTATGGTCACTACTTAACTAGCCTTTGCTTAATGAGCGCAAGTAGTTCAACTGCATCAGCGGTGCTATCGGCGAGAAAATTAACATGACCCATTTTTCGACCAACCCTAGCTTCTGCTTTTCCATACAAGTGCAATTTTGCCTTACCGTGTTTCAGTAGGTCATCCCAATTTGGTGAAGCCGATTCGGGCCAAATATTACCTAACATATTCCACATCGCGACTGGCGTGTGCAGCGCACTATCTCCCGCCGAAAGGCCACACATCATACGCACTTGCTGTTCGAACTGAGATGTGTAGCAAGCATCTAATGTGTAATGGCCCGAGTTATGCGGACGCGGTGCCATTTCGTTAATCAAAATCTCATTGTCTGATGAAATAAAGAACTCAACCGCCAAGACACCACAATAATCTAAACCATGCGCTATTTTGGTTGCAGCATCGATAATTTCTACAGTCATCTCCTGCGACAAATTAGCCGGCGCAATAGAAATATCGAGTATGCCATTACTGTGTTGATTTTCAGCCAATGGAAAACAATCTACCTCACCGGCCTGGTTGCGGCACAACACAACCGATACTTCTTTTGCTAGATCGATACGTTTTTCAAGTACATAGGATACCGATCCAATCTGAGAAAGCGCATCCACTAATTCACCATGGTTTTGACAAACTATCTGACCTTTACCATCATAACCCAGGGTATTAGTTTTTAAGATAGCAGGGAAGCTAAAGTCCTTAGCCAGTTCGATATCATCTTCAGACTCTATCGATAAAAAATTGGCTATGCTCAACCCCAGGGACTGAAAGAAGATTTTTTCGCTATAGCGATTTTGCGCGATTCTTAAGGCACTGGCAGAAGGATGAACCGGCACAAAATTGGCAAGATAATCCAGTGTATCTGCGGGAATATTTTCAAATTCAGTGCTCACAGCTGCGCAATGTTTAGCCATATAGTCCAGTGCTTCGCGATCATCATATTTGGCTTGCAAATGCTTGGTTGCCATACTGCCAGCCGGACTACTCCCGTCGGGATCAAGCACAACTACCTCATAACCCATTGCTCTGGCGGCACTAACAAACATACGGCCCAGTTGGCCACCACCCAGAATGCCTAGTGTTGCGCCTGGTAGTATTGAGTTCGACATCATTTATTTACCGGAGGCAAGGTCATTTCTAAAACCGCATTCTTTTGCTTTTGGCGAAATACTTCGAGCTTATCAGCGACATCACGATCAAACACCGATAGCATCGATATAGCAAAAAGTGCCGCATTAATTGAGCCGGCTTTGCCGATAGCAAACGTGGCAACAGGAATGCCTTTCGGCATCTGTACGATAGATAACAATGAGTCCTGCCCTTTTAAATGTTCACTCGGAACCGGCACACCCAGTATAGGAATAGTCGTATTCGCCGCCAACATGCCAGGCAAATGTGCTGCGCCACCAGCACCAGCAATAATACAGCTAAATCCGTTTTCACGGGCCGACTTGGCAAAATCAGTGAGCAAGTCTGGTGTGCGATGCGCTGATACCACCCTAGCCTCGTATTCGATGCCAAACTGTTCCAGATATTCGACGGCAAACTGCATGACAGGCCAATCGCTGTCACTACCCATCACTACTGCAACCTTTAAATTCGACATCGTGACCTCCGTGTCGTTTAAAAAAACGAGTGAGTATACCCCTTTCCCCAAACAAATAACCACTCGCTTTAGGGCGCCCCAAATATAGCGCATTTTTCGTGACCTGTTTTTGCAACAGCAAAAATTAATAGTGAGGCCAAGATCACGAAAAAGGTACCTTTTAAGAAATGCCCTTCAGATGATCTGAGTATCGCTAGGAGTCTGTCGGACTTAGGTAATCGTAGCGAGAGAAAGTCATTTTGAGTTAAATTTTTTGATCGAATGAGGCGAATAGTGGTTCTATTCAACGAATTGGATCGAGAAATTTGGCCGAAATGGCTTTTCCGCAGTAGATTTATCCTAAGTCCGACAGGCTCCTAGGCTATATGATATTATCAAATATCCAGATATCTATATCTCTAGACACTATTAATAGGCAACAATGAACGCGACAAACACTTCCGCAGCTCTATTTGAAACTAATATCGAAAACCTTGAATTAATTGCCCGAGGCAAGGTGCGCGATATCTATGCTATTGATAAAGAGCACATGCTCATCATATCGACCGATCGGTTATCGGCATTCGATGTCGTATTTTCACAGACGATCCCGACAAAAGGTGCTTTGTTGACTCAGGTTTCTAATTTCTGGTTTGCTCGTACCGGTCATCTTATTCGAAATCACCTCACCAATTTACGCCTTGAAAATTATGTGTCTGCCGAAGACTTACCTCAACTTCAATCGAGATCCATCATTGTTAAGCGACTCAAAACATTGCCTGTCGAAGCTATCGTTCGAGGCTATATCATTGGTTCGGGTTGGAAAGATTACCAGGCAACCGGCGAATTATGCGGTATCAAATTGCCCGTTGGATTACAGCAAGCGGAACAATTAGCTGAACCTATCTTTACGCCGTCGAGCAAAGCGGCCGTTGGTGATCACGATATCAATATCAGCTTTGACGATGCAGTTGAGCTTATCGGTGAAGAGATGGCGAATCAGGTTAAAGAAGTCAGTATTGCACTCTACAAAATGGCTTCGGACTATGCCCGTGAGCGGGGCATTATTATTGCCGACACTAAATTTGAATTCGGCGTTGATGAAAACAATAAACTAGTCTTGATTGACGAAATACTAACGCCAGACTCGTCACGATACTGGCCTGCCGATCAATACCAAAAAGGCATTAGTCCACCCAGCTATGACAAACAATTTATTCGCGATTATTTGGAAACGCTCGATTGGGACAAAACACCACCAGCACCGACTATTCCTCAGAACATCATCGACAAAACTCAGCAAAAATACCAGGATGTTCACGATATATTGACTCGTGACTGAGCTTGTTCATTTTTATTAGAAAACCTGCTTCTGCGAGTGAAGAATTAACGTTGTGTAAAAAACATTGCAGTCCTGATAAGCCACGGCGCCATCAGGCGTGACCAACGTACCGAGACCACCAAAAAAAAAGAAGGATAATCACCAAAATCTATTAGATGGCTATATTGTTGAAGATTTTGTCGCAGTAAGCTCCGCTTCACCTACATGGATATCACTAACGATAACAACGGAGGAGCAGTTGTCGAGGATGCGGTGAAATTTTTTAGACTAGACTAAAGTTACCACTAACGGCTTGGTGACGACGAAGCGCAACGAACAACTCCTCACCGGTTCGCTGACGCGGTGAGGAGAAATATTCTAAAGAGTAAAACCTATAAACAGATTAATACTTGTAAGTTTCTGACTTATAAGGGCCTTCGACTTTTACGTTAATGTACTTAGCCTGCTTATCAGTAAGCTGCGTCATTACTCCACCGAAGCCTTTGACCATCAGGGCAGCCACTTCTTCGTCGAGCTTCTTAGGTAATACGGTTACAGTGATATTGTCTTTTTTAAACTCGTCCGACTGATCGGCGAACTTGCGTTCAAAAACATACATCTGTGCGAGCACCTGATTTGCAAACGATCCATCCATGATACGTGATGGATGACCAGTCGCGTTGCCTAGGTTGATCAAACGGCCTTCAGAAAGAAGAAGCAAGTAATCGTCTTTGTTTTCAGCACCAGAACGGTAAATTTTGTGCACCTGTGGCTTCACTTCTTCCCATTCCCAGTTGTCACGCATAAACTGAGTGTCGATTTCGTTGTCAAAGTGCCCAATGTTGCAGATCACCGAACCGGCTTTAGCGGCAGCCAATATGAATTTATCACAAACGTCGACGTTGCCCGTTGTTGTTACAATAAGATCTGTCTTACCCAGCAACGCAGTATCGATACCGTCAGCACTTCGGGTATTAATGCCATCGATGTAAGGAGATACGATTTCGTACCCATCCATACATGCTTGCATAGCACAGATTGGATCTATCTCGGCGATCTTCACAATCATGCCTTCTTGGCTCAAACTTTGTGCTGAGCCCTTGCCAACGTCTCCGTAGCCAATAACGAGTGCTTTCTTGCCTGAAAGCAACATATCGGTGCCACGCTTAATGCCGTCATTAAGGCTGTGACGACAACCATATTTGTTGTCGTTCTTTGCCTTGGTAACAGAGTCATTAACATTGATCGCAGGCACTTTCAATTTGCCAGCTTCTATCATCTCAAGTAAACGATGAACACCCGTTGTTGTCTCTTCGGTAATGCCGTGAATTTTATCTAACATGGCAGGGTACTTATTGTGAATCATGCCGGTAAGGTCACCACCGTCATCCAAAATCATGTTGCAATCCCAAGGCTGCCCGTCTTTTAAGATAGTCTGCTCGATGCACCATTCACTTTCTGGATTGGACTGGCCCTTCCACGCATAAACCGCAATACCGGATGCAGCAATGCAAGCAGCGGCGTGATCTTGTGTAGAAAAAATATTACAAGACGACCAACGTACTTCGGCACCAAGCTCGACTAGGGTCTCAATAAGAACGGCTGTTTGCACCGTCATATGAATGCAACCGATAATCTTCGCGTTCGCCAGCGGCTTCTCAGCTGAGTATTTTTTTCGAAGCGTCATTAGCGCTGGCATTTCGGCTTCGGCTAGCGTGATCTCACGTCGGCCGAAATCGGCGAGTGAGATATCGGCTACTTTGTAATCGTTTTTTGCGACATCGTTTAAGGGTGTTACTGCTGCTTTACTCATGTGTTGCTCCGTAAATCTCAATTTTAAGTGGATTCGTTTTAAATTTGACGCAGATGATAAGAGACCAGTTCTCTGATATCAATCTACGGGATCTAGTTAAATCATTGCAGGGTCAAGTTTTAATGTAAGTTTGGGCATTAAATATTGAGAAGGCATTGTAAGGCCCACATGCATATATGTATATGTCTTTTTGCACTTTCCTGTCAAAACTCGCGAATAGACCAATGTCAAAAAGGCATAAATCAATCCAGTACAACCAAACAATTTGTACTAAATTATTTGGAACCCCTCGATTAAGACAAATCACCACCAGCGACGAGCATTCCATGAGGCGTCATCGACAAAACTCAGCAAAAATAACAAGATGTACGCGATATTTTGACCCGTAATTGAGGTTATTTATTGCTGCAAAATTTTCTTCATGCGAAACGATCCATTTATATGACATTCAATATCAAAACAGTTACCAGTAATAAT
>OOGD01000177.1_pt1 | contig 14419 bp, 11 predicted proteins | sample 1670381 | NCBI WGS metagenome assembly OOGD01 (sample SAMEA98146918, study PRJEB22522) | marine metagenome | biome: marine biome; feature: marine water body; material: sea ice | place: Arctic Ocean | collected 14-Sep-2015 | depth 1.3 m | reverse complement strand
GTCATAGTAGGATACCGTGTGTTGTTAAAAATTTAAGTCGCTTTATATTGTATGAAGTTGACCAACACCAAATTTTGGTGTTGGTTAGATTATTTTCCTCAGTTGGCATGGCACCGCGTCTTTTTTTTGACGTTATAGGCAAAATCATCATCAGTGTGCTAATAATTAAAGGCATGATGGATGATAGCGCCTAATTGGTTAGCATCTTTGTGCTGAACTGTATTGCGGATATTTCTAAAAAAGGAGATTTCAGCGCATCATTAAGTGATGATTGCCTGTTTACTGCCATCACTTAACGCTATTTCGATAGTGTCGCCGGCTGATAATTGTTTGACGGAGCTTATTAACTTGCGCTGTTTACTGACTTTGGCAAACCCACGAGATAGCGTTTTAAGTGGGCTCAGTGTATCGAGTGACCTAGCTTGGATGGCGAGCTTGTGCTCGGCCAGCAACAGGCCCTGTTTTACAGCATTGAGATTATTTATCGACAGCTGATTAAGATGATCCTGCTTTTCACCAATAACTTGCAATGGGGTTGATTGGCGTATCGACGATTGACATAATTGCATTCGATGTTGCGCTGTAGACAGTTGATGTTGGTTTTGTTCAAGTAGCTTTTCGTAGGTGAATTTGAGACGTAAGGCTAATTGATCGAACTGACGAGTAGGATGCTGATTCGTTAGCCTTTTCTGGCGTTGTGTCAAAAAGTCGTTATTACGAGTTAGCATGGATGTTATTTGAGAGACCAGTTGGCTGACCTGATAGTCGATGGTTTGCATCAATTCGAACCGATCAGGTGTGACCGATTCAGCTGCTGCCGATGGTGTGGGTGCTCGTAAGTCTGCTGCGAAGTCAGCAATGGTGAAGTCGATTTCGTGGCCTATACCGGTGACCACTGGTATATCAAAGTGAGCGATTTCGCGTGCTATTCGTTCGTCATTAAAACACCACATATCTTCTAAAGAACCACCGCCGCGCACCATTAGTAGAACATCGCATTCACCATTGGATTTAACCAGCTGAAGTGCCTTTAATATTTGCCCTGATGCTTGCTCGCCTTGCACAACAGTGGGAAATACTAACACCGGTATATGAGGTGCTCGCCTGCTAATGACACTAATGACATCGCGTATTGCGGCACCCGTGGAGGAGGTGATGATGCCTATTTTTTTAGGGTGCGTCGGTAGCGGTTGTTTTAAGTTAGTACTAAACAGACCTTCCCTATCAAGATCATTTTTGAGTTTTTCATATTGGCGCATGAGTTCGCCAACACCTGCGTCTTCGACGTGCTCGACCACTAGCTGATATTCACCCCGAGCCTCGTATAGTGTGACTTGAGCTTTGACTAATACTTGCTGGCCATTTTTTGGCAAAAAACCCACTCGATTGTTTTTGCCCTTGAACATGGCAGCACGACATTGTGCGCGTTTATCTTTTAGGGTGAAGTACCAGTGACCAGAAGCAGGGCAAACGAAGTTTGATATCTCACCTTCTATCCAAAGAGTTCCAATACCCTCTGATAGCATAGTTTTGACTTCAAAGTTGAGTGCTGAAATGGTCCATATTGCTTGTTCTGTCTTAGACGATGGCTTCATGTTCACCCTGATCTGAAGTTTTATGGGAGGCATATTCTATCGTACGAGGCTGCAAATAATGAGTGATTTTTAATGGAGTATAAAGAATAAGCCTTAACCCAGACTGTGAACCTGTTAAAACGGATCTATTGGTTCCCAAAATGGTTAATCAGACTTACGCTAAGAGTTGCAATACCCTATAATCGCGTTTTGAAAATCCCATTCGGAGACCTCATGCGTATCATTCAGGAAGCGCTCACCTTTGACGACGTCCTATTAGTACCTGCCAAATCAGACGTTTTACCTAAAGATGCTATCCTCAAAACACGCTTAACAAGTAAGATCGAACTGAATATCCCATTGATTTCGGCGGCTATGGACACTGTTACTGAAGCAAAACTGGCTATTTCAATGGCGCAAGAGGGCGGTATTGGTATTGTCCATAAAAATCTATCGGTTGAAGCACAGGCCCGTCAGGTTGCAAAAGTTAAAAAATATGAAAGTGGCGTAATCAAAGACCCGATTACGATCAACGAAAATACAACCGTGCGCGATGTCATCGAGTTAACTGATAAACTGCGTATTTCGGGTCTGCCTGTATTGGGAACCGACGGTTTAGTGGGGATTGTGACAAAACGTGATCTCCGCTTTGAAACAAATCTAGACCAGCCGGTGTCGTTAATAATGACGGGGTTAGATCGTTTGGTAACGGTTGGTGAGCGAGCTAAAAAAACTGAAATATTAGAATTACTGCATAATCATCGTATAGAACGACTTTTGGTAGTGGATAAAAAAGGCAATCTAAAAGGCATGATTACGGTAAAGGACATCACTAAATCAACGGTTCATCCGTTGGCCTGTAAGGATGACCAGGGTCGCTTGCGAGTTGGCGCTGCGGTTGGTACGGGTGGTGATACTGAGGATAGAATAGCGGCGCTGGTCGAGGCAGAAGTAGATTTGATCGTGGTCGATACGGCCCATGGGCATTCACGTGGCGTGCTCGACCGAGTGGCCTGGATTAAGAAAAAATACCCACACATTCAAGTAATTGGTGGCAATATCGCAACCGCTGCTGCTGCGCTTGATTTGGTCGCCGCTGGTGCCGATGCAGTGAAGGTTGGAATTGGTCCAGGCTCTATCTGTACGACCAGAATTGTTGCCGGTGTCGGTGTGCCGCAGATCACAGCGATTAGTAATGTTGCTGAAGCTTTGATTGATACCGGTGTTGGGGTAATTGCCGATGGTGGTATTCGATTTTCGGGTGACATTTCCAAAGCAATTGTTGCAGGTGCACACGCCGTCATGATCGGCAGCATGTTTGCAGGAACCGAAGAGGCGCCGGGCGAAGTCGAATTGTTTCAGGGACGCTCATACAAATCTTATCGCGGTATGGGATCAATGGCAGCAATGGTAAAAGGTTCAAGTGATCGATATTTTCAGGCCGATAGTGCTGATGAAAAACTAGTACCCGAAGGCGTCGAAGGCCGTGTGCCTTATAAAGGACCCCTCAACAATACCATTCACCAATTGCTAGGCGGTTTGCGTTCAAGCATGGGCTATGTAGGTTGCGCGACAATTGACGTCATGCGTACAAAGCCTGAATTTGTCAAAGTCACCAGTGCGGGAATGTCTGAATCACATGTTCATGATGTGCAAATCACAAAAGAAGCGCCCAACTACCGCGTATAAAATAATAAGTTTATAGATACATTGCTTATAGCCTCGGTCTATAAAACCAGCCTAAAAAGCCTGCCACCTGTAAGCGCTCAAGAGTATAAAATCGATGGATATTCATCACGACAAAATTCTGATTCTGGATTTCGGCTCGCAATATACCCAGCTCATTGCTCGCCGAGTGCGTGAAGCGGGTGTTTACTGCGAAATTTACCCCTGGGATATCGAATTCTCACGAATTCAATCCTTTGGCGCAAAGGGCATTATTTTGTCTGGTGGCCCAGAATCGACATTGGTGGATCACACGCCCGTAGCCCCCATTGAAATTTTTGATATGAAGGTGCCTTTGCTGGGTATTTGCTACGGCATGCAAACCATTGCCAGCCAGCTTGGTGGCGCGGTAGAAAACTGCGGTAAAAGTGAATTTGGTTTTGCCAAAGTTCGTGCTCGCGGCCATTCCGAGTTACTGCGTGACATTCAGGACGATGTCACCAGCGAAGGTCATGGCATGCTAGACGTCTGGATGTCGCATGGCGATCGAGTATCTGTCATTCCGCCAGGGTTTAAACTGATGGCCAGCACCGACAGTGCGCCAATTGCCGGTATAGCCGACGAAGAACGCCAAATCTATGGTTTACAATTTCATCCAGAAGTCACCCACACGGCACAAGGTGTGGCGATTTATAGCCGCTTTTTACATGATATTTGTGGTTGTGGCTCAGACTGGACTTCAGTCAATATTATCGAGGCATCAATTGATAATGTTAGAGCACAAGTCGGCGCCGACCATGTTATTTTAGGTTTGTCAGGTGGTGTCGATTCCTCCGTCGTTGCGGCCTTACTGCATCAAGCTATTGGAACACAGCTGACCTGTATTTTTGTTGATAACGGATTGTTGCGTCATCAGGAAGGTGATCAGGTAATGGCATTATTTGACAAAAATATGGGTGTAAAAGTAATTAGGGTGGATGCTGAAGATCGCTTCCTAGGAAAATTAAAAGGGTTAACTGACCCAGAGCTAAAACGCAAAGCAATCGGTAATCTGTTCATCGAAATATTCGAAGAAGAAGCTGAAAAATTAGTCGATGCGAAATGGTTGGCACAAGGCACTATCTATCCTGATGTGATTGAATCAGCAGGTGCATCTACCGGCAAGGCGCATTTGATAAAATCTCATCATAACGTCGGTGGACTGCCTGATGATATGAAGCTAGGTTTGGTCGAGCCGTTACGTGAATTATTCAAAGACGAAGTGCGTAAGATCGGTATTGACTTGGGCTTGTCGCGTGAAATGGTTTATCGCCATCCATTTCCTGGGCCTGGTTTAGGAGTCCGAATTCTAGGTGAAGTGAAAAAAGAATTTGCCGATGTACTGCGCTTGGCGGATGATATCTTCATTAAAGAGCTACGAAGCCACGATTTGTATGACAAGGTGTCGCAAGCATTTGTAGTTTTCTTGCCAATCAAGTCGGTGGGTGTGACGGGTGACGGTCGTCGATATGACCATGTTGTGTCGCTGCGTGCGGTCGAGACGATCGACTTTATGACGGCTCGATGGGCCGATTTACCCTATGATTTTCTCGATCATGTATCACGACGAATTATGAATGAGATAGAAGGAATCGCTCGCGTTGTTTACGATATTTCGGGCAAACCGCCCGGTACAATTGAGTGGGAATAACTATTTACCAATAGAACGTTAGATTGGAGTATTATGAAGTTAGCTAAATTAGAACAATATAAGACATACAAGAAAGTCCATAAGTACTTGAATAAATTATGAAAATGCGCAGATTTCTGTCCAAGGCAGCATCATTCATTTCTCCAGCCCGAAGTACACTACATAACCTGCTAGTGCGTTATCGTGAGATTATATATACTCGTGATCCTAGTGCGGAATCCCCAATGCCAAAAAAATCAAAATCACCCTCAACATTGCCAAAAGAAGATCCTAACCTGCCCAGCGAAAGTGTTAAATATGATCGGCCTGTTGCCAGTCGAGACTATCTACTGCAATTGATCAAAGAAGAGAAGGTGCCTGTTTCACATGAGCACATAGCAGAAAAATTACAATACGAAGACGAAGACAGCATAGAGGCTGTACGCAGACGCTTGCGTGCTATGGCTCGCGATGGCCAGATATTTCGTAATCGAAGAGGCGGCTATATAAGTTTTGATCACATGGACCTTGAAAAAGGGTTCGTCCAAACCCACCCGGATGGCTTTGGGTTTTTAAAGCCAGAATCGGGTGGTAAAGATATTTTTCTTGCTGAACGCCAAATGCGTAAGTTGATGAATGGTGATAAAGCGGCGGTAAAAATAGAGAGTTATGACAAACGTCGAGAGCGCTCAGAAGGAGAGTTAATTGCTGTATTAGAACGTGCTCATCAAAGTGTGGTCGGCCGTTATCATAGGGAAGGTGGTATCGATTTTCTGATCCCTGATGACAAGCGTTTAACCAGCGACATTCTACTCAATCGTGATGTTGGGCATACTGCAAAACCTGGTGATATTGCTGTTGTACGAATTACCGATTACCCAACTCAACATAATCAACCTATTGGCATTATTGAGTCGGTATTGGGGCAGGACAATGCGCCGGGCATGGAAGTGACTATTGCCTTAAATACCCATTCCATTCCACATCATTGGAATGAGGATGTGCAGGCTGAAATTAAGGATTTCACGCATCAGGTAGAAGAGGCCGATAAGCTAGACCGAGAAGACTTTCGTAACCTCCCTTTTGTGACGATTGACGGATCAGATGCACGCGATTTTGACGATGCGGTTTATTGTGAGCCGGTTGACAAGGGATTCCGCTTATATGTCGCAATTGCTGATGTTGCGCATTACGTCAAGATCGGTTCAGCGTTGGATCAAGAGGCGATTGATCGTGGTACGTCGGTTTATTTTCCTGGTGAAGTGGTGCCAATGTTGCCAGAGGTGTTATCGAACGGGTTGTGTTCTCTCAATCCTGATGTCGATCGTCTTTGTATGGTGTGCTGCATGGAAATCAGCCAAAACGGTGTGATCAAGCAACATGATTTTTTTGAAGGCATTATCCATTCTCATGCTCGACTGATTTATGATGACGTAGCAGCCGTAATATTTGAAAACAAGGAAGAGGGTGCGCCTGCTCTACAGCGAGTAAGAGGGGATCTCGAAAATCTTAAAAAGGTTTATTTAGCGCTTGCTAAGGCACGCAAAAGACGTCATGCGATTGAGTTCGATACCAATGAAGTTATTTTTAAATATAACGATGAACGCAAGATAGAAGGCATCGAACCCGTCGTGCGTAACCAAGCCCATTTGCTTATTGAAGAATGCATGATAGCCGCCAACATCAGCGCGGCACGTTTACTTAAGAAGAACAAAATACCAACGCTTTATCGAAATCATGAAGGTCCTAATTCCGATAAACTGCCGAATTTGGCTGAGTTTCTACTTGGCTTTGGTATCTCATTTACGGCAGAAAAGCCAACACCGACTGATTACGCAAAAATCATCGAGCAGATTAAACCACTACCTGAATTTTCGATGATTCAAACGGTTGTATTGCGCTCAATGATGCAAGCCAATTACAGTCCAGACACTAAAATAGGCCATTTTGGATTGGCGTTAAAAGACTATGCCCATTTTACTTCGCCAATAAGACGCTATCCTGACTTGTTAGTACACCGGGGTATTAAACAATGGATTTACCAAGGCAGTAATAATGGTTTCGAATATGACCTTGCAGCAATGACCAGCCTCGGTGAGAGCTGTTCGCGTTACGAGCGTCGCGCCGATGATGCAACGCGTGATGCATCTGACTGGCTAAAATGTGAATTTCTGCAAAAGCGTATCGGTCAACAATACAGTGGAATTGTTTCAGGCGTGACCAGTTTTGGTCTTTTTGTTCAGCTCGAAGAGCTGATGATTGATGGTCTGGTTCATATCACGTCACTTAAGCGTGATTACTATCGTTATGATGCAGTGCGACATCGTTTGGTAGGTGAGTCGAGTAACCGAAGTTATCAGCTAGGTGACCGTTTAGATATTCAAATCATGGGAGTCAATATGGAAGAGAAGAAAATTGATTTCGACTTGGTAGCAAACTTAGGTGACGATGACGGTGACGTTAAACCTAAGAAGAAAAAGAAAGTAAAAAAGTCTGGTGATAAGCCCGCAGCTAATGCTAAAAAAGGAAGGAAACCCGCTCAGGCAGAAGATAAAGATACGGCTAACGCCACCGCTAAGAAGGCACCAAAAAAATCGGCAAAGAAACCAGCCAGAAAAATAGTTAAGAAAATAGCTCAAGAATCTGATCAGTCATCTACTCAGGAAGCTGGAGCAAAAGCCAAGCCCAAGTCCACACCAAAGGCGAGTAAGAAGCCAAGAGTGAGTAGAAAACCAAAGGCTGACCCGAAAACGACATGAGCGATTTGTATATCTATGGATTTCACCCCATAGCCAAAATGTTACAACACAGGCCTGAGTCATGTTTGGTATTGATCTGTACTGAGTCAAAAAACCCCCGTTTGATTTCACTTATTGCCCGAGTGAAAGAGCTCAGGTTACCGATTCGAGTTGAATCGAAGACCGTACTCAACGATCTGGTTGGGAGTGATAAGCACCAGGGTTGTGTGATGCACTATGTCGCATCGACTTCAGGGATTACCAGCATCGAGCAATGTCTCGCAGAAATGCATAATCAGTCTTTGTTTTTGGTACTTGATGGGGTTCAAGATCCACATAATTTGGGTGCCTGTTTGCGAACTGCCAACGGTGCAGGCGTGGATGCGGTAATTATTCCCAAAGATAGGTCTGCCAAACTGAATGCCACTGTCAGTAAAGTGGCTGCTGGTGCTGCTGAGTCAACACCCCTATTAGAAGTGACTAATATTTCGCGGTGCCTGAAAGATTTAAAGCATGCGGGCGTGTCGATTTATGGCACTAGTGGAGAAGCTAAAAGCTCTCTATACAATTTTGAATATCAAAACCCAGTAGCACTCGTCATGGGAGCGGAAGGTGATGGCTTACGCCGCTTAACGATGGAGCAATGCGATCACCTTATAAAACTGCCCATGCATGGATCAGTCGAAAGCTTAAATGTATCGGTTGCAACCGGCGTTTGTCTGTATGAAATCATGCGCTCAAGAATGGCTTGCAGCTAAGCACTCGCTCCGGTAAACTCCGCTTTTTTCTACGACTAGGTCATTGGCCTCGCTTACTTCTGGGCGTCTGTGGTGGAAAATCCTTGCTCTACAGTCCATTGGCAACACGCTATCGGCACTGGGGGCTTCTTTATCCATAAGGAAACAATATGAAGCATTACGAAATTGTGTTTCTGGTCCACCCTGACCAGAGTGAGCAGGTGCCTGCGATGGCTGAACGCTATCGTACGATGATCACCACTTCTGGCGGTGCTGTTCACCGTGAAGAAAACTGGGGCCGTCGTCAACTCGAATTCCCAATCAAAAAAATCCACAAAGCGCATTATGTTCTGATGAATATTGAATGTTCACAGGAAATTCTGGACGAACTAGAAAGTGCTTTCCGTTTCAATGACGCAGTTTTACGTCATCTGACACTTAGTTGTACCGCTGCTGTTACTGAAATGTCACCGATGATGGTTGAAGTAGAGCGTGAAGAGTCGGCTAAAACGGTTGACCGTAAGCCCACTGCACCGAAAGTCGAAACTGAAACCGTAGCAGCACCCGTTGCTGAAGCTGCCACTGCCACAACCGAAGGAGCTGAATAGCCATGTCACGTTATTTCCGTCGTAAGCGTTTTTGTAAATTTACTGCCGAAGGCACAGTCCAGATCGATTATAAAGATCTAGAAACATTGAAAGAATATGTGACTGAGTCGGGTAAAATTGTACCGAGCCGAGTGACCGGTACAAAAGCACGATATCAGCGTCAGTTGGCTACAGCGATTAAACGTGCGCGTTTTTTGTCGTTGTTACCTTACACTGATCAACACAAGCTGAAATAAAAGAGGTTAGTGTCACATGTTGGCGCTCGCTAGATATGCTCTAAAAGGGCCTTATCAAGCTGCCACAATAGTTGGTTTACTCGCTATTGTGGCAGTCATATTACCGTTAATGGGTGGAAGCCCATTCGCAACCATGATCATCACCGTGGCTTTAACACTGTTTTCTGGTGCTTTAGTTGGATTGATCATTTTAACTCAGGGATCAAGGTCAGGATTGAAAGCTGTTGTTGTTTCGATTGTCGGAATAACAGTGGTAGCGACCATAGCGCTCGAAGCGCCCATGATTGGTATCTCCATCGGGCTAGCCCAGTGGTTACCCATTGTCATCTTGGCCCAGGTATTGCGATCAACAAAATCATTGGTATTGATGATGTTGAGTGGTCTTGTGCTGGCTTTAATTGCAATTACATTGCAATACTTAATTTGGCCTGATCTCGAGGAAAACTGGCTTAGAGTGATTGATCAGTCAGTTGCGCAGCTGAAAGAATTTCCTGAATATCAAAATGTTGATATTGCTGATAATGCTCGATTATTAGTGCATTTTATGGTGCTAGTGTTGGGTCCAGCCATGTATTCATTGTTTATTGGAATACTGCTGATAGCACGCTCAATGCAATCTCGGATAGCTGATTCAGATGGATTTAGCACTGAATTTCGTGCCATTTCATTTGGAAAACGTATCGGATTAGTGGCTGTTATAGTGCTCGCTATCAGTTTTTGGGTTAATCAGGCTTGGATTTCAAGCATATCATTATTGTTAATGACAGCATTTTTATTTCAGGGTATAGCGGTAGTACACACAAAAGTATCGAGAAGCAAACGACCGAGGTTGTTAAGCACTTTGTTCTATGCGTTGCTTTTGATTTTCCCGCAGGCTGTTGTATTCACAGCATTAGTGGGCTTGTTAGATAACTGGTTGATATTGCGCAAACCTGCGAATATCAAGTCATCGTAAACGTAAGTTAAAAGAGGATATTCGAATGGAAGTTATTCTATTGGAAAACATTGAAAACCTGGGTTCTTTGGGCGACAAGGTTTCAGTCAAAGCGGGATTTGCCCGTAATTTTTTAGTGCCACAAGGCAAGGCACAAATGGCGACAGTCAATAATCTGGCTCAATTCGAAGAACGTCGTGCAGACTTAGAAGCAGCGGCTGCCAAAGCCAAAGCTGAAAACGAAACTCGAAAAGCAAAAATTGAGGCACTAGGCATTGTTGTTATCACATCTAAAGTAGGTTCTGAAGGCAAACTCTTTGGATCAATTGGTACAAATGATATCGCTGACGCAATTGTGGCAGTCGGTGGCGCCGTCGAAAAGCGCGAGGTGCGTTTACCAGAAGGCACCATTCGGACAACGGGAGAGCACGTTATCGACATTCATCTTTACACCGATGTTGATGCAGTGATTACAATCTCTGTTGTAGGCGAAGAGTAAAAAAAGAATGACTTCATTGTTTTAACAATGAAGGTTTTTTGTATTACCCTTTAAAGGCTGTCATTTCTTGACAGCCTTTTTTATGTTCAGGATGAACGGTATGTCACGGGCGCATGGATGCGCAGGAGTGACGATGTTCAGGATGAACGGTATGTCACGGGCGCATGGATGCGCAGGAGTGACGATGTTCAGGATGAACGGGGCGTTTGTGTGCTCCTGCACAAACGACACTTCCGCCATCCATGGCGGTCGTATGTCACGGGCGCATTAGACCCAGGGATGGGTTGTAGTAGAATAACGCAGGAGCAGTTATCGAGGATGCGCAGGAGTGACGATGTTTATCGATAACTATCTCCTAATATCACTAATTCCCATCATGAAATATTATTAGAAAACTGATTTAGTAAGGGAATCGTGAGCGCAAAAAGTTTATTATATTGAGCCTATGAAATCGCTCTATGAAATTAAAAGGTTCATTCTAAAATGTCAGAAATAACTTCCCGTGTAGCTGAGTTAAGCCAACGCGTTGATGACCTTAAAGTACCCCCGCATTCGCTGGAAGCAGAGCAATCGGTAATTGGTGGTTTGATGCTCGACAACCGAGCCTGGGATGACATCGCCGATGTCATCAATGAAAATGATTTTTACCGTCACGACCATGCCTTAATTTTTCGCGCAATCCATGATCTTGCCGCGAATGATCAACCTTATGACGTTGTTACGGTATCTGAATGGATTAGCTCTAGAAATGAACTCGATTCAATTGGCGGACTGGCCTATTTGAGTATTTTGGCTAACGACACGCCCACCGCGATTAACGTCAAAGCCTACGCCAATATTGTTCGTGAATATGCAATTCTTCGTGCCTTAATTCAAGTGGGAAACGAAATTTCAGCCAGTGCCTTTAATGCTGATGGCCGCACCAGTAAAGAACTACTCGATGAAGCAGAACGTAAAGTTTTCAAGATTGCTGAGCAAGGTGCCGGCAATAAAGAAGGCTTCGAGGCCATCAACGATCTGCTAACAAAGGCAGTTCAACGGGTTGAAGAAATGTATAAAAGCGACGAGGCGCTCACTGGAATTTCCTCTGGCTTTGCTAATTTTGATGCAAAAACATCTGGCCTTCAAAAAGGCGATTTAATTATCATTGCAGGTCGACCATCAATGGGTAAGACCAGTTTTGCAATGAATTTAGCTGAAAATGCTGCCCTTAATACTGGCAATTCGGTTGCGGTTTTCAGTATGGAAATGCCGGGCGAGCAGTTGGCGATTCGCATGATGTCTTCACTCGGGCGCATTAACTCACATAATCTACGAACGGGTAAGCTTGAAGATCACGATTGGCCCCGACTAATTTCGTCCGTTAACATGTTATCCAAATCAAAGTTGTTTATTGACGATACCGCAGCACTGACGCCGACTGAATTGCGTGCCAGAACAAGACGGCTAAAAAGAGAACACGGCCTCGATCTAATTATTATCGATTATCTGCAGCTCATGGGTGTTGGTGGCAATTCTGAAAACCGAGCCACAGAAATATCTGAAATATCGCGATCTTTAAAAGCACTCGCAAAAGAACTAGAAGTCCCAGTAATTGCGCTTTCTCAGCTCAACCGTAGTGTTGAGCAACGTCCTGATAAACGACCAATCATGTCTGATTTGAGAGAATCAGGCGGTATTGAGCAGGATGCCGACGTCATCTTATTTATCTACCGAGACGAAGTTTATAATCCCGATAGTGCCGACAAAGGCACCGCGGAAATACTCATTCGAAAACAACGAAACGGCCCCATTGGAATGGTGAGACTCGCTTTTCTGGGGCAGTATACCCGCTTTGAAAACCTCGCAAACGAAGATGCCTATAGCGGAGGAGATTTTGAATAGTCATGGTCAATACAGACACTCAAGAGTTAGCATTGATCTTAGTGCCATACGCTACAACTATCAAAAATTAAAAACACTCTCAGGCGATAGCCAACTAATAGCCGTAGTCAAGGCAGATGCTTACGGCCACGGTGCAATACAAGTCGCAAAAGCATTACCCAATGCTGATGCTTTTGCGGTTGCTGCAGTCGGCGAAGCGGTTTCGTTAAGAGAAAGTGGCATTACTCAAAAAATTCTTATCATGGGTGGATTCATTAGCCCAACAGAGCTGCAAGTCTGCATTGATTTGCAACTCGATCCTGTTATTCATCAGCAATTCCATATTGATTGTTTGCGCGATAATCCGTCACTGAATCAAATCCAAGTTTGGATGAAGGTCGATTCAGGTATGGGCCGGTTAGGTTTTTCAGCCAACTCGGTGAACAACGCGATAGAACAGTTAAAAAAAATATCGACACTGGGTCAATTACGAATGATGTCTCACTTTGCCAGTGCAGATGAGGTCGATAACGACCAAACTGAAGCACAGATGAAAACTATCAATAACCTTAAACTAGATGAATATGAATGGGGAATATCAAACTCTGCTGGTATTATTGCTTGGCCACAGTTACATAAGACTTGGGTTCGATCAGGTATTGCTATGTACGGTGCCAACCCAATGTCAAACCGCAAACAAGTTCCCCTGAACCTCCGTCCAGCCATGACGATGACGACTTCAGTGCTATCAGTCAATCCGCATAACAAAGGCGATGTAATTGGTTATGCCGGGTCTTACACCTGTCCTGAAGACATGACGATTGCCGTAATAGCGGCTGGTTATGCCGACGGCTACCCCAGGCTAAAAACTAAATCTAGCCAAATCAACATACAAGGTCAGCTATGCAATATTGTAGGTCGAGTATCTATGGATATGATAACCGTCGACATTAGTGCTTTGAAAGGTGTCAAAGTGGGAGATGAAGTTTGTCTATTTGGCGTAAATCCAGAGGCTGAAGACATAGCCGATGATTCATTAACAATAGCCTATGAAATATTTTGTAATGTTGGTGCGCATGCTAAACGGGTTTATATCAATATAGCCGAATAATTATTCAGAATTGACTAGTAAAACGTAGGATTTATCCGTAGAATCTCGCCTTCAAATATGCACCTGTAGCTCAGCTGGATAGAGTACTCGGCTACGAACCGAGCGGTCGGGAGTTCGAATCTCTCCAGGTGCGCCATATTTTAACCCTTGCTAGTCAATGACTTGCAGGGGTTTTTAGTTTCTAGCTCCCAACCTTTCTTTTGACCCCAGATTTTCATAGAAAGATAAAGGGTAGGCACTCTTAAATAACATCTAATCTACAGCCGATAAAAACCGTCTGGTTCAGAAAATAAATAACAGTTTGTGATTAAAAATGGAATTTAACCTAAAATTCGGTTTTCCATGTATAGCTGCCCGCGAGAGTTCGAAGCGTTCTTAACTATTAGTTAGTTATTGCGAGTCAGGCCGTGTTTTTCAAGTTTCGTCGCTTTTTAGCGAAATGTAAGGCCTACAGCTTTTCAAACTGCTGGCTTTGTTGGAGCCATTGCTGCTGATTAATCGATTGTCTTTCAAGTATTGGGGAAGGTTGTTGGGAATTGCACCTCGTTTATCGGTTCGAATCATTCGGCCAGTCGTGTCCACTAATTGCAGGTAGTCTTCCAAGCTAAATAAAATACCGATTTGTTCCCGAGAAGTCACATTACCGTCGAACTGAGCGAGTGGCTTTAGGGGTAAATCGAAACGTTGTAATCGTTGCTGTTTGATTTCGTCATCCGTCGCTTTCTTTAGATCAAAACTCGGGGCGATACGCTCTTTAATGCTGGTGTGATCTGATGCTTCAGGTG
>OOGD01000175.1_pt1 | contig 14445 bp, 11 predicted proteins | sample 1670381 | NCBI WGS metagenome assembly OOGD01 (sample SAMEA98146918, study PRJEB22522) | marine metagenome | biome: marine biome; feature: marine water body; material: sea ice | place: Arctic Ocean | collected 14-Sep-2015 | depth 1.3 m | reverse complement strand
GTGTAGGGAATATGTTTGTGTCTTATCCGTGCATCCTTCCGAGTCTACATGTTGCTGAGCTTGGCATACATAAAAGTACAGATGAGAAGGCACGCCTTGAAGGGTGATGGAACATGCAACCTGCTATTAACTTAGGAAAAGACATCAGTCGGTGATGTTATATCTTCCAAGAAAGCACAGACTTCGGCCCCGATGCGCCGCAGCAAGTCAGCCTCGCACTCGGAACGATTATCATCTGCTTGCTCGGCGACAGATTGCTCTCGCTGATGCTGGCAAAGGCTCGCTGCGAGCCCCGGGAGCTGGAACGGCGGCTCAGCAGTAGCAGCGGCAGTAGCTGAGAAGTAACCCTCAATCGCGCAGGAGTAACGATGTGAGGAATCCCACTGTGTCAAATCCAGGGATGTAGCTGGACCTGCAGCTGCGCAGGGCACTGGTTGCCTCTGCGACCCGGAACTCTGCGACCCGAAACTCATCTCTGCGACCACGCTGTGCATCGGCGCATCTGGCAACGAAACTGACCACTCGTGACCGATTGGATCCTCATCGCCTGCGAGCAGTCTATCGACGTCCAGCTGCGTCCTCAATCGCTGTCGCTGTTTGATGCCAGGCTTGTGCTTGCTGATTTCGCACATGTGCGGCCGTTCACAGAACTGGTGGTCTGCGCCTGTAGTTGCCGCTTTTGCAGGCGCAGGTAACCAATTGAAGCCATTGCTAGCGGTGCCTGGTTGCCCGAACACATGCTGGCCACTGTACCCACTGCCGTACCCATCTGGGAATAGACTTGCACAGCCAACGAAGTTTCCGTCGCTGCAGGCGTCGTGTGGCAGCGAGGCTGCCCAGAGCGGCTCCAGCAGTAGTGCTGTGCCTTGGGCTGAGGCTGTGCCCCGAGCCCTTTCCATTCCTGAGAATTTGTTCCTTTTTGCGTATCTGCGAGAAATTTGATGACCTTCTTTGACTAGTAGCTGGCAACCGTCCGGCAGCAGATCCGCCAGAACAATCTCCGCATCCTTGGACATCTCCCCAAAGCTCCACAGTTCTTCTCCCATTAGTGCTTCGGACAGATTCCGCTGCTCGCAGAACTGCACAAACAGAACCTGCATGTGCTGCAGCTGGCTGATCGTCATGTCCACGGCTGCTCTGAAGAATGCTCGCTGAGCACCGTGCAATGTTATAGCAACCATCAGCGGAACTGGAGCTTCTTGCACGCCGCCAACTTCCAGGTGCCGGCTGCCCCTGCCCCGGACCCGGATTTTCGCGCCCGTTGCTTGGTAGATCTCACTCATATTTCGGCCAGCCCTTCCAATCAAAATAGGCACCAGGTCGAACTCGGGATGTCGTTTTTGCAAGAATATATGGCACCAGAGCCTGTCGCCCTGTGCCACCCTTGGGCCTGCTCGCTTGCATGCTACCGGATCTGGAGATGCGTCAGTTGTGCCTGCCAACGCTACGTCCTGGTCGAGCTCCTCCTGGCAATATTCACGAGGAACTTGGGAATCCCAGCTGTTCTTTTTGTACCAGCAGTTGCTTGGCCAGCTCTGGAGATCGTCGCCCTCTCCTTTGCAGCCGCCACCCTCTGCCCAATTTTGCCAGCCGCTCCATGCTTTCCAACCACCACTGCTACAGCTTTCGCCAGACCAGTGTCTCTTGCAATGCCAATGTGTCCCCCAGTCCTGCCAACCTGCCATTAATTAGGAAGCGGCTAAGTTGTTATGTTTTGCGTGTCGCTGATGAACAGTTTCACAACACACTCTGAACCAGAATGGCAGTTGGCTAGCAAAGCAGCCCTAGCTTGTAACAACATAAGGATGTAACACTAACATGCGTTATGTGGCACGTGAGATCTTGAGGCATGCATAAATTGAACGTTCAAGAAGTAGTAGGCGGCTAAGATGATAGGTTTTGCGTGTTGCTGAAGAACAGCTTCACGACACACCTAGAACCAGAAAGAGAGCTTCCTGGCCAAGCAATTATAGTTTGCAGTCGTGAAACTGCCAGATATACACCGTATATCTTGATATATGGAAGGATATACGCTGAACATCTTGATATAACGGATAGCTGGAAGGATCTTGCCTAGAGTCTTACAGTAGGAAGCAGAAGATCGCATCCATGGTTGTGCACACTAATGTTTAGCACACGCATCCACAGTCGCATCCATTGATGAGCACACTAATGCGCTGTGAGATTCCACGGACGTTTGCGAGACGTGAGACGTGTGACCAAAATAAGTGACGGCATAAGTAGAAATCGTTGCAATAGAAAGACAACTACCAAAGAACTTTGCGACAGTATTTGGATCACAATTGGCATACATATGCATTATGTGTGTCACATGACATCTAGAATTTAGCTTTCTGCGCGTCATATATTTGCTCTTGATGCATGCATGCAATGATAGTTCAAGAAGTATTAGGCGACTGGGTTTGTGTGTTTTGTGTGTCGCTGATGAACAGCTTCACAACGCACATAGAACCAGAATGTCAGCTTTCTAGCCTAGCAACCATAGTTTGCGACATCAGTTGGATCACAATTGGTATCACGCCCGACGACGGGTGCGCTACACGTACATGCAAAGAAACATAAACATGGTCAGGGCAATGGCTCACGCTCACGCCAGGGATCTGAATCTGTGCCTTCATGTGCAGGGACGATATCTTCGAGAGGAAAAATGGTCAACATGGTCATGCCAGGTGAAAAATTCTGGCGTGCTAGGCTGATTTCATCTTGTATCATGAATAAGAACGACGGGTGCGCTGCACGTGCCAGCAAAGAAACATCAACATTGTCCCGCCAGGGGAAAAAGCAATGGCTCACGCCACGGACTTGACGCTCCCGCAAGGCCTCCTCTGCATCGTCGTTGCTATCTGAATCTGAGTACTCAGGTCCAGGGACGAAATCTTCCTCGTCCGAGCTATCTACCAAGGCAGGCATGAAATCAGTGTGTTGCCTCCACTTCGCAAACCAAGTCCGGAGGAGCTTGGGCGACTCATCCACAAACACCATCACATCATATGAATGACCTGGCACAAAAAGTCTAAGAGAATTGCTGGGAGACAGCACCATCGTATCAATCAGTAAGGTCAGCACACCCGGGTGCTGCTGCAGTGCCACAACAGCTTCTCGCAACACAAACCTCAAGACGAAAGAGCCATCGCCGGGAACCTCGCCTTCCCACAGTAAGCCAGAAGGTGCGCTGAGTTGCACGTGGATGTCTGCCGATCTGGATCCAGACGCATGCACGGCCGCATTCATTGCTGTGCACTCTAATGCGCTGCGAACTTCCACGGATGTGCGTGTAACGTGTGACGTGTGATCCAAATAAGAGACGGCATAGGTAGTAATCGTTGAAATAGAAAGACCACTACAAAAAAACATGGGTTCCTACTCCCGGCTAACAAAACTGTCAGTGAGTATGTCGGAAGCATGCCATGCAACAGTCCACGTGAATTTTGATTGCCCAGAATCTGCAATAATTTGAATCAAATTTGAAATAAATTGTGCTGAGCGTGTCGCTGAAAACAACTTCACAACGCACCTGGAACCTGCATGGCAACATCCCTTGCTAAGCAACCCTAGCTACATGCCTACAATTCTTACAATTCGGTATAAGTGGCACAAACGCAGGTGATAAATGAGGGACAAATGGCTACGCAGTTGGAATCATCCTAGATACCTCCTAGATGCCTAGATCCTGAAGCTTTGATGCATACTATGTGTCGGGATCATGCTTTTCGGATCGAGGCAGCAAGCTAAATATTCTATTGGCAAGCCTTGAATGGCTCCGCTTTCGGACACGCTTTCTGACCCGTTTGTAATAGAAATCATTGATTCTCTATCAGATACATCTATTTTTCAGGAGATTCAACTGATTTGCATTGATTGGGAATTGATTCCCGCGTGTGTTCAAGGATCAACTAGCGGCATGCATGTTTGAGCCTATGTGTGTTTGTATGCTATAATGGAAACCCGAGCACAACATACCTCCCAACCAAGACCTTTGCTATGTCTTTCCGCGTCACTGTCGAATCTACCTGTCACATCTACCTGAGCTATGTCTGTCTGCGTCACTTCCGGCAGTTGCAGTGTCAAAGACTGGGTCTTCTCCATGACTGGAGGTGAGCGGGCTAAGTCATCATCTCTGGCATCCACTGCCATCACTAAGTCCTGCAATTCCATCCCTTCCTTTGCCGCCTCTGTCCGCGTCATCCACGGAAGCTGCAGTGTTATCGACTAGCTCTTGTGCTTGACTTGACTTGAACAATGTATAGGCACACATGTAAAAAGATGGGATTCCTAAGAAACAAAACAATCACCTGGACACAATGTTGACGATCGGCTCACACATCATACCGAGGTTGACAGAGGCTGCTTGATGATCCATGTGGGCGACATGTTACTCCATCGTCCGATGAAATAGGACGCTCCGATGACACAGACTCGCTTGGAGCACCAAGCACTGTCAATGTGTGGACGCGCGGCCTGCTTCCTTTGCCATCTTCTTCTTGTGCTTGACTTGAGCTGTCAAAACATTTATACTCACCATGTGGCCTCCAAGGATAGAACTGTACATGAAGCATTCTCCAAGCTTCGAATCCATTGTTCCATGGAACACAAGTCACGTGATGGAAAGGCGATTCTGCGACGCCCTGTTGACCCGTAGTGCAACAAAGGAGACTGTACAATTGGCGGTTTTTGTTCATGATGTCCTCGATGCGATCGTCCAGGTGAACTGCATTCTCACCGTAAGACTTATTGATGTCCAACTCGCTGATGACGCCGTCCTGCTCGGCTGCCCATTGCAATGCGCCTCTGAAGTCTTCGCCGAATTCGCTCTCGACGAAATTCTTCACTTTAGTGACCCACGACATGAAATGGCGTTCTGCCTCCACAGGGCCCAAGAAACTCAGCTCGCTAATGCTTTTGCTGTGCATCAGCATCCGAGTCTTCTCTTTAGATGCACCCGTCTGAGGCATCCCGACTGAGGAATCAGTGGGTACGCCATAGACCTGCGGCTGCTCGCTTCGTGCCGCTGTTGTCCTATCTCCAGAATTCGGTGCTTCTCCTTGACTTGAGCTGACAGAGCTGTTATCATCTCCTCTAGCATCCACCGCCCGCACTAAGACCTGCAATTCAAGCATCTTGTCGATACCAAACTGGATGTCGCCTTTCAGGTGTTCCGACACTACTTCAAGAAATTCCATCTCGACCACGTTCCCCCGTTCAGTGATCCGCTCACTCTGGACTGCCCGAATAGCTCTCTTCATGCCGGCTACAAGCACGTCGAGTTGATAGGCAAAGATCGCATGATGGCCTTGCATAACAAGACTAGCCTTGTGTCCACGTCCTGCGGCTGCTGACGCCGTCGCTGCTGCTGCCTGGTCACGCAGCTCTTGCATGCGACCAACATCTTGTTGTCGAAGTCGCTCACCTCGCACAACATGCTGCTGCAGCCGCAATCGATCCGCGTCGCCGACCTCGAGTCGCCCACGGAATTCTTCCAGCCTGCCACTCATCTGGACCATAAAGTCGTTCTGCGATGCCAGCTGTGCAAGGACATCTGCCATCGGGAATGCGTGTGGCGTCGTGTCGCCAGCTCCCTCGCCGCTCGTTGCCATAGCTGCGGTTGCTCGCTGAGCCGAGCACCGTCCCGTCGGTGCTAGGCTGTTAGTTTTGCGTGTCGCTGAAGAACAGCTTCACGACACACCTAGAACCAGAATGACAGCTGCCAGGCCAAGTAACTATAGTTTGCGACATCATTGGGATCACAATGGGCATACATCTGCATTCTGTGGAACATGAAAGCTAGAATTTTGATATATACGCTTCATATATTTGCACATGATGCATACATAAAGAATGACTCAAGAAGTAGTAAGCGGCTGAGTTTGAGCATACGTCAGATTTCTGGCCGAGCATCATTAGTTTGCGACATCATTTGGATCACAATCGGCAGGCATCTGCATTATGTGGCACGTGAAAACTAGAATTTGGATATATACGCTTGAAAAATTATGTGCCAAGGTCTTGGACAAAATGGAAGCGTGCTTGCTTAACTGTGGGAACGCATAGCTAAATTGTGGAAACGCAGACATAGCGGCTGCATCGATACACTTGATAACACATGCATGTTATATGAAGAGCTGCATGCAAGCAGCTAGAAGCAATGAGATTCACAAAGTGTTTCCGCCGCCGCGCCGCGGAGTAGCTGTCATGTCTCTTGGAAGTCCACCCTGAATGGCTGCTACATGTAGCTGTGAGCCCTATGCATGTTTCTCGGTCGCAGCTGCTTGAAACCTGCAAGATGTTACGTGCTAGGTTTATTGGAAAGCACTCGCTGCCGTGAAGCAACCGATCATAGAATCAGATCTGGGTACTGAACATTCAGAGCTTCACTCCAAGGCTATCTCCATGTGGACAGATCTGCTGCCTCTGCGCTTGCTCAAAGGATGGAGCTCGGACGCGCTAGCAGCTGAACTCACATGCATTAGCTGACGTGGTAGAAATAGTAGTAGTAGCGATTGCATGCACCATGGATCAATATGCACAAAGAGCAGCTATGCCGCACGGAAGTCCTCGATGGTGACAAATTCTTCGCACCGGCTGCTGCGAGCTCGGGGGCAAGCTCCTGCAACAGCTCCTGCGAAATAGACTGTGTATGTTGATGACCCGATTTGCCATAGGAGATGTAACTAACAGTAATGGTAGTAATTGTAATAGCAGTTATAGTGTGGTAGTAGTAAAAGCGATTGTGGTAGCTAGCAGGCATTGGTTCCAGGCCGAACAACTCACATGCCCCTAGCAGATTCTGCAAGATATTCAGAGATACGCTACACATATTGCTTTAATGTCTTATCAGACTTCTTACAGCACAAGCTAGAATGTTTCTCAAGCAACCTGTATATGTGTCATCGTACACGCTTGGCATCTAATATAACATATAGCTGGAAGGATCATGACAACATTCTTACGCATGGCAGCCATAAGCGTGTGCCTTGGTATGTGGAATCGATCTGCGTATATGTTGATATGTGGCATGTAATACTGGATCAAGCTGCTACAAGCGCAAGACTCACAGTGCATCATCACGCATGGAGTCATTTCCTGAATTCTTACATTAGGATCCATACTTCTTCGCATGCGTCCTGCACATGCTAGATAGAGTCAGTGAACGGACATGCAGCCAAACTTGTTATCTTATACTGCAGATGGAATGTGGCACACTGCTTTTGCGCAGCAAGAAGAGACCCCTCCCCAGTGAAACAAGCGATCACTATAGCTGTAGCTGGACCCCTGTACCTTGACAGCGAAGTAGTTGCTAAACGTGTCTTGGTATAACAGACTATCTGGATGAAAGTGTCTAACTAAGGTAACCTATCTTAGCAGATAAAGATAGATATGTCTGGTACAAGACATCCTATAAGAAAATATCAATCAAACATATATAAGTTGAAATCCCTTGTATTTGCCTCCCAAATTGAACCTAATAACTGATAACGAAGAACATGTGGGGTCAGCTTCACCAAGAAGGTGTCGCCGAACGGTCAGACATCATATATGCAATCGGTCCCAACTAGGCCGGCATTGCAATCGGTCCCAACATGTCACCATCAAGTGTTCTTGACAATCGCAAGCGCTTCACAGGCACACGCACCTGAGACATCAGGTCCTCCAGAGCTCTTGTGCGTTTGTCCGGGGTCTGAGCCTCTGCGGTTGGCGCGAGAGCACACCTGGCCAACGTGAGTAGGAATTGAGCAGCCTGGTACTTGAAAACTCGCAGCTCGACATCGAGTGTCTGGGGATCATTGAGCTCGACGTGATAGCCAATGGGTAAGCCAACGTCTGACTCCACCGACTGCACAAAGGCTGAGAAATGTGAGCCGACAAGCAGGCGAGTGTACTGTAGAACTGATGCTGGCAAGCCGGCCGCGAACAACGTGCACGGAGACTCACACACGACGCACTGGCACTTCAGGGAAACTTTGAGGCCATCGATGTTCTCAAGAACTTGGAGATCAGGCGCCCCGATCAATTTAACCATGATTTTCGCGGACTCCACTGCCTGTGTGGCCGCATCCTGAGACACAATCAATTGCCCAAGCGAGTTCACTGAGACCTTTTTGCAGCACACTGGGACAACGCCAGGGGAGCCGTCGAAAAACGGATGGTTCGTTTCTCGGTACAATGCTAGGCATCCTTCTGCATTTACTTGCGGAGAGATATCGAACAGGTCGAAGCTCACGTTGCCATTCTTCCTGTGGCCAACGCCGACTCGTACGCACACTTCTGCTACTCGAAGGGCGCGCGCCAGGTCTTCCATGACGTCTTCCTGGTCCAAGTCACTGTGTCCCAGGAACATCTGGATAAGACGCCGCAACGTCTCTTCCCAGACAGCAAGCTCTTTCTTATGCGATGGATCGGCAAGCAACAGCTGTCCGGCGTAGACTTTCTTGCCCGTGTTGTTTCCGTGGTCCGGGCAGCTCGTGCCATCCAGCTGCTTCTTGCACTGCAAGCAGCCAAGGTACCAAGCACGACCTGCGTACTCGGCAGACATTCCTCTAACGTCCAACACATACACAGCCGGCAGCAACAGAACCCCTGCCGCAGACAACTTAAATATCTCGATGTTGTCCAGCGCGAACAGATCGGCTTGGCTGGTAGGTTTAATCATCTTATCCCCGTGCGAAAGGGCATAAGAAGTAGACATACTCACCATGGCAGTAGAATCCGCGAGGGAAGCACTGACATCCGCTGCCTCGTCGCCTGCTTGAAGAGTTGCGGAAGTAGCAGATACCGATCCCAGGGAGTACTTGCCATTTCCTTCTGGCTTGAGCATAACCCAGTCAATGCGATACACCTGACCGACCTTCGCTGCACCCATCTGTTGCGCCTGCGAATCCCAAAATGCAGCCGCCATGACTGTAGCGCCAGTGGCGACTTTGAGATTAGCGACCGGCTTCGTGCCACCCGTTGGCATAGGGCGCTCCTGCGAACTCCCGGCTTCCGTAATGGCCGCCACGATGGTTATCATGCAAGCATTCTTGACAGCAGACGCGTCCTGCATATGGGGTAGAGCGGGAGCTCTCAGGGGAAATGCAGGGTCGTTTGCTGCTGCTGCCACTTTAGTTTGGATGTCCCACGCGCATTTGATGGCTGCGTCGAAAAACACCAAGGACTTGTTTTTCGGAACGATCTTAGCATTCGTGATCGACACCACCTGCATATGAAGCGGATCCAGAAGCTTCTTCATGTGTGACACATCGCCTGGCGACCATGCTTCCAACACCAACACGGACTTCAAAGGTCTCGTGCTGTCTGCGTCCACAATGACGGCGGTGCATTTCTCCTTGCCGCCCTTGAGCTTCTCCGTATGTATTAACACCAAGCGCCCTTTGATTTGCTCAGCCACACGAGCAATCGAAGAAACCAGGCTGCTGACGGGCTTCACATATAGTGGTTTGGAACCAGCGGCCATTGTGTGTGTGTCACCGACTAAGGCTTCACAACCTACATCTGAGCCATACCCAACGGCTGCGAAACGAGACTCAGACGATGATGACCCGAGGCTGCGAAACAGGGAGCATCAAACCGCATATCACTACAGATAGAATCCCAAGGCACATGAATGATGCAAGTTGAGAGAACCCGTACCTGGATGAATGGCTAGGTATACGCTCATCATGTTGGTGTACCGATTGAAGGAATGCTCAGCCCAGATTCTTGAGGTAAGACGCACAAGATCGAAGATGCAACTGTCAGCAGCTGCGCGATATGCAGCGTGTATATGGATACATGGACAGATAGACGCTGTGCATCTTGATATAACTCATAGCTGAACGGAAATCTCCTGGATTCTTACAGTACACAGCAAATGTTCGAATTCAACTCTGAGAAACTGCACGATATCCCGCGCGCATCTGAGTATGTGGCAAGATAAACGATGAATATCTTGCTAGAAATGATAGCTGGAAAGGTCCTGCCTATATTCTTTAAATAGAATGCATACTGCATTGCATACGCCCAGCACATGCTAGATATGGTCGCTGAACGGAAATGCATCCAAACATATTATCTCATGCTGCACATGGAAATGGCACACTGTTTTTGCGCAGCAAGAGGAGCCTGTGCCAGCTGCTCCTCCCTCCCCAGTGAAACCAACAATCACTACAGCTGAAATTTGACCCCTGCTCCTGGACAAGTGTATAGCTGACTAGAAGGATGGAAGTGTCTAACAAAGGTAACCTATCTTAGAATATAAAGCTGGGTACGTCTGGTAAAAGACACTCGATTATTATGGCCGCTGTCTAACTAAGATATCCTATAAGACATCCTATAAGAATATGTAAGATGAAATCCTGTGTAGTTGCCTGAAAGTGCTACGTAATAACTGATAACGAAAACATGTTGGGGCCAGCTTCACCAAGAAAGTGTCGCCGAACGGTAAGACACTGTACATGTGACGATACAAATGAATACGCATAGCGACACAGCTGCACCTACGAGACACATGTTGTCGAACACGTTAAGCATCAGATTTGGAGAGCTAACTGCTGCATCCCTGTGGAGATAGCAGCGGTCTCAGTATCAGGTGCAACCTTCGTCTCGGCAGAGAGTCTGTACTCATCACGCATGTCCCAATTCGCAGGGCCGCCGGAGTCGTTCTGGTTCACCTGCCACTCGTGCCAGCCCGGCTGCCAAAACTCAGCCTGCGTACGAAAAGCCGGTCGGCGTTGTTTAAACTCTGGACACAACTGACCTTCGACCGCAACATACCAGTTGCCTGCTGGTGTATCCTCGACCATAATCGCCAGGATCTCCCCAGGCATTCCGGCCGCCGTTGTCTTGCGACACGTGAAAATGTGGCGACTTTCATCCCAGAAGTAGTCGTAAGCCTGGTTGTTCTTGAAGGCGGTGCGTGTGCCAATTTGGATCGCAATGGGGATGTTGACAGACGCCATGGCGCAAGGACCACCTGTAGGGAATCGGTTTGGACCGAACTCTGAGAACCCTTGCTTGAGCGCCAGTTGCTACATATATACATATGTATGAACATACACCACACAGGCACTTGACCACAGATCATTGCTCAGCGAATAGTGATAGCCGAGTAGACTAGGAATGGTGACTAGGAATACTTTGTTAGGGGATCCCAGTACTCATCTGGTTTAATCCCAAGAGCCTGAAAAGCTACATATGCATGTATATACACCTATTCACAAACATGTGCACCTGACCTCTTGACTTGGAACACAAACTCTCATCAAGCTGCTACAAGCGCAAGACTCACAGTGCCACATCTGACATTCCTTGTAAACTGTAATCGAATATTCATTTGCAATCTGTCCTCGAGCGCGATAAGCTCGATGCCCTGAACGTCGCAGCGTAGTACCTGAGGACCGGTTTCCCATTCAGAGAGGCATGTCATGCTAGGTGTCAATTGCAACAGGATTCAGTCCTCACAGAAGCAGTCTGGAACATGGAATTCAGTCCTCACAGAGCATATAATCCTGGTCGTGTAAACGTGTTACATCTGCGAGACATTCAACGTATAATGCTATGAATTACAGCTGGCAAGTTAATGCCCAGGCAGGTGACAAAACGCTCAGCAGTTCGCCCATGCAACCAACGGACTCAATAAGATACCAAGCAGCATATATCTTAGTACGTGGATCGATCAACGATAAGCATCTTGATACACACCGAGGCAATCAAACGTGTGACATACAACCTGCGGAATGGGTGCGTCATACTCAAATATCTTAATACATGGCGCGATGTATTTCAGCGTATCTCTTAATACATGGCGCGATGGAATAAAAACGCTTAGATTTATGCTAGAAGCAAAGCAGCGCTTGTCACTAGCAAAGAACAAATCTGCGAGATATATGACGTACGCCAATCTAAGAGTAGGATAGCAGAGAAGATTCATGCAATCTTTGTTTCGCAGCCTGAATCGATCTCTGTCACGAATCACTAATACGGCTGTTGTCCCAGTAATGTGGTCGACTCCGAACGCTCGTGTTGTTAGCGCCTGGGTCATCCTCGCCAATGCTGCGATTGCCACGAGTCTCTGCGGTCGTCTTTGCTACTGGAGGAGTTCTGCCAGGCATCCCATGCCGGAGTACTGGAGGCAGCCGGCGTCGAGCGATCCACTGAGACTTTCTTGTTCAGGTGCTCCAGTCTTTTCCGATGCGGACCAATCCAGATGGACACATCGTAGGATGCACTGACACTGTCAGCTGAACGAGCACAACCCTTGCGCTGAACATCAAGATCTCTCACATGAGTCAGGCATTGCACAAGTACCGTCCGTACACGTTCGACAACGCGTGTGACTTGCTCTGGACCCTCCCATGCACCCCGTTGCTCAAGTGACGTTCGCAAGTGCATTCGTCTCGTAGTAGCTTCAGGTTGGCTGCCTATTTCGAAGAAGCCGACATACACCATGTCACCACGCCGCGCAACATGACGTTCGCCATCCCGAGTTATATTAAGCTCGGGCATATCTGCAGGCAACCTGATGACGATGTCTCCATGCTTCTGCAAGGATGGCGCATGCATATACGCGAGGAGCTCTTGCAACACGGCGTGTGAAACCTTGACTTTGGTTAGCCAATGAGAATTGTTGATCACTGTCTGACCGGTCTTGACTCTCAACTCGAGAAAAGTCGCTCCACAGCTCCGCAAACACTCGACATGCCTCTTCAATGCAAATCGAGCGTCAAGCGCCGCTTGGAGTATGTGCAGGACACTCGTATTCTGATGAACCATGAGCTGTATAGGTGATTGCTCGTCGATGCCCATGTCTAGCACAAATTTCTCAAACCGATCCAAGTTCTCTTGCATCGCATCAACATACTCTTGCAGCGACTCCAGGCACGGCTTCTCCGTGATCCATTGTTCGTCCGAACCAGTGAAAGAACATGCGCGCAGCACGGTAGGCAGAAATTCAACCGCGCGGTAGGCTGCCGAAACCAAATTAGAGGTTTCAATAAGCACAGCGGCAATGTTGCAACGGGGCATCTCTTCAGTAGTTTGCACTGCCACATCAACCATTTCGACCTTCGCTCTCTTGCGTGATGAACGAGTGTCGCCACACGCGGTGGCTTCACTACTTCCTGTCGCTGCGACAGTCACGGCAACTCCGCAAGCTGTGGCCGAGGCAGAAGCTGCACTACTCCCGGTCTCTGCAGAAGGCTGGGCAACTGTGCTGGGACTTTGACGGAACGGACGATACCCAGTTCCAAGTCTGAAGGCATCTGCAGGCTTCGCAGAAGAAGGGCAATTGAACTGGGAAATCGCCGCAGCCACAGTTGCTGGAGGAATTGCATCAAGGTTAAGTGGAAACTTCGCCCAGAGGCAGCTACGGTGCTGGTGGTGCCAGCGGATCGTGATGTTGTGACGCGTTCTGGGAACCGAGTGCTGATCAACCTTATGCTGAGCAATCTCGACTTCCATGGCCGCAATTTCCCAATGCTGAAGCTCGGATCGATGCTCATCCAGTAGAGCCTGCCACTGACTAACGGGAGGCACTGCGTGCAGGAAATGTTTTTGGAACTCTCCGCCCATGATGGACACATCTCCAGACCTCGTAACAATCAGATGCTCCGCGCCCGGCTTCCTGGAAGCTGGCTTTAGCACGAGAACACCTGTGCAGCCCCAGCTGAGAGACGTGATGGGATCATGTGAAGAATAGGAACCTGTGACGTGATCATTGTGAAAATCTATCCGGTGATTCTGTACGTGATCGGTGTCGTTCAAGACAGCGTGGAAGGCTTTGGCGAAGTAGACAGGGGCCTGATCCGAGTCCACCGGATAGTTGCGTTGCATCGCGTGCATCAGACCGGATTCAAACGTCTGTCCGCTCCGCAAACCATCACAGTTCACAGGTTGATTCCTCCTCGTCCTGGATCCGTGTTCGCCCCCGAAATTGAGACGGCAAACGCAACTACTTTTGGAGAGTTGCCCAGAGTTATACCAGCTCGTTCCATTAGGGGTGCCCGTTTTGACTGCTACATCCGGATGCTGGGCCATGCTCTTTAGTTCTTCCATGAGCGCTGGAACACATTCCCGGAGACCTGACAGCAACGTGCCTTCGCCACAACCGCCCTCGATGAAGAACAAAAAGCAATCCTGTCTGGGAGACGGCATGCGTTTGAAGTAGTCGAGACAGCCATTGGCCATCCGTTGACGGCCAACCATCATTTGGCAGAAATGATCCATGCAATCTTTGCTGCTCACGCCAGCTGGCCACCTAGGCACCATGTCGCCACGCTAGACGTCACCGACAAGCTCAAACAAAACTCTTTGAGGGCCAATATGCCAGTGGATGCGAATGATAAGACACACGACGTCTATACAGTAATACCACACAAACTCTTTGGATACCAAGTAAAAACTATCTATCATGACACACTGGCATGATACACTAGTAATTGCCAAGCATCG
>OOGD01000173.1_pt1 | contig 14495 bp, 8 predicted proteins | sample 1670381 | NCBI WGS metagenome assembly OOGD01 (sample SAMEA98146918, study PRJEB22522) | marine metagenome | biome: marine biome; feature: marine water body; material: sea ice | place: Arctic Ocean | collected 14-Sep-2015 | depth 1.3 m | reverse complement strand
ACAGGAGCTAGTTATGTCTGGTTATAATTTGCCAATTGCAGAAGTTGATAAGGACAGAGTTGACTTGCAGCTTCGAGCCTAATACCGGACAGTCGAGTGTTAAACCTGAAGGAGAACTTTGTGCCAAAAGCGGCTGTTCACGTTCTACCCAATAAACTATCCCAATTAGTAGTAAGGAGACGGTCAGCTCAGATGCTGGGATTTACGCTTTAGATGAATTGTCGACATAGAGCCTTATGTTAAGTTAGTCTCCATACAGCAACAAAATAATGATTCGTTGTATAGATCAGACCTAACCTTTACTCTTTTTATACCAGTTCATACTGCAAGGAAAACATCATGAACAAAATCTTTAGTTTAATTTTCTTTATTTGCGTAAGTAGTGTTTCGGCTCAAGGCTTTGATAAAGCCAAACTTGATCAATATCTGGAAACCCTCGAAGCACATGAAAAGGCTATGTTTAGTATGGCGGTGCTCGAAAACGGTGAACCCATTTACCAAAAATCTATCGGCTTTGCTTATGTAGAAAATAAACAAAAAGCCAATAAAGATACCCAGTACCGGATAGGTTCCATAAGCAAAGTTTTTACCTCCACTATGATTTTTCAGCTGATTGATGAGGGTAAACTCTCCTTGGATACCAAGCTGGCCAAGTACTATCCTAAAGTGAAAAATGCGAAAAAGATCACGATTTCTATGCTGTTAAGTCACAGAAGTGGGATCCACAATTTCACCAATACGCCTGAATATAATCAGTATATGACTCAAGCTAAAACGAAAGCCGAGATGGTAAATTTAATCGAGGATTTGGATAGTGACTTCAAACCAGACAGTGGCGGAAATTACTCAAATAGTGGCTATGTTATGCTGGGTTTTATCCTAGAAGACATCACACAAGACACCTACGCCAACCAACTACAAAAGCGTATTTCAACAAAGTTGAATCTTAAAAGAACTGTGTATGGTGGGCCAGTCAATGTAAAACAAAATCAGGCGAAGTCTTACACACATAACACAACAGCTTGGCTACCGGACACGGTAACGGATATGAGCATACCTCATGGTGCTGGAGCCATAATATCTACCCCCACTGAGGTAACAACATTCCTTTCCAGCCTCCTTACTGGCAAGCTCGTTTCTGCCGATTCTCTGGCCAAAATGAAAGAGCAAAACCAAGGTTTTGGTCGAGGACTGTTCCAATTCCCTTTCTACGATAAAAAGGCCTATGGACATACCGGGGGCATTGATGGTTTTCGTTCGCAATCTGGCTATTTTGAAACTGATGATGTAGCTTTTGCCCTTACTTCCAACGGTTTAAACTATGCTATGAACGATATCAGCATAGCCATTTTGAGTATTTATTATGGTCGTCCCTATGACATTCCAGACTTTGAGCAAAAAGCCATTGAACTGTCAGAAAGAGACTTAGTTAAATATGAGGGGATGTTCGCTTCTCAAAAAATTCCGATTACAATAAATATTAAGGTAAATGGTGGCGATATCATGGCACAGTCCCCTGGTCAGCGTGCACTTAAGCTCACACCATATTCCACCAATGAGTTTCGTTTCGATCCGGCTGGTATTGTCATGATCTTTGGCACAGACAATAACTTGGTGGATTATTCCACCTTCCAGTTGAAGCAAGGTGGGAAGAAATTCAAATTTATCAGAGAGTGATGTAGTGAGTTGCCGACAGGAACATGATAGCAAAAGTACAAAAAAGCTTTTTAACTCAATGTTGTGTGACAGATTAGTATAATTGAATATATGTAGACGTTGGGGAATTACTTAGACTTCTACATAAACCCTGTTAGGTGTTTTCACGCCTATAATATGATTTTGATTAATCCATATAGTGTAGAGAGATAAAATATGAAAACCGTAAAATTATGTGCAATATTTCTAGTCGTCATTTTTTTTGCAACTGGTTGCGGTGGCAGCAGCAATAGCAATGGTGATAGCAACTCAAATTCTAGCGTCCCAGCCCCAAGCTCGTTAGCAGGTAAATCGTACAAAATGACAATTGATAACGGCTCTGCTCCATTCGCAAGTGCTGGTATTTCGATGGTGGTATTTTCAAATACAGCAATGACTTATAAGGTTTTAGGTGATGGAGTTAATACCTTTAATTCGTCTGGTTCCTACACTTACACAACGATTGGAAGTCAAGGCAATGCAGCCATAGTTGATTCAGCTATTTCGAATGGTAATTTCACTCTTACTTTTATTTCATCAACAACTGGCACATTCCAAGCAACTGCTGAATTAGCCGCAAACTCAAACCAAACGGGTTCGTTTATTGTGCTATAGCAATCATCACCTAACAAGTGACTATGGTAAAAATTTCACATATTGCAAGCGCTCCTAAAATCCCACATGCAAAGCGTTAATGTCTGCTTTAGACGATCGCTCAATCAAAAACCGAATATACTCATTGACTGCTTTTCGCTCTTTGCAGTCAGTCAAATTTGATAAATCGTATAATTATTTTGGCTCAATATAATCTGATAGCTCGAATTCTTTTTCGACCGTTTTAGGTCGATAGCTTCTTCTCTTAGATTAGAGTCTACTGTCAAAAATGTACTTGAAACTGCCTGTTGTAATGCAAACCAGTTTCAAACATTACTAAATTTTAGAATTGTTATTCTCAGAAGTTTAGATCGGTGTAGAGTTTCATATTTTAACCTGGACAGAAAAAATGGCATAACGTAACACATTTATATTCTTTAAATTGATAAGAGCTAGCCACTATTTAAAAGTAATAGGCTAAACGCTTGAAAAAAACAGTTATTCTCTCAACTTACCCATTATAAAACAGCTCTGAAGTACACGATTTATATTAATTTTTCATGCTGTCACTTAATGGTCTCAGATAAATGTGAATGTTTTAGCCATTATTGACTTAATATTTCAAGAATGCGATGAACAGTTTCTGCACTGCTATTTTGGTTTTGACCTGTGACTAAATTACCGTCTACCACCACATGTGTCGCAAATATATCTCGGAACGCCGTATTAGATTCATAATGAGCTTTGGCTTTTCTTAGCTCAGTTTCTGGATGCATAGGGGTAATATCAATACCCAGCTGTTTTACCTGCAAATCGGTTACCCCGGTTACACTTCGCCCTGCAATCAAAGACGAACCATCTTTTGCTTTGGCATTGAGTAAGCCTAATGCACCATGGCACACAGCACTAATCACTGCATCTTTAGCATTTGCTTTGGTCACAACATCTGCTAATTCAGCGGAACGCCCCATATCATAGGCGGCTCCCCAGCCTCCAGACATAAAAACAACATCATATTGAGTGGCATCAATTTGACTAATAGGGATAGAGTGGGCAATTTTTGCCAAGGCAACTGCATCTTTTTTAAAGCGCTTATCTTCAGCCGCAGCTAGTGGCCAGCCCATAGAGTTAGGTTCAATAGGAATTTCCCCTCCTTTAATAGATGCAATGTCTACTTCGATACCCGCATCCAACAAAGCATAATATGGAATGCTTAACTCTGAACTAAACACCCCTGTTGCTTTGGCCTCTTTGTCGCCAACTTTTTCACTTAATACACCGTGACTAGTGGTCACAATCAAGGCTCGTTTTCCGCTTAGGTCGTATGCTGGCATATCATAATGAGGATGCAATCCAAATATATTTAGAGCCTTGGGTAGCCCCAAATAAATAACTACGGTGACTGCAAAAGCAGTGATAATAATTAATCCAATTTTTTTTATGGTCATCACACTTTCCTTAAATTAATTCATGTTGTGGTGCAATTAGTTAAGTTTTTTTCGACTCCGCAAGTAAACCAAACCTATTACCAGAGCAACGATGAAAAAAAGATATGGTCCTATCACCCCTAATTGCTTGCGGATCATGTTTTTGATCACTTGCTCTCTATCATTTGAGTCCAAACTTGGTTGAATAACTCCCATCTCAGCGGCATATGCTAAGTACTCATTTAGCAGTGCTTGAAACAGTACAGGGTGTTCATCCTCCAAAGCATAAGCTTCACCTGCATCGAGTGCCAAATTAAATAAATGCCACTGACCATCCCCTGAAGGAGAATTAACTCGTGCAATTTTCCAGTCGCCTCGATACAAAGATGCATTGCCGCCCACCTCAATAGCGTAAGACTCATCGGAGCCATAAACTTGCTGTGACTGGCCGCTAATTAATGGCATCAAACTTCGGCCGTATAGCTCATTTTGCTCGAATGGAATATCAAGTAGATCAAGAATAGTCGGCAGAACATCTACCATATGAGCTCGACCTTGAAGAAAGTCAGTTTGATTGATAATGCCCGCGCCCGAAATAATTAGAGGAACACGTTGCCCGCCTTCTGAACTATTAAATTTAAACAGCTTAAACGGCCCAGATGACACGGAAGCCCATTCTGGTCCAATGGTAGTGAGGCCATTTTTACCCCCTATATCTTCAAATTCGGTACTCCAGTTGTTCATAGACATCCACGCACTAAACGCAGCGCCTTGTAAGCCTTTGTCAAAACCTACTGTACTGCCTTCTGGTCCGTTGTCTGATGTCACTATCACGAGAGTATTATCTAATTGGCCCTTCGCTTCTAATCGCGCTAGCAGGCGACCTAAATGAAAGTCTGCCGCTTCTAGCATACCGGCATTCACTTGCATGGCACGGGCCCAGTAGGCTTTTTCTGGTTCAGACAATGAGTCCCATTTGCGATGTGTTTTTAATGCTTTAGCTAATTTGGTGTCACTGGGTACAAGCTTTAAATCAATGGCTTTTTTTAAACGCTGTTTGCCCATGACATCCCAGCCTTTATCAAACACGCCATTATATTTTTCAATGTATTCTTTGGGCACTTGTAAAGGCATGTGAATGGCCATAAACGGTAAATATGCAAAAAAGGGCTGCTCACTTTCACCCTCATCAATATAATCAATCAGCTTATCGACTAAATTACGCGAGGAATAAAAATCATCTGGCAGCGTGGTCCGCTCTCCGCCTTCAAACCATCTCGCCGCTGTGTTAACTGGAATGTATGGACGCTCGTCATAGTTGCTCGCGCCCGTTGCATCTAATACAAATGAACGATCAAATCCAAACTTACTGGGTAAGTTAGCACCAGACTCGCCTATGCCCCACTTACCACTAACAAAAGTTTGATACCCTGACGCCTTTAACCGAGTTGCCATGGTTTGGGTATCGTCATCCCATATCATGCTGTAAGCAGGATATTGTCTTAGGGCCGGATCTAAGGATTCTATGATAGAGCCAATACCCACTTGATGATTGTCTTTGCCCGTCATCAACATGGCACGGCTTGGCGCGCATTGCGCTGCCGTATAAAACCGAGAAAACTTGGCCCCTTGTTGCGCTAATTTATCAATGTTGGGTGTAGCTGTAGTTCCACCATAGCTACCAAAATCCATAAATCCTACATCATCTAACAACACCACTAATACATTAGGTTTTTGCTGGGCAGCTATCGTACAACTGCTACTGAAAACCATCATGGTCAAAATGAACTTCAATACATAATTTTTCAAACTATTATCTCCGTGGATCCATGTTAAATCGGCCGCTATAATTTGGTATTTAATTTATTCCCGTCAAACAGTTGTTGCATTTTTACACCTCGCTCTAGCGGATCAAAAGAACAACACTTAAAATACTCTTATGATTTTTTACCTTGTTCGTCTCTTAGGATCTGGTTTTCCATGATGCTAAATCTATCCTGTCCCCAGAAGTGATAATCGCGATAACATATGGTTGGCACTCCCCAACAACCCACCGAATACATTTCTTCTAGATTTTTGTCAGCTAATACCCGCCAATTTTGATCCTTCAGTTTGTGTTTTGCTATGTTCCAATCCAACCCACAACGCGTAACTATGGTCTTCAACCCCTTATCAGTCTCAGCCCTAATACCTTGTGAGTTCACCCCTTTGGCAAAACTCAACAGGAAGTCGTGATACTTATTTTCGGATTTTGCATACTCAACTAGAGAGTAACAACGCTCCACTGCTGCGCCCAATGGGTCGGCCACACACCCATAAGGCAAACCTAGTTTCGAAGCTTCTCGTTTAGTATCTAAAAAAATATAGATTTTTTTTGTATCAGGAACATTCATACCCCGCATCATCATTGGTAATACAGGTTTAATCATTAATGGAATTTTGTAGTGAGCGCAGAGCATAATTGCACGCTCCAAAGCGATGTATGAATATGGACTTCGAGCAGACCAATAAAGCACCAAAGGCGTTTGCTTGTCGCCTCCCATAGCTGATGATGGCGCTTTACAAAATGTTTCATAGGTGCGGTCGAAATGTACGCTTTCTTTTTTAGAGTGAGTCAAACCAAGAACAATCAAACGTTTTTCTAAGTGATCAAGACGATCAAGGCCCCAATACCACTCACCTTCAAAATACACCATAGCACCTGAGTAATGACCAGACTTAGTCAGCAATACAAAATTTTCAGACAACTTTCGTTGGTTTTGTTTAATCAAGACATCGTCCACAGCAGAAGTTGTAGCGTGAAACCAGTACTGTTCGAATAGCTTTATCGATTTTGGTATAAATTCTTTATGGTTTTCAATATTGACTAAAGCCAGCGATAAATTATTTGTTAATTCTTTATTAATGACGGGGAGTTCGTTTTGACTCGGAAAACGCAGATCATAAAGTTTTGCTAAGTGATAAGCATCGTATTTTGTATAGTCCAACCACATATCAAAACGGGGATACATGTCGCTGTCAATTTCTTGAAATACATGGAATTTGAAAATAACTTCAAACCGCTTTTCAATAGAAGATAAGGCTTGCAACAGCAAGTAGCTATATGGGTCGTCTGTTTTTAAAAATATATCGAGGGTTGCAGGTTGGCCCTGTAATTTTCTTTTGACTAGACGCACTTGCCTCTTAACATCGCGGAGCAAGTCACTAGAAACAGCTTTTAAAAAAAAGGGCAATAAGGTTTTCATCATTTAGTTTGAGCCAACGATATAGGTATCACCCTATTCCATTTAAACATAAAGCATACTCTTTTTGATTAGATAGCATGATAATCAACCGCATATATATTGTCATGCAACATGTCATAACTCAACTTAAATAAAGTATTGCTTATCATCATTAAGTATCCGCTCCACTGCTCCTTTTACTAATCTTACTAATCTTACTAATCTTACTAATTTTTCTACCTACGTTTTCTCTATCATCAGATTACGTCGTAAAGCATCAACCAAGGCAGTTACTCGTTGATTTCGGTAGCGACAAAGGAACTCAATTTTAAGCCCGAGCGTCAATAAGAAAACGACTCTCTACTTCTGTTTCTTACTACCAAGTATATGTTTGCTGGATGGCCACCACATTATTTTCAGGTGTTATGCGCTCACGTAGATCTGCTCTAAAGCCTGACGTCTATCGGTCAGCATAATATCGATCAGCATAGATGTGCATCACCACACACATAAATTAATACACCTTGTTGCTACACAGCTCCAATCTGTTGTGCGTTGGCAGCGATTTTCTCTAGTAAATAGCGGCGCGTATGCTCAGGTGTTCATTAACAGGCAATTATACATTCAACAACACCCACAGTCTGAAGTCTGGAAAATTTTTTGTCGTATAAATGTCGTCGACAACCAGACCGCAACAATCAAAAACAACCATGCCTTACTCAGGTTTTACCTCTGGTTCTGATGATTCATTCGGTCCTGAATAAAGTCACCCAATGGAGCAGCACCAATTTAACAATGCCGTTTAAGAACGTTTGTTATAGGGCAATAGCATGGCTCTGTCCCTTTAATTATTAGGTCTACTGTGCTGTGTTACGTTGATAGGTGTTCTGAAATTCGTCTTGAATGATTTCTGTTTTTCCACCGGATGCCAAAACGAGTTCCTCTTTAAGCACATCGACTCTGAACTGCCAACCTTGTGGTAACACCAATCGGGTGCCGAGTTGTTCCAATTGATCTATGGTTTGATCCTTCGCTATAGCCCGTGATGCTGCCTGCATGGTAAATACTTTGCCTGTTGAGTCGATCAGCCGATAGACTTTTTTGTTCGAAAAGTAGGTATAGATAGTGTCTCTTTCAACCGTCATTACTGTATAAGGTTTTCTAGACACGACGTCCCACATTGAAACTGATACATGCCCGGGCACTAAAAACTCATGCCCGCCGATACTTTTGATGGGTGTTTTTCGATATGTTTCTATCTTATCCAGAACCCAATACCGATGGCCATTTTTAATCAACCGGCTTGCCCCAGTTGTTCGCTGGATTGCATCAAAGTCTAAAGAGTCAAACTCTTGGTCCGAGAGCACGTTATTTAGGTCGTTATAGATGATAACGTTAAAATCAAACCAGGATCGGTATGCAAGTAGGATCTCATTGTATGGGATGGGCCTTCCACTGTAGCCATTTAACACGTCACCATACGAGGCTGTATCTGGGTATGGAATTTCATCCTGGGGTACACCCCTTAATAAATAGAGTCCGACACTGCCAAGAATAAAGAGGATGAAAAAAGATGAAAAAAGTTTGATGAATCTTATATTTTGAAACGCAAACTTGCCTTTGTTATCTATAGGCGTTACTTGTATTGTCATCAGTTATTCTCTTTAACCATTATCTATACTTCTAAAACTAAAGGCATAACGATACTTATCGTCATAACGCATGTCAATATACCTCACCAAAACTGAATATTATTGTTTTTGACTCGAAATATTTCATCATTCATAGTGGCATAACAATGAGTATCTGCGGGATTTTCAGAATGCTTGAAATTTAGCCGCTAGCGGTTCAGGTGAAAATATAAAATAAATAAAGTGATTATTTTTTTGTAAAGGGTTTCAAGGATGAAAAACATGGTCAGGCTTATCCGATTAAATACTTCAATATTTTTAACATATACTTTGTTTTAACACGAAGAAAGCGCTCTGTTCCATTTAAACATAGCGCACATTCACTTCGATTAGATTGGATAGGGCTGAATTGGGCTGGATTGGATTAGATTGGACTGCATAATAATCAAGCAACAACAGGTACTGTCATGTAACATGACAATAATGTATTTGAATAAAAACCGTTTATCATCGCTATGCACAAAGCCCAGACAACAAGGTGGTTCAGAAGCGTCTGGTAACTTTTTAGGCCAATATCATTATCGCGAGTGACTAAAATTAAGTTGTCAAAATTAAGTTGTCAAAATTTAAAAATAGAGAGTTAGATATGAAGTTTTTAAAATGGATAGGTATCACCTTAGTGCTTATTGTTGTCATCGGCGTTGTCATGCGAAAGCAAATCATTTTGCATGCCCCAGGTGTTCTCAATAAACTAAAGCACCCTGTGGCCGAACATAAAGAGATTCAATGGACACCTCAACCTGCTGATTTAACTGTGGTGCCTGCTCATCAACGTAAACCTAATATTATTCTCATCATAGCCGACGACTTAGGTTGGAATGACATCAGCCTAAATGGTGGTGGTGTCGACAACGGCGCACTGCACACCCCAAACATTAATGAACTTGCCCAAAATGGTGTTAATTTTACCCGTGGTTATACCGCAGACGGTACCTGTGCCCCATCTCGAGCGGCCATTATGACGGGGCGTTATGGCTCCCGTTTTGGTTTTGAATCAACCCCCGTACCAGATGGCATGTCTACCGTTATGAATGCATTAACCGAGCAGACAGAGTTTGCCCCACCGATTATTTTTACAGGCGAAGATGACCGTCTACCTTTTGAAGAGTTGGGTATGCCCAATAGCGAAATTACCATCGCCGAAATGTTAAAAGATGCAGGGTATCAAACTGGCCACATAGGCAAATGGCATCTTGGCCGTGGTGAAGGCATGTTGCCACACCAGCAAGGATTTGATGACGCATTACTCATGGCAAGTGGTTTGTATTTACCAGCGGACGATCCTAATTCAGTCGCTGCCGAACAAAACTCAAACCCTTACAACAAATTTCTCTGGTCGATGATGTCATATGCCGCCAGCTTTAATGGCTTAGACTATTTCAAACCTGATGGCTATATTACTGACTACTACACAGACGAGGCGGTTAAGTTTATTGAAACCAATAAAGATCGACCGTTCTACTTAAATCTGGCTCACTGGGCGCCCCATAATCCTTTGCAAGCATTGAAATCAGATTATGATTCACTATCGCAAATCAAAGATCATACACAACGTGTTTATGCCGCCATGATTAAATCGTTAGACCGTAGTGTGGGTCGAGTCACTCAAGCACTCAAAGATAATGGCTTGGAAGACAATACCATGATCATTTTTGTATCCGATAATGGCGGTACTAACATGATTAATGTGGCGGATATTAATAAGCCTTATCGTGGTTGGAAAGTCACTTTTTTTGAAGGTGGTATTCGTACTCCGTTTTTTGTTAAATGGCCTGCTCTATTTTCCAAAGGAGAACAAGTAAACGACGTGGTTCACCACACAGATATTTTCCCTACTATTGCGGCCGCAGCTGGAGCCTCAGTTCCTAGTGACCGAACCATTGATGGTAAAAACTTAATACCTCATGGCAAAGGAGAATCCAGCGGAAAATTACATAATGCATTGTTTTGGAAACACGATCATTATCAAGCAGTATTGTCGGATGGCTGGAAACTTCAAGTCAGTAAACGTCCAGGTAAAACATGGTTAATTAATTTAACTGAAGATCCAGGCGAGCAAAACAACCTTGCAGAATCCAACCCAGAAAAAGTTAAACAACTAACAACATTACTCATCGCCCATAACTCTGGACTTATGCAGCCACGTTGGACCTCAGTTTTAGAAGTGCCAATCAATATAGATAAAATGGATAAAGAAGGTTGGGCCGATGGGGATGAGTTTATTTACTATCCAAACTAATGAGTTCATCAAATACAAAAGCTAAGTTTTAATAGGGACGTTAATTTACTGTACCTAAATCTAGCAAAATCAAAAATGATGATGAGATCAAATACATCATCATTTTTTTCAGATGGAAGTTTTACATGGCAAAACGCAATTTAATATTGGGATCCGTAGGCTTACTTCTTGCGTTTCTTAGTTATCAGATGTTTGACACTCAGATGTTTGACATTCAGATGCAAGATTCAAAGGCATGCACAAAGCCAGCAGGAATGGCCTTTATTAAAGGAGGGACTTTCACAATGGGTGCGGGTGCGGTATATCCAGATGAGATGCCCGCCATAAAAACAGTCGTACAAGATTTTTATATGGATCGTCATGAAGTCACTAATTTGCAATTTTCTGAATTTATTGAAGCAACGGGTTATATAACGATAGCTCAAAGAATCCCTAACGCTGACGATTATCCTGATATTCCTGCTGATTTATTAATACCCGGCTCTGCAGTGTTTATTAAGCTTTCACAAGCAGTTGGAGCCGCTACATTTATGAACTGGTGGCATTTTACTGAAGGAGCTAATTGGAACAATCCTCTAGGCCCAGATAGTAATATTAAAGATAAAGACCACTTTCCAGTCATACATATTGCCTATGACGATGCGTTGGCATATGCCAAGTGGAAAGGAAATCGACTACCTACGGAGGCTGAGTTTGAGTTTGCAAGCAGAGGGGGCATAGATGGCGCTAAATATGCGACCGGAAGTTCACTAACTGAAAATGGAAAATATATAGCGAACACATGGCAAGGTTTATTTCCTTTTAACGACACCGCAGAAGATGGTTATGTAGGATTAGCACCCGTGGGTTGTTATCCTCAGAATCACTTTGGCATTCACGACTTAATTGGAAATGTATGGGAGTGGACTCAAAGCATCTATTACCCTCGTCATTTTGACCCGAATCAGTTGCCTCCAAATCTTCCCGCAAAAGGGTATGATGCAAAACAACCGGGGATTGCGGTTGGCGTTATAAAAGGAGGTTCATATCTATGTGCAGAGGATTTTTGTATGCGCTACCGCCCGGCAGCGAGACATGCACAAGATACTGGGCTGGGAACCAGTCATATTGGTTTTAGAACAGTAAAAGAACCTTAATTCCTTAAAATGACTCGTTAAATTCCTGAAAAGAAAAACACCCAAATCGACACGACCCTTTGACACCACATTGAATTTTCATCTATGAATATAGACCCTGAAAAAGACGAAAGACAGAGTCTTAACCGGTGATATAGGTTTAATAAATACCAGCTTTGATACAGGCTTGCATCACAGCTTTGGCGTGAAGCCAGCAAGGCCGCAAATAATGGCTCACGGCCATCACATCGGCCAACTGTTCAGCCACTTTATCAATGTGGCTAAAATCAAAGACGCGAACCAGCAGATTAAATGCCTTCCCAAGCGCCTCATTCTCCGTTTAATTGCGGCCTACCAGAACCCAGCTTTGCCTTGGTCGACCGCCTTTGTGTCACTATTTAACACTCTAACCATAAACGTTTTAGATCATCCATTATGATTTAATTCATTTTAGTTTTAAGGAGCCAAACAGCATGGTTAACAAATAATCCCCTAGCCCGCGCATCTTTTTTCTAAATACCACCACATCAGTAATATGAGCCATCAATAGAAAAATTCCGATTCCCTAAAATACACCAGAAAATGGCACTTTCGAAGGAGCTATCACCGCAGCCGCAATGAACAACCAAACAATAGATACAATTACTTTTTCCATATTGTTCTGCAGTGAGCCTACGGGGTCTAAACCTGCGGTATCAGGTTCGTTAAAACGTATTATTTGTCATAAAGTTTACCGTTTTGACTAATTTTCAAAATGTCTGTTAATCAGCGATAATGCAACGGAATAATTTCAATTGTGATAACCAATTTTTAACGAATACAAGCCGAAAATCCGTTTATGGATCAGTCCCTCCAGTCAGCCTAAATCGACAGGTTAATGCCATTTTCGGTCTTAGCGGTGGCTCGATAAAATAGGTTTTAATAATCGTGTGGGCCACCTTTGCGGCCGTTTACATAATTGCTGTGCAATGACTTCAAAGTAAAAGCAGAGGCTGCCGGCATCAGTAACTGTCACCTCATTGAACGCTGTATTTTATTTAGATACAATGTCATTTAAATGTCAGCTAAATATCGACTAAAAAGCGACTATTAATGCATTTGCGAATTGTAAAGCTACCAGCAAAATGCGTGCCTAGACTAGTGAAATTGCATTTATATGGACAATTTTTACAACCTTTGCTGTAACTTATGACTCAAAATATTTATCAAGGTTCTCGATGTTTTTTTCAAACAAGTATTTTATCATTATTGTTATTTTGTTTTTAAACGCCTGTGGAGGTGGGGGTAGCAGTGAATCGAAAGTTCCTCCTAGCAACTCTTCAACTGCATCCATATCAGCAAATCTAACTAAAGTATTTCTAGGTAACTCAGCTGTCATAACGTGGAGTAGTAGTAACGCATCTTCTTGTGCTGCCTCAGGGAATTGGTCTGGTGATAAATCAACATCTGGTAGCGAAACTTTCGCTATGACAAATGAAGGAGAGCAAGTTTTTACCATCACCTGTGGAGATATATCTTCTAATGTAGCCGTCACTGTCAGTGCCCAAGATTTTGAAGGATCTTGTGTGAATCCGCACAACGCAGGTATACCGAGGTCATACATAGGAGAGTATGAAATCCCGTTGCCTCAAAACTCATTCGGTGATGAACACCTAAAAGGGATGGGATTTAAAGATTATGGCGTTCAATGGATCTATCAGGCTTATTCAGATAGTTATTATTACGATAAAGATCAGAGTGCTTCTTGGGTCAAAGATTGCACAAAAACAGAATATGTCCATCTTATGTATAGAGAAACGTTAAGACGATTGAAAGCACATGGAGTAACAACAGCATCGATTTATAATTTTGGTTCTTGGAATGATGACGAAGCATGGAAAGTCGAACATAGTACTAAACATTTATCTGATGCGGATATAGAATTTATTGTTTTAACTGCACATGATTTGGGGATGAATGTGCATTATGTATGGCAATTCAACATGAGTGTTGCGGGGGAGCAACGATTGTTATTTCCGTTTGATGGGAGTGTTAAAATTGACATGCTACTGCTGAAGAAAATTATGGATGCTCATGAGGGGCATATGTTTTGGGAAGCAGAGCAATTAGAGAGTATTGGTGTAGGTTCTATGTCTGCTGATTGGAGTGCCATGTGGTTATGTTTTAGTTGTGGGGTAGATAACCAAGGACATTCTCAAGCCGAAACAGACGAATTAAAAGATTTCTACATGGAACGAATGGGAGACATAATATCTGGAATTAAAGAAAAATTTTCAGGGAAAGTATATGTTGGTGAAGCCCCCCAATGGAATGACGCGCGAGTTGTCGATCAAGTAGACGGGATTATGTTTAATTTTCCAAATTTACTTACTGATAATGAAGTTGAATCTGCAACCGTTGATTTAATCGAACAAAAAGCCACTGCGCATATAGAGCAGGCCTATAACGCTTATTATTGCTTAGACAACCATCCTTGTTGGAGTAGAACAAGTTCTGATACTGCCAAGCAT
>OOGD01000172.1_pt1 | contig 14523 bp, 10 predicted proteins | sample 1670381 | NCBI WGS metagenome assembly OOGD01 (sample SAMEA98146918, study PRJEB22522) | marine metagenome | biome: marine biome; feature: marine water body; material: sea ice | place: Arctic Ocean | collected 14-Sep-2015 | depth 1.3 m | reverse complement strand
TGGCATTAGTGTCTCCTACGGCAATGCATAAGCAAGGATTTCATCCAACGGCTATTTGCAGTGTATTCGGAGCGACTGCTGGACTGGGAGCTGTGCTTGGATTAAATCAAAAACAATTATCTTCTGCTTTAGGTGTTGCGGGTAGTATGTCGTCTGGAATTATTGAATATTTAGCAGAAGGAACGTGGACTAAAAGAATACATCCAGGTTGGGCTGCGAGTTCTGGAATTCATGCAGCTTTATTAGGAAGATCTGATTTCTTAGGACCAAGAACTGTATTTGAAGGAACGCATGGTTTTTTTAAAGCTTTTACCATTAAAGAAATTGAAAAAGATTTTTCTCATTTAATAGAAGGTGCTGTGGTAGTTGATATCAAAGCAATCATGCCGAATTGTCAGGACCCTGCACAAAAACATTTCACCCACATGGAAGAAGTGTCTTTTAGTTATAGCACTATTACTTGGACCCATGAAATTGCTGGTACAGAAGGTAATGATGATTGGCGTACATCCGGGGGTTAATCCTCAGCAAGGTTAAAATTTATTGTGTCTTATTATTTACATGCTCTAATTTGCGTGGTTTTGTTTGGACTAGGTGCCTGTGCCTCTGCACCAACCCAGTTAATTGTCGCGGAAGAAGAGTGGATATACGAAGTAAGAGCTATAAATATGGCGATACGGGCGGCCTCTGACGTTAACTCCGTCAGTGGTCGGCCACATTCAATCGCAATTGGTATATTTCAGATGAACGACCCGACAACCTTTAATTCCCTGGCGGTGGATCAGCCAGGCCCCGAGGGTGCCCTCGAATTGCTCAAAAAGGGCAAGGTCGATGACAGTATTGTGGATTTTCAGCTAATCTCAATACGACCAGGGGAACAAAAAAAAATATCAATTAGCCGTGCGCAAACGGCAAAGTACATCGGTGTAATAGCCGGTTACTTCAAACTAAACCCGGCAACAGATGTTAAAATCTTCAAAATTCCAATTCGGGAGATTAGAAGGGGCATAGTTGAAGATGCGCTGGTGCTGGCAACATTGATCAGCGATGAATCAAAAGCGCTTCCAGACAAACTGAGCATTTTTGTTGACCTTGGCAGAAGAGGTTCAAAACAAATTGTGGCTTTGGGCGGTAGTGATGGTGATTTGTCTCAAAAACAAAAAGCAAAAGAAAAATCCGCAGAAGAAAGTTGGTTTGGTATTTTGAAAACAGGTGTCGACAAATCAACTTCAGTTTTAGACTTAGTTGAATAAGCAAGCATGCAGTATATAAATATGTCATTTAACACAGACGAGGCGGTGAATACCTCCGTCATTATTGAGGTGGATTGTGCACAATAGTAAACCGGTATTTTGGCATCAGGGATTATTCTTGCAGCCACAGCATTTCCAATTATCAGACCAGTATCAGGATGCCAAACTACAGCCCTATCAAGAATACTTGCAGCCCCATTTTTGGGGCGTATGCCAGATTGAAATGTTGTCGTCATCTCTGACTCACAGGACCTGTGAAATTGAGTCTGGTCACTTTTTATTTCCGGACGGCACTTATGTTTCGATTCCCGATAATTCAGTTATTAGTCCCCGCTCATTCGAAGATGATTCGATCGACCCTGAAAAACCGTTCACTATTTATTTGGCAATACACAAGATAAGTCAGTTTGATGACAATGTCACCGTGTTATCCAGTCTCGAAAATCATGCCGACGTAACAACACGATATGTGACAACTGCAACACCAGAAAATGCCAAAGATGTCTACGTAGAGGGCGCCGATGCCCAGGTGAAATATCTCCGGCATGCACTGAAAATAGTGTTTGATAATGAAAAAGACGAGATGAATGATTACGACTTAATCGCCGTTGCTCAAGTTGTTCGAGATGGTGACGCGATTGTTTATAACCGACAATACCTGCCACCTTGCATAAACATTAGCTCTCTGCCCGAGTTGACCCGCATTGTTAAAGAAATCCGCGATGAAGTCACCGGAAGGGCGATGCAACTGTCCGCCTATAAATCTTCAGCGCAGGCAAAGAAAGGCTACGATGCCAATATGATGCGCTACAAAATGGCACTGCAATCCTTGAGTCGCTTTGTACCTAGGCTATTTCATATAACCGAAGCAGGTAAGGTTCACCCATGGGTAGTTTATGGCGCATTACGTGAACTTATAGGTGAAATAAGCACCTTCACCGACCGCGTTAGCTTACTAGGTGAAACCGCAGATGGGGAGCGTTTGGTCCCCAATTATGACCACAATAATTTGGGTGGCTGCTTCAATAGTGCTAGTAATATGGTCAGCCAGTTACTCAATGAAATCACTATTGGGCCGCAGTACTTGGTTGAAATGAAGTTTGATGCGGTCGCCTATACGGCTGATGTGCCGACCGAATTTTTTACCGAACATGTCGATTTTTTCCTCATTGTTAATACCGATGGAGATTTTGATGAGGGACAAAAATCATTGTTGACCGCGGCCAAACTGGCTTCTCGTGATGTAGTAGAAACATTAGTTGAGCGATCCCTGCCGGGTGTCGGCATGATCTACCTTCAAACTGCGCCACCAGGTCTACCCAAGCGGCCTAATGCTCACTATTTACGAATAGATGTTCATGATGATCAATGGTCATCAGTAGTGCGTCAGGAAAATGCCGCGTTATTGTGGGAAGAGGCGCCCGAAGACGTCAAGATAGAACTCGTTGTAGTGAGGAAGTAACCATGCGCATTGTCGATTGTTTTACCGATGTGTTGCTTTTTACACGGAAATTTTGTCGGGGTGAAATCGAACAGATGCCGGTCGATCAAGTTAGAGGTAATTTAAAAGACTTATTTGAAAAAAGTGAGTCAATGGCTGAAACCAACAATATGGACGATAACTTTTATCAAGCCGCCAAGTTTCCAGTGGTCTCATTGGTCGATGAAATGTTACAGACTTCAAATTGGGCAGAAAAAACAGCTTGGTCAAAAAACCCCCTGCAACGAATATATTTTGATACTACCAAAGCAGGCGCAGAGTTTTATAGCCGACTCAATGTATTAAATAAATTTGGTCCCGATCGAGATATACGCGAAGTTTATGCCTTGTGTTTGGGTCTTGGTTTCAGGGGTAAGTACTTTCGGGGTGAAGACCGTAAACAATACGAAGACATTAAGGCCTTTAACCTGAGTTTGCTATTACCAGAAGAAGCACAACGTAATATTGATTCGGCAACACTTTTTCCTTTCGCCTACAAAGGACATGATCAAGGCAATACCAACCCCTATAAGTCACGTTTCAGCATTTATCCAATACTCATTGGTCTACCTATTACGGTATTGGTCTTAATGATCGGCATCTATCATTTTAAGGTTGCGTCGATACTCGATCAGATTCAGGCAATGGTGAGTTACAGCCTATGAAAACATTTTTTACCTTTTTGCTTTACCTGATCATTGTCCTGTTAATTGGTGGCATTGTATTTGGTGTCGGGTTCTTGCTAGAACGCCCCATTTCTGAGTCCGCAGTTGTATTTGGCATAATCCTTGGTTCTTGGATGTTGTTCATACTCGTCAAAAAAATGATTATTCGCTATCGAGCCAGGGCACAAGTTCAGCGCGTTATAAAGCAAGAAAACGCAATACGGGATGCCGATCTTGGTATGTCACCCAAACAGCTATCAAAAAGCCTGCATAAGAGCTGGACAAGAGCCGTTAAGTCGCTCAAAAAGTCACATTTAAAGTTACGCGGTGACCCGCTCTATGTATTGCCTTGGTATATGGTATTCGGTAAACCAAGATCAGGTAAAAGCACCGCTCTGAGAAATGCCAAATTACTCTCTCCCGCCATGGAATTGTCGGAGCATGACGACGGCTCAACCCTGAATCTAGAATGGTGGCTTTACGATCAGGCGATTGTAATCGATACCGCTGGTCGCTATGCCGTGCCTGATATCGATAAAAGAGATAGGCAGGAGTGGACAACACTGTTGAAAATGCTGTCGCGGCACAAACAAAAAGAGCCGCTTAATGGTTTAGTGCTAGTGGTTGCAGCCGATCGACTGCTCAATGATAGTGAAGAAGAATTACGAGCCGAAGGCCAGCAAATTCGTTCTGGCATTAATGAGCTGATGGAGCAGCTCGAAATTCAGATGCCTGTTTATCTAATGGTCACTAAATGTGACTTGATTGATCAATTTTCAAACTGGTGCCAATACCTACCAAAAGACTCACTAGATCAGGTTATGGGTTATCTTTGTGAAGAAGAAGTCACCAATATTGATACCACCTTAGACTTTGTCTTCGACCGAGTGCTTGACCGACTGAAAGAACTTCGGTTACTAATGATGGAGCGCGGTGACTACCACGACGATAGCTTGATTGAATTACCCATCAATTTTGAAAAGCTAAGAAGCGGTTTGCACGCATTCGCGCAAACTGCATTAAAGGATAATCTTTATCAGGAGACACCTCGCTTCCGAGGTCTATATTTTAGCTCGAGTCAGCAACAGCTAGATAGGTCTGGTAACAGAGAAGAACTGAAAGACCGTGGGTTATTCCTGCACCAGTTATTTACCAAAGTTATGCCGCCCGATCGTGGTTTGTTAAGTACTTTACCGAGTGCGGAACGATTACGCCGAGCGATCAGAAACTACGGGTTGAGCATTGGCGGTGGAATACTTGGACTAACCTTAGTTGGACTCAGCTCGGCCTATATCAGTGACAGTAGTGGTCTTAAAAAAGTCCTCGATACTCACACCGAGTTTGAATTAACTCAGCCCAATATAAACAATCAGTTTGGCACCATGAATCGACTGAGAGAGCTTATGGATGATCAAAACAAAGCGGAAGCCGAGTGGACACTACCCTGGTACGGACCATTTTTTTCGAGCCCGCAATCGGGCCGGATTAAACGAACTTTTATTACCTCATTTCAATCCGATATACTGGAGCGTCTCGATGAAAAGATAGTTGAGGTTGCCAATTCAGAGTTGACTAGTCGTGATCGTGCCTATCTAGTGTCTGGCATTGTCCGTCGCATTAACGTACTCACTGCGAAGCTTGAGGACGACGCAGGAAAATTTGAATCCTTACCCAATGTGCCATCCGAATATATACGGGTTGTGGATTCATCTGTATTTTTTGAATCATCCCAGCTATTTAGTGATTTATATAAAAAGTACGTTCAACTGGAAGCATCAACCCTCGAGTTATCTGATGAGCGATTACGCCTTCAGAGCGCACTTGAAGGCGTAATCGCAGCCAGTAGAGGTGACTTTGAGTGGCTTATTACCTACACCAGTTTGCAAGGCTTTCCCGATGTTAAAGTGGGTGACTTCTGGAGTGGTAGCCGTCTACTGGTAGATCAACCGACAGTCTCTTCAGCCTACACCGTCGAAGGGTTAGACTTCATAGAGGCTTTTCTGGACGAGTTGAGCCTAGCTGGCAGTGAGTCAAGCTCACTCAGTTCTGTAAAAGAGAACTTCATGCTTTACTACCAGCGCAACTACCTAAAAGCCTGGGTCGCATTTGCCGAAGAGTTTGATTACGGCAAGAACAAGTTAAGAGGACGCAAAGAATGGCTCACCGCCATGGAATCAATGATTACACCAAGCAACCCCTATTTTGCCGTAATGCGCAAAATTGAGAGTGAGATCGAACCAATATTTTCCGAAGGTTTGTTTAAAGCGAGGGAGGAAATAGCCTATTTTGCTGAAATTCAAGAATATAGCGGAGATTCCTCAGGTGTTGATAATTCCAAAGCGAAGAAAAAGGCAACGAAAGCTGCATTAAAAGTGATTGGAAAATTTGGTAAGGTAGGAAAGTTGGTCGCCGGAGGGGCTAAGAAAGGATTGAAGGCGAAAAAGAAAATGGGTGGCAAAGATCAGGCAACACTAGATGTCGAAATAGAGACAGCTGCGAAAGCTTATCAGGACTACAAAGATGCTTTGAAAGACTTAGCCTTTAGTGGTGATGCAGTGAAGCGTTCCTATGGTGAAGTTTCCTACTCATTCACTAACCCAAATGATATCTCTTCTGGTGACGGTGCAGGATCACAAGCTTGGACGGCTATTATTAATTTGCAACGTGCCGTTGGTAAACCAAAAGAAAGTACTCGTTTATTCTGGGATCTCTACTCTGGCCCCATACGTTTGGCCTACCAATACATGCGTGAGGAGGCCGCCTGTTACTTGCAGAGCAGTTGGGAAGATAACGTATTGGCTGAACTAGATGGTGTGAGTCAGGGTAATATAGCTGAAACACTTATTGGGGAAACTGGCATTCTGTGGAATTTTGTTGAAAACGACGCGGCCCCATTTTTGAAGAAAAAACTAAGTAAAGGGTATGTTCCGCATCGAGTGAAAGATAGCTCGATGGAATGGGAGGCTGACTTCATACAGTTTGTTAATGATAGCGAGTCGGGTCGGAAAATTGTGGGAGGCGAGTTTAATGTCGATATTAGTGCGCTACCAACAGGGATTAATCGAAACGCATTAGTGTCACCTTATGCGACTTTCCTCGATCTGCATTGTGCCGCTGGTGTCCAGACATTGGCCAACTACAATTATTCTGCATCGAATCAATTTAATTGGTCTTTGAAAAACTGTGGAGATACGACTTTACGTATAGAAGTGGGTGAGTACTCATTACGTAAACAATATACGGGGCAAAAAGGCTTCTCTAAATTTCTACAAGACTTTCAAGATGGCCGACGAATTTTCACCATAAGCGAGTTCCCAGAACTAACCAGTCAGTTACGTGGCAAAAAAGTTCAAGCCATTGACGTGAATTATGAAATAAAGGGACAGGGGCCAGTAATAAGAATGCTCAAGGATGTACCGCTCAATCCACCAAGCCAGGCACTTGCCTGTTGGGTAAAATAATGGCCGAAGTACCAAAGCAAGCGAGTGACCGAGTTAATCTGACCTATACGTCCAAAAATGGTGATCGGGTTGAAGAAGTTGAATTACCCTTTAAAGTGTTGGTTTTGGCTGATTTAACTTTGGATGACAGGTCAGGTGTATTTGATCAACAACAGTCAATTCGACTCGATAGCAATAAAATTGAGATACTGTTTCAGCAATTAAAGCCTGCACTCAATCTGAATGTTGAAGATAAACTCAGTGAGGATGATGGCGATTTAATGTTGCAGATGTCATTTGATTCGGTTGAGAGTTTTTCGCCCGCTAGGGTAATGGATGCAGTGCCCGCTTTAGGTGCACTGATTCGGTTTAATGATCTTCTGTCACGGGTCGCCGATGGTGGCGGTGCACTAATGCCAGAGAGTGATATTAGTCTTATTCAGTCAGTACTGGATAACGAGGCTGTCTCACTGGAAGAAATACGCAACAATTCAGAGAGTTTCGGTTGGCTTATTTCCAGTATAGAAGAACGAATTTCAAAACAACTCGATACAATAATCCACCACCCTAGTTTTCGACGTATGGAATCTGCCTGGCGTTCGGTGGCGTTTTTACTAGAGCGAACGGACTTCAATGAAAATACTGAGTTAGGATTTATTAACTTATCGAAGCAGGCCTTAATAGACGACTTTGACGATGTGCCGGAAGTATTTCAATCGCACATATATCAACAGGTTTATTCTAATGAATATGGCCAGTTTGGTGGTAGGCCCTATGGTGTCATCATTGGCGACTATGAAATTGGCCCGAGTGCGCCGGACGTTAAATTATTACAGCGCATGGCAACAGTTGCAGCGGTGGCACATGCGCCTTTTATTACTGCCGCATCGTGTGAATTTTTTGATATTGACTCCTATAGTAAATTCAGCAAGTTACGTGATCTAGCGTCAATATTCGAGCAGCCAAAATACGCTAAATGGAACGCTTTTCGAGCTAGTCCAGACGCCAAGTATATAGGCTTAACCATGCCTGGGTTCTTGTTGCGTAAAACTCATGATGTATCTATTGGAAGTTTGCAATACCGTGAAACCGCTAAAAACACCGAGCAGGATTTACTGTGGGGAAATACCAGTTTTGCATTTGTAACTCGCTTACTCGACAGCTTTGCTAAATATCGATGGTGCCTCAACTCCACGGGTAAAACGGCTGGTTTAGTTGAAGGGCTAAGTGTCGGACAAACGGATAGTAATAGTTTGAGCCGGCGCATCCCAACGCGTTTTCTACTAACGGATAAACGAGAGACCGAAGTAGTAGAGCAAGGCTTTATCCCACTTAGTGTGCATAAAGGTGACGACACAGCTGCCTTTTATTCTGCTTATTCGACTCAGGCAGTAAAAGCATTAATGACCGGTGAAAACGACCTGTCATTACGGCTTGCTGCACAAATTCCATACCTTTTAATCGTGGGTAGAATTTCTCAATACCTAAAGATAATGCAACGTGAAAATATTGGTGCCTGGACCAATAGGCGCGAAATCGACAACGAATTAAATGGTTGGCTGCGCCAATATGTATCTGACATGGATAACCCAGCACCAGGTGTACGGTCTCGACGGCCATTGCGTAAAGCGGAAATCAAGGTTAGAGAAGTTGAAGGTAAGAAAGACTGGTACTTAACTCGTATAGATATTACACCCCATTTAAAGTTTATGGGAAACACATTTAGCTTAAGTGAAACGAGTAAGCTCGATAAAAATTAGAGAACTCTGGAAGTCATCAGTTTAGTCAACCCAAATTAGAAAAGAGGAAATAGCCGTGCCAATGCCAGGAAACCTAATCATAACCGGTGAAGATCAGGGGTTAATTCAAGGTTCATGTAATCTCGATGACCGTGAAGATACGATACTGGTTCAAGGCTTTGATCACGTGGTAGAAATACCGACAGATGATCGGGGTGTCGCCAGTGGTCGTAGAACGCATCGACCGATGACAATTACCAAAGAAATTGATAGAAGTACGCCGATGTTATATCAGGCACTCTGTAGTAATGAGTTGCTGACTGAAGTAACGCTTAATTGGTATCGACTCGACGGCTCTGGTCAGCATGAACTTTATTACTCGATGTTCATGCAAAACGCATTCATCACCCGTATTCGGCCCTGGGTGCCGAATGTGCTGGATCGTAAGAACGAAACAATAAAGCACATGGAAGATGTATCAATCACCTATGAAAAAATTATCTGGACCTGGGAGCCAGATGGCGTTGAGTACGAAGACTCCTGGGGAGAAATCGGCCAGTGATACCAATAAATGATGGCCGATAAACCTCGATGAAACTGCGATTACTCAAGCGAATCAAAGGCTGGGAAGAAGCCGGACAAGTATCAGCCTCGGATATTGATATAAACGAAGTTTTGGAATCTGTGCGCGATGACCTAGAGAAGCTATTCAATACCCGGAGAGGAACAGTGTTGATTGATCAGGGTTTCGGTCTGCCAGATTTTACCCATCTAATGAACGGGTACTCTGCGCCAGACGTCGATGAAATTCAACGAGACATTCTTCAGCAGGTGCGTAGTTACGAGACACGGCTGGACAAATCAAACGTAGTTCCACAAGTTTCAAAAGGGGCCGATAACAGCCTTGGCTTTGGATTAACGGCCGTGTTTAATCACAAAAATCAGGAGCAAACATTGTCAGTCAATATATCAATCAGAGACAATGGTGGTGTCGGTGTGAACTTGTGATCACGGTCACCTCTAAGAATGTTTAACAGGAATCATGAATAAATATTTCCAAAACGAACTCGACAGTCTGAATGACATTGCGAAAGAATTTTCGCAGGCTAATCCGACGCTCGCGCCACAGTTAGCGCAGGCAAGCTCGGATCCTGATGTCGAAAGAATTCTCGAAGGTGTCGCTTTTCTGACGGCTGGCATACGGCAGAAAATAGATGATGACTTTCCAGAGTTTTCACAGGGTATTCTGAACCAGATATTTCCTCACTATTTACGCCCCATCCCGTCGGCCACAATTGTGCAGTTTCGACCTAAACCAATCTTGAAAAATGTGGTTAAAGTTCCGACTGGAACCTACATGAACTCGATAGAAGTCGATAACATCAGTTGCCGGTTTCGTAGCACATCTGACTTGGCTGTATCACCAATTGCAGTGACTTCAGCCAAGTTTACCGAATCTGCAATAGGGCGTAAGGCAATTGAGCTGAGTTTTTCCTTAAATGGTATCAGCGTCGACAACCTAGAAGGCGACAAGCTCAGGGTGTATATTGGTGGTGACTACCCGGGTGCTGTTGACCTGTTTTATATTCTGTTTAAATGCCTCGATCAAATTTCCTTGGTGAATGCGTCTGAGCAGGAATATACCAATACCGCCTTAAACATCGTGCCGGTTAGTTTTGACGAAAGCTTTAAACTACTCGATTATCCGTCAAATTCATTCCCAGCTTACCGTTTGATACAGGAGTATTTTTTACTCAAAGAAAAATTTCTATTTTTTGATATTACTAATTTAAAAAGTAGCTTAGCAGTAGCCGGCGGCGACCAATTTACGGTTCGGCTCTATCTGGATGATGTCGGCATTCCACTGCCAAAGATTGGGCCTTCACGATTCGTTTTACATGCAACTCCCGCCATCAATTTGTTTGATCACGAAGCAGAATCGTTTTTGAACGATTACAAACGGTACGAGTATCCACTACGTCCCCTTCGAAATACTAACAATCAGTATCAAATTTACACGGTGGATGAAGTCGAAGGCAACAATCGAAAGCTGGCACAAAAAAATCACTATAAGCCAATGGGGTTATCAGACCCGGATAACAATGGTTCACCGGTGTTTCAAACCTATAGTCGCCAGTCCGAAGGACAGTTAAATGCCAGCTATATAAACTTTAGTTACCCAGAATCTTTCGAGTTAAATAATAAAGAAACCGTCGTGGTTGGTTTAACCTGTTCCAACGGACACCATGCCGCAAAATTAAAAGTCGGCGACATTACCAAGCGAGCATCAGGCACGTCCGAAATGGTCGAATTTTCGAATATCATTGCGCCTTCCGAAAGTCAGAATGCGCCGACCGGAAACTCAATCTTGTGGCGGCTGTTATCACATTTGTCGCTCAACTATCTATCGCTAGCCGATACCGATAACCTCAAGGCTCTGTTAGAACTTTACATATTTTCTGGCAGCTCTGGCAGCTCTGGTAATAAACAGGATGTCGCCAACAGAAAGCGCATCGAAGGTATTGAGGCCATAAAAGTAAAAGGCTGTGATCGGCTCATTGGTGGTGTTGCCATGCGCGGACAGGCGATTAACGTTTTCGTTAATCCTGTCAACTTTATCTCTACCGGTGACATGTATCTGTTTGGCATGTTGCTCAATCACCTGTTGGGCAGTTTTGCGAGCCTGAATAGCTTTACCGAATTCAGTCTGACCGACAGTTCAAGTGCAGAAGTCTATAGCTGGCCAATTCGAGTGGGAGATCGGCCATTAATATAGAACCCGACATACTAGAAAATGGCGAAACCTATGATTTTTTTCAGGCAGTCAAACTGCTGAAAAAATTATCGGGTGCTAAGACAAATCAACATAATGTGCTATCAAATATCCGAATACAGCCAGAATTAAATCTGGATTATCCGCAAAGTGACATCGCCGACATAAGCAAGTTAGAAGACGATAAGTACCAGATCACCACCACATTTTTTGGCCTGTACGGCGTGTCGTCACCACTGCCCGGGTTTTATACCGAAGAGCTACTCGACGATGAGTGGGACGAGTTTGAAAATCGCAAAAGATTCCTCGATGTTATTCATAATCACCTTTACCCTCTGTTATATCAGGCCTGGTTAAAGTACAAGTTCCCTGTCAACACGGTTGAGTTCGAGTCAAAAAAATACTGGGAAATTATTTTTAGCTTAATTGGCCTACCTGCAGACTTTCGGCAGAACCAGGCTCAATATGGATATCTGCTCAGGTATGCCGGAATTCTTAGCCAGAGAGTCAAGTCGATGCAAGGGCTGCAAACGATATTGGCGGACTACTTTCAGGATATAACAGTAGAAATCCAGCCTTGCGTTAAGCGATTAGTACCAATAGTGAATAAACAAAGGTGCATTCTGGGTAAACAAAATAATCAGCTCGGCCAAACCAGTTGCATCGGCCAGCAGGTTGTCGACAGGACTGGCAAATTCAATATTTTATTGGGACCAGTGAATAAACAGCAATTTACCGAAATGCAGTTCGAGAATAAAGCCGTCGCGTTTATTGAGTCAATACTAACCATCTATCTGGTTCAGCCATTGGAGTTTAACGTTATACTAATGTTATCGAAAGATATATTGCAATCGACACAGTTGGGCCAATCAAACTGGTCGGCACTGGGTCAATCGACCTGGCTATTTGAGCAGAGCAATACGACCGAAGTTAATCAAGTTATTTATGAATCATAACTCGCGGTTTAGCAGTCTGGCCATGAGGCATTAAAAGTGACGCAAGCTCAGTTTAAATTTACCAGTGATGTTTTAGCTGGTGATCAGCTTACCCTGTTGAATTTTACTGGTCATAAGGCTGTGTCCGAAATTTATCGTTATGAAATTGCACCAAAGGTCTCCCGATCGATTGATATCAATCAAGGTGACGCACTCGACTCATCAAACGAACTAAAATCTATGTTGAGCCTGTTCGCATGGGTAACTAGATCAAACTGCTACCGGAGAACAACCGATATGTATGCTGACGGTTCATTGTCAGATAACAGTAATTCAGTGCCGAGTTCTTATCTTAAGGCTATATCCTTCACTGCTGGGTTCATTTCAACGTCTACGATTTGCAGTAAAAGTTGGCAGAGGCATAGCAGGAAGCACAAAAAAAAGTGCAGGAGCAATTTAAGCAGCAACAGGCAAGCCAATAGTTTGTTGTTTTTCGATTCCTTTTTGACGTCCGAATTTTCCTGCTGAGTAGTGATGCGTATATTAGAAAACCGAATCCCCTTTGTTTTATGCTTAAGCATTTTAACTTTTAGTCAGTTGCAAGCGGCTGATCTGCCGGCGGCTGCAACCCCTGGTGGTGCATTGCCCAATTTTAATGATGAAATAACCGAACCCTTCGTATACCCTGACGCTACTTATCCTGTTGATCTTGTTGAAGAAGTTCAACCCGAAAACGTTGATGCCCCCCGTATGCTAGTGAGAGGGTTTCGAATTAACGGGGTTAAGTCTCATGACAAATTAGGCATTACTCTGGCGTCAATCGAACAGTTGGTTCGAACTAAAGCCTTAGCGTTAGTAGCGAAAGAAGCGTCCCAAGGTTTCAGTCTGTCGATGTTCGAAGCGATCAACGTTGCCATAGCACGCTTCTATCGAGAAAAAGGTTTTTTCCTGGCGCGAGCCTATATACCTGAACAAAAAATAGACAATGGTATTGTCAACATTAATGTTGTCGAGGGGTTTATCGACCAAATCGTTTTTAGTGGCAATCGTTTATATAGTGACGAACAGCTGAATCAAGTGTTTAGTCCATTACTGGGTGCCGCTATTTTTCTTGATAATGTCGAATCCGCTGTTTTTATTGCAAATGATTATCCGGGTCTGAGCGCGAACGTTTTATTTGGCCCAGGTTTGGTTCCAGGTTCTGCCGCTATACAGGTCAATGTAAAAGAAGAAATATCGAACGGTTATGTCACCTTCGATAACTATGGATCGGAACTCACGGGTGAAAATCGTTTACGGGGTAATTACCAGTTTTACAATCTGCTTGGCAAGGCTGATCGACTCGATGTGAATGGTATTGTGACCCTTTCACCGCAAAATAGTTTGTATTACGATATTGCTTATCAACAACCAGTAATGGATAGCCGCTATTTGGTCGGTGGTTCGTTTAATGCCAACCAATATGATGTTGGTGGCAACTTAGCCGATTTAAATATCAAAGGTAAGTCAACTATTTTGCGCGGGTTTATGGCGCGTACTATCAGTAGAATGCGTACATCCCGCATCACCACGACTGCCGATCTAAGCCTTAAGGCGGCTGAGAGCCGGGTTATCAGTACGCTCGTCTCACGGGATAAACTGACGGTCATTGGCGCGAGTGCCGACTATGCCGGCACTAGTTGGTCAAACTCGGGAGCCTACCAACAAATCAGTGGCCGATTAAGTATTGGCTTGGCTGATTTCTTAGGATCTATGGATAGCAGTGGTAATGGTTTGTCGGGTCGACGGGGCACCAACCAGGATAGAGCGAGTGGTGATTTTACTAAAATCAATTTTGACTATCTGCGGATTAGTCAATTAACCGAATTTCAATCGTTGTTATTGCGCGTTAGTGGGCAAACAACATCCGATATTTTAAGCTCGGTAGAGCAGTTTTCGCTTGGTGGACCCGATACCGTTAGGGCTTATCCAGTCGCCGAGTCGCTGGTCGATAAGGCCTTGCTGTTAAGTGCCGAATGGCGGGCCGACGCATCGCCAGATATCCCCAAGAACTGGTTAAACAAACTACAATTTTCAATTTTTTATGATTACGCAAAGGGTAGCTTGAATGACCCACTAACTAACGACATCGCCTCGGTTTCGTTATCGGGGTTAGGTTTTGGTTTGCAAGTGGTGCCATTCAATAAATTCACGGCTAAAGTCCAAGTCGCCTTTGATCTGGGTGACGAACCCTTAGGA
>OOGD01000171.1_pt1 | contig 14545 bp, 11 predicted proteins | sample 1670381 | NCBI WGS metagenome assembly OOGD01 (sample SAMEA98146918, study PRJEB22522) | marine metagenome | biome: marine biome; feature: marine water body; material: sea ice | place: Arctic Ocean | collected 14-Sep-2015 | depth 1.3 m | reverse complement strand
CGGTGGTATGAGTGAGGCCAGTGTGCCACTTGCCGCCACGACACCCGCGGCAAACCTTTTGTCATAGCCTAGCTTTAACATTTCGGGAATTGCGATTCGAGCAAATACAGCTGAGGTTGCAACCGACGCTCCGGACACGGCCGCAAAGCCGGCGGCTGATAATACGGTGGCAACACCCATGCCACCAGGCAGCCAACCGACCCAGCGTTTAGCGGCCTCAAACAGGGCGCGGGTCAGCCCAGCGTGGTATGCCAAAAAGCCAATTAATATAAAAGTTGGAATTAGTGAAAGGGATAGGGTCGATACTTTTGAGTGGGGGATTGTGCCAGCCATTTTTATTGCGACCAATACACCCCTTTCGAATCCCATTTTCGCAGAGAATATCCATACCAGGCCCATGAAACCGGCCATGGCTGCGGCAAAGGCAACGCGGACACCGATGACGACGAGTAAAAGCATTAACCCGGTTACCCATAGGCCAATCGAAATTGAGTCCATTTGTCCCAGTGTTTCGAACAGGCTCACTTTGTATCTCCCATCTCGTCTTCTCCCATTAGGGATCCGGCTTCTGCGGCCGCTACGGTAGCGGCATCTTCAATTAATGGCACTGCGACTGGGCTATCGCTACCATTTATTACGGCGCGACTGTAGGCCCAGATCTGTAAAATTAAACGCAGCGCTAAAATGCTGAGCGCAACAGGAACGACCAGCTTGGCGGGCCAGATTGGCAAATTGATATCCATTGACGAGTCGCCTATTTGATAAGCACGAAGGAAGTGTAGAAAAGAACCATAAATGAGCACTAGGGTGACGATCAACATTAAGATGACTGAGATCAATTCGGTGACCCATAATGGCCGACCCTGAATTTTTCCGACCAGCATGTCCATTCGAATATGACCGCCTTCACGTTGTGTATAGGCAATACCCAAAAAAGCAAAAAAAGCCATGGCCTGCTCGACCCAATCGATATAACCAGAGACGGGTAGGGTGAATATCCAGCGCCCAAGTACATTGGCTGTCGCAAGGAATACGAGCAAAAAAATCACGATGCCCCCCGCCAAAGTAAGCACAGTTTCGAGCCGAAGGAACAATCTGTCGATTTTACTCAGATAACTATCGTCCTCTAGCACTCTCTTGGAACTCGACATGGAACACTCTCCGGGCAGGGTTATACCACCACACTACTTAAGCGTGTGGTGGTATAATTTTCAAAGTTTTCTTAGTGCTATTCTATTGATTGAATAGGTCTTCAGTGAAGTCGTACAGTGCTTTCGAGTCAAACTGATCGGCGTATTGTTCAATCCAGCTATCGCGAACTGATGTTGCCAGTTTGTCTAACTCAGCTGTTTGAGCAGGAGAAAAGGTTACGTTCACCAAACCAGCATCAGCAATTTCTGCATCATACTTCTTGGTGGCATTAGTGTTGTAGTTGTCGACATAAAATGTAATTGCTTCATCTACCGAACCCAGTAAGGCTTTACGATTTGATTCACTGAGTGCATTCAAAGCATCGGTATTAACAACCACTGGGCAGTTAGCAGAACCAAGATTTAAATTAGTTGAGGCCCATTTTCCCACTTTGAAAGTTTTAGTTGCAACGTGTGCATGCGGAGCAAATGTAGCTGCATCGATAACACCTGAGTCCATTGATTGACGAACTTCTGAGAAAGGTACACCTGTTTTAACGGCACCTAATTTACCCAAAACACCCATGATACCACCTGGCCCTCGGACTCTCAGACCGTTGAAGTCTGACAGCTCAGTCAATGGGTCTGATTTGCTCACAATGTTGTATTGCGGCATGGGTGTTGGCATTAAGATGGTTGCATTCCAGCGTGCAAGATCCTTTATTACAATCGGGTTTTGATAGACCTTAGTATAAATCTCAGCTGAACGAGCGAGCGATACATCTTTTGCAAACGGTAACTCTGTGACGGTAATGGTCGGATTTTTATCGCTGTGATAAAAAGAACAAAACTGGGCCATTTCGAAAGCACCAAATGAAATGCCGTCGAGGTTTTCTCTTGACTTCGATAGCCCGCCGTAAGAAATGTTTAGTTTAAATTCACCATTAGTTTTGCTACTGACTAACTCCGCTAATTTTTCTACATTCTCGGTAAATGCTCGCTGTTTCCCCCAAAGTGAGACATTCCATTCTGTTGCTGCGTGAGCTTGTGTCGCTAGTAGGCCAACAGTTATTGCTGATGTTAAAATTATATTTTTGATTTTCATAAATCCTCCGGTTGTTGAGCTTTGGTAAAGGTTGTAAATCTTACTTTGTAATCACTAATACCACTACATTTTAATACAACTTACGTGCCAAGTTGTTTAAAGTGATATCTAGCGCCATTCTTGATGAATAAACGAACAAAATTATTGAAAAATGAGACATATAGTTCTAATAATCCAATAAAATTAAGAAACTCTTTTCTTATTTTTCGTTATCTTCTTTTTTATCCATGAGCTTTTTAGCCAGTAAACCGGCTTTTTTATAATCAGCGGTAATAATTTGAAATCGAGCTGTTTTTTGATTAAAGGTACGTCGCTCAAGTTTGAGGTCTTCAAGAACCGCCGATACTCTGCCATTATGCAGGCTTAGCTTACTTCTAATGAGGTTCTCTTCATAGTCGTCTACCTGTTGCTTGAGTGACTTTTCGGCATCTTCAATTAGGTCATTGCCAGCCACTAATGCATGGTCAATATCCTTGCAGCCGTTGATAACAAAGCGCGTTGCGACATTGATCAATTCTCTGATATTGCCAGGCCAGTCATAGTTTAATAAAGATTGCTCTGTGGCATGGGTTAAAGGGCTGTATGTGACTGTAAAACTCTCACAGTTTTTGCGAACAAAATACTCAAATAGAATGAGAATGTCTTCTTTACGCAGGCGCAAAGGTGGAATATGACATTCTCCAACTTGCAATCGAAAGTATAAGTCTTGTCGGAAGCTGGTGTGATTTCTCAAATCTTCTTTGCTCGCTGAGATAATGCGAAAATTTGTTTTTATTTCTTTGTTGCTACCTAGAGGCGTTATTACACCGTCCTGTAATACGCGTAATAACTTTGCTTGGATAGAGAGCTGGAGGCTTTCGATTTCATCTAGGAACAGGCTGCCGCCGTTTGCAAACTCCAGTTTACCGATTCGGGAACTGGAGGCATCGGTAAATGCACCTTTTAAATATCCGAATAGCTCTGCTTCTGCCAAGTGGTCGGGTATCGCGGCGCAGTTCAATGTAACGAATGGCCCTTTGCTGCGGTCACTATAGTCATGTAAACAACGCGCAACCAGTTCTTTACCTGTGCCAGTCTCGCCATAAATTAAAACGGGAATATTCATGGGTGCGAACTTAAGCAAATTCTGTTTGAGCTGCTGAATCATTGAGCAATGGCCGATAATGCGGTGATCGATTGACTGGTGTTGATCCAGTTTTTGTTTTGTAAGTAGCAAAGACAAGCTGAGGAAGCGTTTGTCGACTGCACGCTGAACACTTTTAAGGAGGCGGTTAGTATCAACAGGCTTCTCGATAAAGTCATAGACACCATATTTCATCGCTTCAACGGCAATGGTGATGTCACCATAACCCGTCATGAGAATGACGGGTATATTGGCATCGAGAGCGTTGACTTGTTTTGAAAACTCTAGCCCATCTCCACCAGGCATACGGAGGTCGGTGATGATGACTACGGGTGATTGTGCGTCCAACATTGCAAGCGCTGGCTTAGGAGAATCAAATTCTTGAATATGTTGGTATTGAGTCGATAGTAGATCGACCATATTTTCGCGTACGTCTTTATCGTCATCGATGACGATAATAGTGATTGATTGTTGGTTGATGTCTGATAGTTGAGTCATGTTTTATTGGCCAATCTAGTACTGGTTTAAGCTAGTCTTTGTCGAGTGGCAGGGTGATTGTGAACCGGGCGCCCTGGAGTCGATTTTCGGCCACAATAGAGCCATTATATTCCTGAATTATTTCATAACAAATAGACAAACCAAGACCGAGCCCTTTGCCGATGTCTTTAGTGGTAAAGTAAGGATCAAATAACTGCCCCATAACACGCGAATTAATACCATCACCCTGATCTTCAATTGTGATAATAGCTTTATTATAGATAGATACCATGGCAATTGTAATAATGGGTTGTTCACACTGTTGCATGGCATCGATCGCGTTCTGAATAATATTGGTTAAGACAAGGTCGAGTTTAAGTGGATTTATTTTTACCGTTACTAGAGACGGCAGGTTTTCTAAGTTAATACTAACCTTTGTTTCTTTGAGTTTGTCCTGATATAGGTTGATTGATTGTTTTATCAACAATGCCAGATCCTGACGCTGGATATCCTCACCATCTTCGTATGAAAAATACTTGAGTAGTTTAATCACATTGTTCATTTTTTCGCTGAGAGGCGCTAAACGAGAAATGGAACGGACAGCGCCTGTCCAGTCATCTTTCTTAACTTTAAGCTGGGCGGCCGTGATAGAGCTGTTCATAGCTGAGAGGGGCTGGCTTAGTTCATGTACTACCGTGGCGGCCATCTGTCCCAACGCGGCGGCTTTACTTTGTTGAACCATTACAGCTTGTGCATCGCGTAATGCCTGAGTTCTATGTTCAACCTGTTCTTCTAATGATTCGTTGAGCTTGATAACCGCTTGCTCCGCTTTCTTTCGTTTTTCAATGTTGATCAATGTTACTAATAAACGGGTATCACTTTCTATATTGGTTTGGCTGATGGCAAACATGACGGGTGTCGACTTCTGATTTTGATTCAAAACGTTGGTTTCATGGAAGGCAGCCATGACATCACTGTGCCGCAACAGATGACCTTCAAATGGGGCAATCATACGCATATCCAAAACTGACTGAATCGGAACGGACGGTTGATTTTCAGTCAATACACTCAACTGCAGCAAGTCTCTAGCGGCATCGTTTAAAAAAAGTATGTCGCCTCGTTGATTGATAGAGACAACCCCTATCTGAATTTTATCGATAATGGTTTCTAGTTCGCGACTGTGCTTGAGCTCATCATTAGCCGCTTGCTTTCGAGACACCAATTTTGACTGTCGCTCTCGAAAGTATAAATATCCAAGCGATAGCGCGCCAAAAAAGATAATAAAAAATATGAAAGCACTTTGAGTAAAGCGACTGTTTTTCTCCAGGTAGTATAAGTTCCAATGGGTATCTGCTATGGGAAATGAATTAACCAGATAGGCTTCATCATCAACTATCCAGAAAGACAGTGACAGATTGATGTAGTGACCGAGTTCATAGGTTTCCTGGAACAGGCTGGATATTCTGGTTTTACCAAACTGTTGTTGTTGAAGTATTGATGACTGAACTTGTTCCGACAGTTGACCCACACTTTTATATCGCCATTGCTCCTTTCCGCTTAAAATAATGACATTGTTTTGGGATGCAACCAGTATGTTCTGTCCTGCATTACGCCAGTTGTCCTCCCACTCACGCAAGTCTAGCTTGACTACAATGACACCAATAACGTCGTCCTTGCTATTCGTCACGGGCTCAGAAATGAAGAAGCCAGGTATGCCAGTCGTAGCGCCGATGGCGTAATAGAACTGTCGGGCTCTTTTATCAATGGCATCTTTGAAGTAGGGGCGAAAAGAATAGTTTTGATCTAGGAAACTGCTGCTTTGTTCAAAGTTGCTGGCTGCCAGCACTTTGCCCGTTTTATTCATTAAATAAACTGCACTGGCACCTGAACGATGAGCCACAAATTGGAGCTGTCGATTTAAAGTGTCCTGATCACTATTCGGATGATTATTCCGGTTGGTCAGTGCATTTTGAACATTATCGTCACTGGCCAATAAGGCGGGCAAATATTCATACTGGCTAATAGAAGCTTTGAAAGATTGTTGGAAAAAACGAGTGCTTGAGGGTTGTTCGAGGTTCCACGAATTGAGCTGGAAAAAGTAGAAAGCAATACTGACAATTAATGAAAATAGACATAAAAATAAGGGTGCCGCTATTAATTGTGACTTCATATGTTTTGACGCTAAGCGAAAAGGGTTTATACAGAAGCACCTTTATTTTGCACTGTAATAGTGCGTTTTCCCATGGCTGCTGACTTTTTGTTTACTCATTATATCAACCACAAAATAGCCTGAAAAGTGATTTAAACTAGGGGTAAAAAGTCAACATTATTACTCTTCATCAGTTAGAGAATGGTTATAAATAATTGATTATAAACAGTTAAATAGAAATTATTGGGTCAAGACAAAGGGCCAGCTGTGAACCAAGCCGTTAGATTTTTATCAATAAATTGTCTCCTTTTAAGCATCGAGATGGGTGTCTCCGAGGAAAAATAATGGAGAAGAGAATTTCAGCTGTGTAGCCTTTACATAGTTCAATAATGAGAGGAGAGAACTGTGAAGATTGTAGCTGCTATTATCAAGCCATTCAAACTTGATGATGTAAGAATGGCATTGACCAATATTGGAATCAATGGCTTAACCGTTTACGAGGTGAAGGGCTTTGGACGCCAAAAAGGGCACACTGAGTTATATCGCGGCGCCGAATATGTTGTGGATTATATTCCTAAGGTGAAAATAGAAATTGCAGCTGAAGACGACCAGGTTGATGCCGTCGTTGATGCGATTATAGAAACTGCAAGAACTGGAAAAATTGGAGATGGAAAAATTTTCGTCACAAATCTAGAACAAGTTATTCGAATTCGTACCGGTGAAACCGGCGCAACGGCGCTTTAGGAGCGATCATGGAAAATCAAATATTTCATTTACAGTACGCAATAGACACATTTTATTTCCTCATCTGCGGTGCATTAGTGATGTGGATGGCAGCAGGATTTGCCATGTTAGAGGCAGGCCTTGTGCGGTCCAAAAATACAACTGAAATACTCACTAAAAACATTGTGCTGTATGCCGTGGCCTGCACCATGTACATGGTTATTGGATACGACATCATGTACGACGGCGGCGTATTCCTGTCTGGTTTGTCTGGTGGCGATACTTTGGTTGCTGATGCACTTGCTGCATCGGTCGAAAATGGTTTTGAAGGCGGTTCTGTTTACTCGGCACCCTCTGACTTTTTCTTTCAAGTGGTGTTTGTTGCCACCGCGATGTCAATTGTATCTGGTGCAGTTGCCGAGAGAATGAAGCTTTGGGCATTCATCGCCTTTGCAGTAGTCATGACCGGTTTTATCTATCCAGTTGAAGGCTATTGGACTTGGGGCGGCGGTAGTGTATTTGGCTTGTTTAGCCTTGGTGATGATTTTGGTTTCTCAGATTTTGCAGGATCAGGCATTGTGCATCTAGCGGGTGCTGCAGCAGCTTTGGCGGGTGTTTTATTACTGGGTGCTCGGAAAGGTAAGTATGGAGAGCAGGGCCAAATTAATGCCATACCGGGTGCAAACATGCCTCTTGCTACTTTAGGTACTTTTATTCTTTGGATGGGCTGGTTTGGTTTTAACGGCGGCTCGGTCCTTAAATTAGGTGATATTAGCAGCGCTAACTCAGTTGCTATGGTTTTCGTCAACACCAACGCTGCCGCTGCGGGTGGTGTTGTGGCTGCATTAATCCTTGCACGAATCCTGTTTGGCAAAGCTGACTTAACGATGGTTTTAAATGGCGCACTGGCTGGACTAGTTGCTATTACGGCTGAACCTTCAACACCAACAGCGCTTGAAGCGAGTTTAATTGGTGCGGTTGGCGGCCTTATTGTTGTATTTGCTATTGTTTCTCTGGACAAATTGAAGATTGATGATCCAGTAGGTGCAATATCAGTTCATGGTGTAGTGGGGATTTGGGGCTTGCTTGCAGTACCGTTAACCAATGATGGGGCTAGTCTTATTGGCCAGATTGTTGGTGCACTAGTAATTTTCCTTTGGGTCTTCTTTGCCAGCTTATTAACTTGGTATGTAATCAAAAAAGCGATGGGTATTCGAGTGAGTGAAGAGGAAGAATATGACGGTGTCGATCTGACTGAGTGTGGTTTGGAAGCTTATCCAGAGTTTACCGCTAATAAATAGTAATAGAAAAACTGAATCGGTGCTGCGCTCTACTCAAGCGGTGCACACCGATTCAGGCTTTAAAGTTTAGTTGCCCTCAATAATGCAAACATCACGAACAGAGGCAACTTTTGAAAATTCCAGCGCCTCACCATATTCGTCTGAGTGATAGCAACGCTCTGCATCTTCAAAGCTTGGGAATTCGACAATGACATTCCTTAAGCGCTCGTTGCCTTCTAACCACACTGTTCGAGATCCCCTCGCGAGAAATTTTCCACCATGGGCTTCAATGGGCGCAGTGGCTAGTTTGGCATATTTAGCATAAGTATCAGGGTCTGTAACGTCGACGTGGGCAATCCAGTAGGCAGTCATTTAGTTTCCTCAGTTTGATTTGGTTTGAAACATACTAGCGTATATTCAAATCAGTTAAAATATGCAATGTTTAAAGCGTGTTTTTCAATATAATTTGTAATTTAGTGCGGTTCAACATTTAAAATCAATCTTGGATAAGTTGATTGTTGTATTAGGTTTGACATTAGAGTGACCGTCACTCTTCATTAGTTGAAAAATGACAGTATCATTTTGACGGTTCCTTACCAACTTTTAGTCAATGCTTAAAGCTTTCATGTAATTTTAAAGCTGCGTCAGATAGTCGTATTCATGTTGTCGGTCACTCAGGCATTCTTCTGAGAAGACGCCGATGATTGGATACTAGAATTAACGTGACTTATAAACAAAAATAATGTGTTCAACACTATCATAATAAGCCCCAATTCGGTTTGAACAACGGGCTTAAAATCAGACATTTCCATCCACAGAGGCTATAAACGAACCTAAAGTCCGCTCGAAGCCGCTTTCCAATTTATAGGGCTAATTCGCTTTTTTCTGCCCAGCGAAGGATTCCGTAAAAAACAAATGGATTTTTTGTACACCACTGAGGTCTTGATTCGAATTCTGTTTGTTTTCTGTGAGCCTAATATTGCTACCTTCTAAACGTTGACAAAGGATAATCTAGGCTATTAATTTAGATTAACCAGTGTAGAGCTTTTAATTTAAACTATTTTATCCATCAACTTTTCTGACGAATTCAAATTTGAGGTGTTGTATATGGTCACTATCACTCGTTTATTCACGCAGGCCCGGTTTCAAACTCGGGTGATGTTGACGCTCGTTTTTATTGTGACTTTACAGGCGATTGTTAGCGGTAGTTTTACGCTTCATTATATTGAAGTCGTGCTTGAAGAGCGCATCGGTGAGCAGGCTTTGCAGCTTTCACGTGTTATTTCCACGCTACCTCAAATCCGTCAAGGGTTAGTCAAGCGTGATGCTAAACAAATTCAAGCCTTTGCAGAAGCGATTCGTTTAGAGACGGATGCTAGATTCATTGTCGTAGGTGATCTTGACGGTATCCGTTTCTCACATCCTATTGTGGAACGTATTGGTAAAAAACGTGTGGGAGGAGACAATCAGAGAGCGATCGAAAACGGTGAGTCCTATGTCTCGAAGGCAGTGGGTAGTCTTGGGCCATCTATGCGCGGCAAGTCACCTATTTTTGATAGCAATGGCAACATCATTGGCGTCACCAGTGTGGGCTATATGTTAGATAGTATCGATGATAGGGTCAGTGGCTATCAAAACTCAGTAATATTAATTTTGATAACGTCATTATTGGCTAGTATGTTGGTTGGTATGGCCATTTCCAGGCACTTTAAAAAGGTTCTTTTTGGATTGGAGCCAGAGGAAATAGCGCGCCTGTTTGAGGAGCGAAACACGACTTTAGAAACGGTTAAAGAAGGCATTATTTCGATTGATCTTGAGGGATTTATTACGACCTTCAACCGCACAGCGATAGAAACTCTAGGATTGACTAAAACTCAATTGCTCACTGGAAAGGACATTCGTCAAGTATTGCCTGAGAGCGATATGTGGAGTGTATTAAAAAATGGCAAGCCAGTGCATGACAAAGAAATCTGGATCAATGGCCAAAGTTTGATTGTCAACCGGTTGCCAGTCAACGTTAATGGGAAAATCACCGGGGTTGTTTCTAGCTTTCGACCTAAAGGAGAACTTGAATTACTGACTCGGCAGTTATCTCAAATTGAACAATATGCCGAAAGCCTACGCTCTCAAAGTCATGAATACGCCAATAAGCTACATACCATCGGAGGCTTAATTCAGTTAGGCGCGAATGATCAAGCGATGGCACTTATTGGTCAGGAAAGCAAAGGTATACAGGATTTAGTACAGCTGTTGGTAACGGTAGTTCCGGACCCTATTGTTGCTGGGTGCATTTTAGGCAAGTTTAATCGGGCGCGCGAACTTGGGCACGAACTAATCGTTGATAAAGAAAGCCAAATGTTGGACATTCCAAAAAGCATACCGCGCGACAAACTAGTCACTATAATTGGGAATTTGTTGGACAATGCGTTTGAGGCTACTCGAGTCAATACGACAAAAGACGACATTGCCAATCGTAATGTGACACTGTCTATGAGCGATTACGGCGATGATTTAATTTTCGAAATTGATGATAATGGAAAGGGTGTTTCGGAAGAAGATAAAGGACTAATATTTGATAAAGGTTTTAGTTCTAAAATAGAAGAGGGCCATGGCTACGGTTTATACCTGGTTTCCTGTATTTTAAATGAACTTCATGGCGAAATGACGCTGCGAAACCTTGAGGCTGGAGGAAGTCGCGCCATTGTGTATCTTCCCAAAAATATTAACGTGAAAACCTGAGAAGTTTAATGACTGCAATTAGGACTATTATCGCTGAAGATGACGAGAGGATTGCTGAAATTCAGCGTCGATTTCTCGACAAAGTCGAAGGATTTGAGGTGATCGGCATTGCTTATAATATGACTGACTGCAGGGAAATGAGTGATATCCTCGAACCAGATTTGATCTTATTGGATATACAGTTTCCGGATGGTAATGGCCTTGAATTTTTAAAGTCTTTGAGAGAAAGTAAAAAAATCGTCGATGTAATATTAGTGACAGCGGCAAAAGATGTTAATTCGCTTAAAGACGCAATGCATGGCGGTGTGTTCGATTATATTGTGAAACCCATGGAATTTAATCGGTTACGCCATTCATTAGACAGATTTAGACATCATTTTAATAAAATCAACACCTTGGAAACTCTGGAGCAATCTGATATTGATGGACTCTTACCTGGCGTCAAAGGAGGCTCTGTTGACAATAAAGAAGATAGCCTACCAAAGGGCATTGATTCAATCACACTGACAAAAGTGCGAGAATTGTTTAATGCAAATCCTGCTTCACTGAGTGCGGATCTAGTCGGACAGGATATCGGCGTATGTCGTACAACGGCTCGACGCTATTTGGAGTTTTTAGTCAGCACGCGCGAGCTGGCAGTTGACGTCAGTTATGGTGGTGTCGGTCGTCCTGAACGTCACTACCGTTAGTCATAATTGTGAGTGCTATTGATCGAATTTTTGTAAGATGTAAGGCTCGAATCATTAGTCAAGAACAGTTATCTTAGTCGGTATGCACATTATGAACAATATTATTTTTAAAGATTAAAAGCCCATTATGCTCCAATTATTCTCCCCGTTAAGTGAGTCGATGTAGATTACTCATTCTCACATAATAAAATTTAGGGTGGATATCTATGAACAATAATTTTAAAAAAAGTCGCCGTAGGGCTTTTACAATGGCCGCTGCTGGTTGCCTTAGCTTGGCAATAGCCGGTATTTCGACATCAGTTTTTGCTGAGAAACTTGATTCAATTCATTTCCTAATTCCAGGTGGCGCTGGCGGTGGTTGGGATGGAACTGCACGCGGTACAGGTGAGGCTTTAACGAAAGCTGGAATCATTGAGCAGGCAACATTTGAAAATATGTCTGGTGGCGGTGGCGGTAAAGCGATTGGTTATCTAATTGAAAATGCCAAAAGTAACGAAGGCACCTTAATGGTGAACTCTACACCGATTGTGATTCGATCATTAACAAAGGTGTTTCCGCAAAACTTCCGTGACTTAACTATGGTTGCAGGCACCATTGGTGATTATGCGGCGTTTATCGTTGGTAAAGATAGCAAGTACAAGACCTTTAGCGACTTGCAAGCTAGCTTTAAAGCAGATCCTAGGAAAATTGCGGTTGGTGGTGGTTCGGTACCCGGCGGCATGGATCATCTGGTTGCTGCGATGGCATTTCAAGCAGCTGGTGAAGATCCTACAAAAGTTAAATATATTCCTTACGACGCTGGTGGTAAGGCAATGGCTGCGCTATTGAGCGGAGAGATTGCGGTATTGTCTACTGGCTTATCTGAAGCAATAGCCCTGTCTGATGCTGGAGAAGTTCGTATTTTGGCAACGACTGCTTCTGAGCGTGTTTCGGCAGCTCCAAATGCTCAAACATTTATGGAACAAGGCGTGGATGTTGAGTTTGTTAATTGGCGTGGTTTTTTCGCCGCTCCTAATTTGTCCAATGAAAAACGTGACCAATATATTGATGCGTTAGCTGCAATGTATAAAACACCAGAATGGGAAGCTGTTCGGGAACGAAATGGTTGGGTCAACATTTACAATGCGGGTGACGACTTTACGTCGTTTCTGGAAAAACAGGAAACAATCATTGGTGACCTCATGGTCCAGTTAGGTTTTTTATAAAAAACCTGTTTGTTTAATTCTTGTGTAAAGATCAGTATTGCCCTGTGAAAGGTTTGCGGGGCGATACTGTTAGGAGAAGAGTAACTTGTCTTTAGAGCGTTCACTTGCCCTTTTTTTTCTGACTATTTCTATTATTTATGGCTATACCGCCTTTTTTGTAATCGATGTAAATTTACCACCGTTTGCAAAAATGAGCCCGGTTTGGCCTAGTTCATTCCCTAAAATCTTAGCGTCTATGGGCGTCGTTATAGGTTTTTTTTTAGTGCTGTCCAAGCCAGGTCCCAATACTAAAACTGAGCTTGATTTACAGCAGTTACAAACTTACAGCTGGTTTCCTGCATTTTCTTTATTAGGAATGATGGTGGCCTATGCGCTATTGCTACGGCCGATGGGTTTTATTGTTTCAACTTTTAGTTTTTTGGTCATTGGTGCGATGGTATTGGGTGAAAGAAAACTATTTTTACTGTCAATAGTGTCGGTGATTGGTTCGGGTGGTATCTGGTATCTGGTTCAGGAAGTATTGGGTATTTATTTGCGTCCGTGGCCCTGGTTTTTATCCGGAGGATTTTAAATGATTGACGGTCTATTAATCGGGCTATCGACTGCACTCTCTTTAAAGATGATCCTAATGGTTGTTGCCGGGTGTCTTATCGGTACATTCATTGGTATGTTACCGGGTTTAGGCCCAATGTCGATTATCGCTATTATGATCCCAGTCGCTATTTCGATGGGTGATCCTGCAGGGGCAATTATACTACTGGCGGGTGTTTATTATGGCGCTATATTTGGTGGCTCCACTTCCTCAATATTAATCAATGCACCGGGCGTCGCAGGCACTGTGGCCACGAGCTTTGATGGTTATCCCCTGGCTCGGGCAGGTAAAGCAGGTAAGGCGCTAACGATTGCGGCTATTTCTTCATTTTGTGGTGGTACTATCGGCGCGGTCTTGTTAATGATTTTCGCTCCCGTCTTAGCAAGTGTAGCCCTGTTATTTCATTCGGCTGAGTATTTTGCTTTGATGGTGGTTGGGTTGTCGGCGATAGCGGCATTTTCCAGTAATGGACAGGTAAGCAAGGCACTCGCGATGACGCTGTTAGGTCTTATGCTAGCAACGGTTGGTGAGTCAGCATTATACAATATGCCTCGGTTTACCTATGGTTTGTTGAACCTTCAATCGGGGATAGGCTTTATTACTTTGGCAATGGCAATGTTTGCATTGCCGGAAGCTATTTTTCTAATTTTAGATCCTGCTCGAACTAAGCCAAAATCTGAGCAGGAAAATGCGGTAAAAGATTTACGTATCACTAAAGAAGAAGCAAAAACGATTGCGCCGGTCATTGCGAGGCAGTCATTTTTGGGTTTCTTCATCGGTGTTCTACCCGGAGCAGGTGCAACCATTGCTTCTTTTCTGGGTTATGCCGTTGAGCGTAACTTAAGTACGAAGGATGAACAGAAAGAATTTGGTAACGGCTCGATCAAAGGCCTTGCTGCACCAGAAACGGCTAACAATGCGGCGTGTACTGGATCCTTTGTGCCATTACTCACATTAGGCATTCCTGGCAGTGGTACTACCGCAATTCTGTTGGGTGCATTGATTGCTCTCAACGTAACGCCTGGCCCGCGCTTAATGGTTGATCAGCCCGAAATATTTTGGAGTGTTATTATCTCCATGTATATTGGTAACCTCGTTTTACTGGTGTTGAATCTGCCGCTTATACCCTACATTGCCAAAATACTGACTGTCCCCAGATCTTATCTGATTCCATTTATATTATTTTTTACCCTAATGGGGGTTTATATAGGCCAAAATAACGCAGCTGAATTACTCATTTTAATTGTTCTCGGTGTCATTGCATGCCTCTGTCTCTTCTTCTCATCTCTCAGCCCACGACACCGTACTAGATCTCTTTTGTCGCCTGCTGTTG
>OOGD01000169.1_pt1 | contig 14672 bp, 11 predicted proteins | sample 1670381 | NCBI WGS metagenome assembly OOGD01 (sample SAMEA98146918, study PRJEB22522) | marine metagenome | biome: marine biome; feature: marine water body; material: sea ice | place: Arctic Ocean | collected 14-Sep-2015 | depth 1.3 m | reverse complement strand
CTATCAGGGTTTCGATTCTGCCGGCATGCGCAAAAAATCGGCAAACCACTCGCTATTGTGACCCCCGGAGCAACGCGGGCCGATAATTTGTCCCAGTTACGGCTTTATTCTGACGCTGGCACGCTGCTGGAAAACGTCATCAGCTGAACAACAGCGCACCGTTTTACCACTAAGCGAGTCTGAATATTATTGATGCTGATAATCTTTAGGGTAAATAAATTTTAGCCTTTTGCTTTTCAGGTCACTATATTGTTTCTGAGCGTTAGTTGGTCGGTAGTGCGAGTAGTAAAAGCCGTGGCAGTATTTTGTTGGTCTATTTCATTATGCAAACCGACGCTAAGAAAAATAATGGTGATCATTGGCGGGATGCTTTGTTATTCGAAACTTGCCGGAAGGCGCTTCGCTTTTCCACCTACATAGAGTTAGCGATGCGGCGTTCCGATAAGTGGTGAGCAGTTGTCGAAGATGCCCCTCGCTTTTCCGGCTTACGCTATTATTGCTCCACTTATTACTGGAAGCCGGAGGGCGATCAGCCTGCCACTATATTTAATTTGCGTATAACGAGCCCGTGCTTGTGGCTAGAAAGTCATCAAGCGCTATGTCTTCCTGTTTGATAAAGCCCTGCTGGGGCAATTTGCCATCGCGCACCATTTCGATGATCGCGACCACAGAAGCTGAAGTCGTCCACGAAATGGCTGTTCTATGCTTACCTGCAATTTCTATGGGTCTATAAGCCCTTACAAATTCTTTACGTGCTGGGCGAGAATCACTCACGCCTTCCGCTGCGACATGGACATAAACCACGTCATCATCCACGGGTGGTTTAGCATGAACCAAAATTTGTCCTGCTTCTTCACGTCTATCTCGCATTAGTAGTTCGTGAAAAAAGAAGTTCATTAAGTCCATATGGCCGGGATAGCGCATGGTTTTGTAATCGATGTTGGCTACTTTGCCATGGTAAGTGTCGCACATGGTTGCGAGTCCACCTGATGTGGTAAATGCTTCAAGTTTCATGCCGTCGATGTAAATCGTCTCTAACCATTCCATTGGTGAAACCCATTTTCGTTTACCCTCTTCGATCACTTCACAGTCATTCAAGTATTCATTGACGACGCCTTCGGCTGACCAGTTAAACGAATAGCCCAATAGCCCCGTTGGGTGTTGCGGCAGTGCGCCAACACGCATTCGACAAGATCGACATTCATTGAGTTGGGCTATTAAGCTGGCGCCAACGATACCGATAAAACCAGGAGCCAGGCCGCATTGCGGTGCCATCACGCCAAGTGATGTTTTGCCTAGCTCGATGATGGCGTTGGTGGTTGCGACATCTTCGGTTAAATCGAAATAGTGAATACCCGTATCATGGGCCAATTGTGATATTGCAATATTGAGGTGAAACGGTAGACAAGACAGAACGGCATCAATTTTTTCGAACTCGGTGCGCATGCTTTCGACTGAACTGAGGTCGACCACTTTGGTTTCAAAATTAAAGTCTTCATTCGCTTCGCGCATGTCGAAGCCAATCACCTGAAATTTGGCATCGTGCAATAGTTGGGCTGCCAATGCGCCTACCTTGCCTAGTCCGAGTACTGCAATTTTTTTCATGGTTTTATCTCTCTTCAATAGTGACGATTTCAATAAGGCTCAAGGGTATTTCTAAAAGTAGTGATTTTTTCATGAGTGTACCAACAGTCGGAACTTCTAAGCGAGAAAGTACCGCGTGAAGAGCCTGAGTGTAATTCAGTACATGAGGACTGGGCTGGCGCACCAGCAAGGGGCTTATGTACAGGCTGTTGGTTTGGCCTCGTGAGCCGCAATCATGGGAAAAATGCATTTTTAGAGACACCTTTTAAATGACGATCGCGCGTTGTTCATCTATTCCCATAGACAGTAAAAATGGTTGCTCAGCCTGACGGTCGATAAAGTCCTGTTTACTACGAATGCCCTGCCATTTTTCTGCGATCAAGCATTGTGCAATAGCGCCGCCCAAGGTTTGGCCTGGTCCAAGGACGATAATGTTGTCTGGCGCAAACTCACGCAGACTCGATCTCACCGATGCCAGAAAATCAAAGGGTGTTACCACCTGCTGTCCGAGCGTGTAATCCCACAAGTCAGCTTGATTAGACGCTTGTGGTTGCCAGACATGTCCGCGACCATCGATCAGTGGTAACGTCGGCTGTCGAAATAAATGGGGTGGCAATTGCTGTTTAGCAATGGCCGAAATAGGTTGCTGAAGTGGCGAGTGAAATGCGGCGTGATTATGCAATCGCATCGGAAACCGATCCTGTATTGGCTCTAGTGCTTGCTCGCATGTCTTAAGCGCTTTCTCCGTACCCGCAAATACAATCATGCCGCCTAAGTGGATCGATAAATACAAATCGGGAATACGATGGGTTAATGCCATTAGTTGATCCCGCTTGTCAGGTATCTCAACCCAGTTTTCATCGACATAGGGATATAACAGTTGGCCGCCAATGAGTGCATTCTGCATTAACGTGCCCATCGTATTCACCACTTCAAAACCTCGGTGAGTGTCGAGTGCGCCAGCACAGGCGAGGGCGATATACCAGCCCATAGAATTACCTGCTACACCGACAAGGTCAAACTTTTCTCGATTGATCGATAAGAAGTCTGCATAGGCGCAGGCATAGATTAGCGACGAGGCATTATCGCCTCGAGTTAAACGGCTTGGTGAATAGGTGGCAGCGCTATCCAGCTCAGTTAGCGATGGTTGTCCCAGTGCTTCGCGACGAGTATCAAATTCAGACAGCATCAACTGCTGTTTTTGATGGTTTTTGGCGAGGTAGCCCAGCTCTTGACGGTTATAGGTGCCACGCCCTGGGCAGATAACCAGTGCTGATTGTGGTTTCATCGGTTACGTCTCAACCTGAGTTTGCTTACTATTAAATAATTCACTATTAACTAAAGCTAAAGCGGCATTAACGATGTCATCTCGACTTGGCATGGTCACGCCATAAGCCGGGCCGGTTGCAATAAAGGAGTCTTTTGCGGCTAGGCGTACTGGAAACTGTTTTGTTTTTTCAGCGAATAAAGTCATTAGTGCTTCGCTTTGTGATCCGGTGCTACGGCATTCATCCACTATCAAAACATGTTTACAGTCAGCAGTGGCTTCGATGATGGCGGTTTCTGCCAAAGGAGCAATCCATCGACTATCGATTATTCGGCAAGCAATGCCATGCGTTTCAAGGAGTATTTTTGCGGCTTGAGCTGACAGGTAAAATCCATTCGCATAACTAACGATGGCTAAATCCTTGCCGTCACCTCTAACGCCAACTGAATCAAGAGTGAGAGCAGGTTGGTTACCGACAATTGGGTATTGGTGAGTCCACAAACTATCGTCAGGTTGATGCAGGTCTCGCGTCATATACAAGGCGATCGGTTCTACAAAAACCACTACTCGTTGCTCTTCCCGAGCGAGGCGTATCGATTCTCGTAACATTAACACCGCGTCATAACCATTTGATGGGCAGGCGATGACGATACCTGGAATATCGCGCAATACGGCCAGAGAGTTATCGTTGTGAAAATGACCACCAAAGCCACGTTGATACCCCAACCCGGCGACGCGGATCACCATTGGGTTGCAAAATTGTCCATTCGAAAAGAATGGCAGAGTCGCTGCCTCGCCGCGTAACTGGTCTTCGGCATTGTGCAAATAAGCCAAAAATTGAATTTCTGCAATCGGTACAAATCCGTTATGGGCCATGCCAATCGCTAATCCCAATATTGATTGTTCATCGAGTAGCGTGTCGCTGACTCGGCTAACCCCAAAGCGCTTTTGTAAGTGCTGAGTGACACCATAGACACCGCCTTTGCGGCCTACATCTTCACCGGCTAGAACGACCTCTTTATGATCCATCATTAAGTCAGTCAATGCGAAGTTGATCATTTTCGCCATGTGTTGTGGCTTGTCGAGTGCTTGAGTGTCTGCCGTCCCAAATGTCGACTGTCTTTGCTCTTTGGATGCGGGTAAGACTGGCTCGCAGCGACGCTTAGGTGGCACAATACTGGCCATTACCTGTTCGGCCGTTTGCAGCCGAGGTAACTTGATGATTTGTTCGGCGGCACGCTCAACACGGTCACCGATACGGTTATATATCGAGATAACTTCTGAGGCACTCAAACCGGCAGACTCGATTAAAATTTTCGCGCTATACAGTAAAGGATCATGCGCTTCGGCATTTTCAATGTGTTCATTGGATAGATAACTAGTTTGCACATCTGGCCCAGCGTGACCATATAAACGCACGCAAGACATATGCAAAAAAGCAGGTTGGCGAGTTCGTCTGACCCAATCGGCTACTTTTTTGGCGGTTGCGTAAGTATCTATAATATCCAGTCCATTACATTTGAAATACTCAAGGCCGGGCCGATTTGACATAGTGGCTTCGACCCAGCCGACAGGCGTTTTGACCGATATGCCGATGCCATTGTCTTCGCAAATGAAAACTAGTGGCAATGGAATGCCTTGAAATGCATTCCAGCAAGTTGTATTGAATGCAGCCTGCGACGAAGCATGATTAAGCGACGCATCACCAAAGCCGCAAAGCACTATTGCATCATCAGCTAGAGCTTGATGTTCTGGCTTAATTCGTTTTGCCATGCCCACCGAATAAGCGGTACCAACAGCCTTGGGTAAATGAGACGCGATGGTGCTAGTCTGAGGTGGAATGGTCAAAGCCTTCGATCCGAGCACCTTGTGTCGCCCACCAGAAATAGGGTCTGATATTGCGGTCGAGAAGCTTAACAGCATATCCCAAAGGGGGGTTTGGCCGGGTACTTGTGCGGCACGAGCAATCTGAAATGCCGCATCGCGATAATGCAAAAAAGCCATGTCACCAGGCCGAAAAGCGCTTGCAATTGCAGCACTACCCTCATGTCCAGAAGAGCCGATGGTATAGAAACCCTGGCCTTTTGCCTGCATCTTGCGTGACTTGCGGTCAAGCTGACGACTCAAGGCCTGAGAGTAAAAGAGGCTGACCAACTGTTCGTTAGTCAGCCCCGCTTCAGCCAGCGATAAATCACTGGTCTTGAATCCAAGGTCCTGCTCGGCGACGCGACGCAGGAAGTTTTCATGAACAATATCGGCACGATCCATACTAGTCATTACTACCTGTTGTGCTCAGAAAAAAGCCTGCAAGCCAGTTTGCGCGCGCCCAAGAATTAAGGCATGCACGTCGTGAGTCCCTTCATAGGTATTCACCGTTTCCAAATTCAGCATATGGCGCATAACATGATAATCTTCATGAATGCCGTTGCCACCATGCATATCCCGAGCATGGCGCGCAATTTCCAGCGCTTTGCCGCAATTATTACGTTTCATCATCGAAATCATTTCTGGCGCCATCTGACCGTCATCGAATAGACGACCGAGGCGAAGTGAACCCTGCAAGCCGAGTGAAATGTCGGTTTGCATATCGACCAACTTTTTCTGGAAGAGTTGAGTTTGTGCCAAGGGTCGACCGAACTGTTTGCGGTCGAGACCGTACTGTCTAGCGGCGAACCAACAACTTTCAGCCGCGCCCAGCACACCCCAGGAAATGCCATAGCGCGCCCGATTAAGGCAACTAAATGGGCCCTTAAGACCTTCAACATTGGGTAGCAAAGCGTCTTCGCCGACTTCGACATTACTCATCACAATTTCACCGGTGATTGAAGCTCGTAAGCTCAGTTTGCCCTCAATCTTAGGTGTGGATAATCCTGACATGCCTTTTTCGAGAATGAAGCCGCGAATCTTATTATCATGTGCTTTGGACTTTGCCCAGACTACAAATACATCCGCAATAGGACTATTTGAAATCCACATCTTTGCACCATTCAAGCGGTAACCATTGGCTGTCTTTTCAGCTTTGGTGCTCATGCTGGCGGGGTCAGAACCCGAGTCAGGTTCAGTTAAACCGAAGCAGCCGATGAACTCGCCACTGGCAAGTTTTGGCAGGTACTTTTGTTTTTGCTGTTCCGAACCAAACGCATGGATGGGGTACATAACCAGCGACGATTGCACTGACATCATCGAGCGATATCCCGAATCGACGCGTTCAATTTCACGGGCAATTAAGCCGTAAGAAACATAGTTTGCGCCAATGCCGCCATACACCTCAGGGACAGTGACACCAAGTAAACCCATCTCACCCATTTCTTTAAATATGGCAACATCAGTGGTTTCGTTTCGAAAGGCCTCGATTACGCGCGGGAGTAGTTTTTCCTGTGCAAATTCGTGGGTGGCATCACGCAGCATGCGCTCATCATCAGTGAGTTGCTGATCGATCAGAAAAGGATCATCCCAGACAAAGTCAGCTGTAGTTTTGTTTGATTTTTGATTCATTATGTCGCTCGTCTAAATTAGGCTGTACGAAATGGCTATCTATTTTATGGCATTGTTATCTAAAGAGTTTGTCGACTTAAGAAAACTCTGTTGTAGAAGGATAATGCATTCCTTAATTTCATACTATAATTGTAATTAGTCAGTATATTGACTTGAAAATCGATTAATATTGATATTCTCACATATTAATATGCATAAACGGAATGATAGATTCAAAAAGGTTCTTGCCATCGACCCGTCAGTTACTCGCATTCGAATCGGTTGCACGGCATCAAAGTGTTACGGCGGCAGCGCAGGAGCTCTCATTGACCCAAAGCGCTGTCAGTCGACAATTGCAAAAACTCGAAGCGCAGATAGATATTGCCTTGTTTGATCGGAAAAGAAAGCGGGTGAAGCTAACCGCCGCAGGCGAAATCTATCTCGAAGAAATTCAGGCTGCACTAAAACAAATTGCTAACGTTACGCTCCGACTCAAGTCTAACCCGGAGGGTGGCAGTCTTAATCTCGCCATCTTGCCCACCTTTGGCACCCGTTGGCTCGCCCCACGATTGAATGATTTCCTGAAGAAGAATTCTGGCGTGACCATTAATCTCAGCACGCGCCTGGTTCCTTTCAATTTTGATAGCGAGGCGATGGATGCCGCCATATATTTTGGCTCACCTGCATTATGGCCTGAGTGTGAGTATCAAAAGATTATGGATGAAGCGATACTGCCGGCTTGTGCCCCAATTTTATTGGCGTCAATGCCAATTACAACCCCAGCAGATTTGCTCAAGTTGCCCTTGTTGCACCTGCAAACAAGGCCGAGCGCATGGCAACAATGGATGAAGGCTCATCAGGTAGAGTCGTCCAATCTGACAGGCATGTTTTTCGATCAATTTGCGATGATGAGTAATGCTGCTACACAGGGCGTGGGTGTGGCGCTATTGCCCCAGTTCTTAATCGAATCGGAGTTACTCGAAGGTCAGTTAGTCTCTGCCTACGGCGATGCGGCGAGTAGTCAGGGTAGTTATTATTTGGTATGGCCAAAGCAAAAAGCCCACTATAGGCCTTTAATTCGGTTCAGAACCTGGTTAGCGAGTCAGACTGATAAATCTGTTTAAAAAGAAGGTTAAATTAAAACTGAGGTGAAAAAAAAGAGCGACTATTTGCCGCTCTTAATTACAACTTAATGTTTCAGGTATCGATTAAGCTTTTTTCCACCAACGCTTAACGAAGTGTCCACCGTCCATTTCCCAGCCACCGCCAATCTGTGGGCCAATGCCAATCGTATTCGAAGTAGCCGCAACATCACTACCGAAAGCAGGTACCAAGGTACCGCCATCTTTGCTGATAAGATGCTGTACTTCTTTATACATCCCTTTACGTTTGACCTGGTCCAGTTCACCGCGAGCTTTAATAACCAGTTCATCAACGCGAGGAATGTTGATTTGGGTATCATTCCAAGGTGAATCAGACAGGTAAGCAATTGAGAGAATCATGTCCTCCACGGGTCGAGGACCCCAGTAGCATGAACAGAATGGTTTTTTATTCCAGACATTAGCCCAGTAACCATCTTGTGGCTCTCTAACTATACTTGGCTTCAGGCCAATCTTTTTCCAGCTCTCAGCAAATAGTTGTGAAGCGTCCATTGCACCACCATAAGCCGTATCTGAAGAACTCATTTCGAATTTAGCGCCATCCATTCCTGCTTTTTTCAGGTGGTATTTAGCTTTATCGAGATCGTAAGGCACCGATAGCTCGCTATCATAACTGCCCATCTGCGGTCCTATTGGCTGGTCGTTACCGACAGAACCATAGCCAAATAATACTTTATCGACAAACGCCTGACGCGGCAACGATAGCTTAAGTGCCGTGCGGAAATCATTATTGTCATAAGGTGCACCTTTGGTACGCATTGGATTAGTGAATGCGAGGTTACTAGCCACATCAACAATATTAACGCTCTTGACGCGCTTCAATAGATGAATTGTTTTTAATGAGGGACGATTAATGACCTCTACGGTACCAGAGGTTAAGGCGCTTTGCCGTGCCGTGTCATCATTAATGGCGATAATTTCAGCAGAGTCAAAGTGTCCCAATTCATTACCTTGCCAAGCATTTGGATTTTTCTCTAAAACGGTTCTAACACCCGGATTATATTCTTTCAGCAAATAACAACCGGTACCGTGTGTTGATAGTAAATCAGCCACACCATTTTCCGATGGAACTACGCTGAAGTGATAATCGGTAAATAGGAATGGAAGGTCTGCATTGCCGTCTGTCAAGGTAATAACCATGGTATTACCATCTGCCTTAACATCACTGATGCCAGAAAAAACACCTTTTGCTGCGGACTTTGAATCTTCGCCACGGTGCACATTAACGGAAGCAATAACATCTTCTATGGTTAATGATTTACCATTCGAAAATACAACGCCCTGGCGAATCTTAAAACGCCATGTCTTAGCATCAGAAGATGCTTCCCAGCTTTCAGCCAGGTTAGGTGTCGGTTTGCCGTCTACACCAACGTCAACAATGCTATCGCGAATTGATCGACCGATGACGATCATGGTGGTGGCAACCCATTGAGTTGAATCTAGGTTATCGATTGTGTTGGCGTCGTTCAGGCCAGCGATTAGATGGCCTCCGCGAACAGGGCCTGCCGCCATTGCTCTATTTGACCATAGGCTTGAGCCCATGGCAGCGGTTAATCCTAGGGCAGTGGCAAAGGATAAAAAGTCACGTCGAGAAACTCGATCGTCTTTGAGTAGTTGCTGGATACCAGTATCAACATTGATAATATTTTTCACACTTTTTTTGTCAGTTTTCATGAATTCCTCAATCATGTTATTGTAAGAATCAAGCTAATAAAGCCTCGATAACAAACTATATACCACAACTACAGGGGTTAAGTCGCGCAAAAAATGGATGCCTTATTGGTGCTTTGGTGCGCGCGATAACGACCAAAATTAATTCGCCATGCTTTTATTATTGACATACATACCAGTTGATATCATTTTTCATGCCGATTGGTATGAGCTGAACTTTGAAAGATTTGATTGCAAAAAATGTGTACTGATGGCGGCCACTTGATGATCGGGCTTTAGATACAAGGGCAAAATTTTACAAGTGGCTTATCAAAGACATCCACTACCAGAGTTTCCAGTCGGCTAGTTTGGCTAACATTCTCGCTCGGGTTAACATTACTAAGGCCGAGCTTTACAGTCATTTTGTCAATAAAACTGAACTCGGCCATACCGTGGTAGATGAAGTGATTGTTGAGCGTATTCATTCGACTTTTATTCAACCACTGCCATTTTTCGAAATCCCTTTGAATGGTTTTATTGAGTTGATTCGTTGGTCGGGTAGTGACCTTTCGATTGCTGGTATTGACCTGTGTTGTCCATTAACCAATCTGGCTCAGGCAATGGCACCCATCGATGAAGGGTTCCGAGCCCGTCATGTTAAAATTTATGAACAATGGTGTCAGGCAATAGTCATAGCAGTGGTCCGAACGAAGCAGGCGAATTAAATTATCGACGCAGTTGGTCCTGATCAATTGGCAGTCACTCTGGTAGCCATTATGGAAGGCGCTCTGAATGCAATTAAGATTGCCAAAAGTCTGGATAAATTGCAGCTATTGACTGAGGGATTGATTCAGTATTTAGAATTAATTCGAAAATAGGGATGCTTAAAACTACAAATGATTAAAACCAGAATAGTGCAAAGGTTAATGAAAAAATGATGGCAAAAGGTTACGCAGAATTTATTATCCGGCACAAGGTATCCGCCGTTATTCTTAGTCTGATAATGATTGGGGCGATGGGTACAGGTGCCCAGCACTTGACGTTTACAAATGATTACCAAGTGTTTTTCGGGGAGAACAACCCTCAACTGCTCGCCTTTGAAAACATTCAGGATACCTACTCCAAAAACGATAATGTCATGCTCTTATTGGTTCCAGAGTCAGGCAAAGTTTTTACCAATGAAACCCTTGAGGCCGTTGCCTGGTTGACCGAGCGAGCATGGCAAACACCTTACTCATCTCGTGTTGAATCGCTGACTAATTTTCAGCACACGTCAGCCGAAGGGGACGATTTGTTAGTAGAAGATCTGGCGTTGAAACCCGGTGACATGAGCGACCAAGCGTTGACGAAAATTAAAGCGATTGCATTGAATGAACCCGTGTTGGCTAATCGGTTGATTTCAGCACAAGCCCACGTCACTGGCGTTAATGTTAATGTCGAACTGCCCGGCATTAATCCTATCGTTGAAAACCCCGAAGTCGTTAGTTTTATTCGAGATTTACGGCTTGAGTTTGAAGCTAAATATCCCAGCATCGATGTCAGACTAACGGGCATTATCATGATGAATCAGGCTTTTCCTGAAGCCAGTCTGTACGATATGACGACCCTGTTCCCACTCATGTTGCTGATTTTTATCATCATCTTATTCTTTTGGGTGAAGGGACTTGCTGGCACATTGACCACCTTTGTTATTATTGTTTTTTCGATTGTGGGTGCGATGGGCATGGCGGGTTGGTTCGGTATTGCATTAACTCCACCGTCATTTGCTGCGATCATGATTATCCCTACGATGGCAATCGCTGATAGCGTTCATATTTTGATGAACTACGTAGTGGCAATGCGCCATGGTGAAAATAAGCATGACGCTATGGTCGATAGTGTTCGGATTAATTTACAGCCTATTTTTCTGACCAGCGTGACTACGGCCATCGGATTTTTGAGTATGAACTTTTCAGATGCTCCGCCGTTTCACGATTTGGGCAATATTGTCGCGATGGGTGTTTTGGTCGCCTTCGTTTTAAGCGTTACCTTTCTGCCCGCGATTATGATGATCTTACCCGGACAACAAAAAGTAGAAGAAACATCATCGAGCAAAATGATGACGCAATTTGCCGAGTTTGTCATCGCAAACAGAAAACGCTTACTCATTGGCATGGGGCTGGCGAGTCTGGTGATTATATCGTTCGTACCCAAAAACGAATTAAACGATGACTTTGTGAAGTACTTTAGTGATCGTATTGAATTCAGACGCGATGCCGATTTTGCCTCTCAAAATTTGAGTGGTCTATACCTGATCGACTATTCACTCGATTCAGGCGAAAGCGGTGGTGTGAGTAATCCAAAATTCCAGCAAAACGTCGAAAAATTTGCCATCTGGTATCGCCAGCAACCTGAAGTCATTCATGTCAATGTTGTATCGGATACTTTTAAACGCCTCAATAAAAGTATGCATGGCGATGACCCGTCCTGGTATAAATTGCCTGGCCAACGTGATCTGGCCGCGCAATATCTGTTGCTTTATGAAATGTCTCTGCCTTACGGGCTCGACTTAACCAATCAAATTAATCTGGATAAGTCGGCCACACGGATGACCGTCATGTTGAATAATATGACGACTAAAACCGTATTGGCACTAGAAGCAGGGGCGCAGCAATGGTTGATAAATAACGTCCAAACCAGTATGCATACCGATGGTGCCAGTCCTACCATTATGTTTAGCCATATAGGTGAGCGAAACATCAAGAGCATGTTGATTGGCACTACCATCGCATTGCTGTTGATTTCACTCATTTTAATATTTGCGTTGCGATCGGTTAAAATTGGATTGCTTAGTTTACTCCCCAACTTGGTGCCAGCCGCACTGGCGTTTGGATTGTGGGGGATGACGGTTGGACAAATCGGGCTGGCGCTATCAATAGTCACAGGCATGACGCTCGGCATCGTGGTTGATGATACGGTGCACTTCCTGAGCAAATACCTTCGCGCAAGACGTGAGAAAGGCCTTAATAGTCAAGATGCGGTGCGTTACGCCTTCAAAACGGTAGGGTTAGCTCTGGTGGTGACATCGCTGGTGTTGATTGGCGGTTTTTTTGTTTTGACCTTCTCTGCCTTTCAATTAAATGCAAATATGGCATTGATGACCGCTGTCACTATTTTCTTTGCGATTATAGCCGATTTTTTATTACTGCCCCCTCTGTTAATGGCTATCGATGCCAAGGAAGAAAACAATGCATAATTTTAGAGTGGCCGTTAAAACTGTCGCCTTACCCTTTGCGGCAATTGCGCTACTAGTTATCGCCTTGGTGCCTCTAGCACAGGCGCAAACAACGGCAGAAAAAGGCCTCGAGATAGCCGAGGCAGCTCAGGCTTTTGACGAGGGTTTTGTTGATTTCACAGCCAATATGAATATGATTTTGAAAACAAAACAAGGCGATACTTCGACCCGAATTATCCGTATCAAAACCTTAGAAGTCGAAAATGATGGTGATAAAAGCTTGTCAATATTTGATGAGCCAGCGGATGTTAAAGGCACTGCAATGTTGACCTATACGCACGGCTTAGAGCCAGATGACCAGTGGTTATATTTACCTGCGCTTAAAAAAGTGAAACGTATTAATTCGCGCAACAAATCGGGTCCATTTATGGGGAGTACGTTTGCATTTGAAGATTTAGGCTCTCAGGAAGTAGAAAAGTATCGCTATCAATACTTAAAGCAAGAAAGTTGTGGTGATTGGATGTGTTATGTCATTGAACGTACGCCGGCCTACGAAAAATCAGGCTATACCAAACAGATTGCGTGGATAGATACGCAAGCTTATCGACTCGCAAAAGTTGAATTTTATGACCGCAAAAAAAGCCTCCTTAAAACACTTGAAGCGAGTGCATTTAAGCTTTATATCGGCAAGCACTGGCGGCCTGGCAAAATGAATATGGTGAATCATCAAAATGGTAAGAGCACTGTCCTCGAATGGACTAACTACCAGTTCAAAACCGGATTGTCGGATCGTGATTTTCGCGCTCAATCACTTAAGCGCTTAAAATAGGTTACGGGCTAGAAATAAATGATGAGGAAATTTCTTTTTGCCCCGATATTAGGTGGTTCATTACTCGTTTGCTCAACGCTAGCGGGTGCTGCCGAGTTCTCCGGGAATATTGCTGCAGAGGCCCTTTTTTTTGGTCAATCAGCCAGTAGTCCTGAACAACTGGATAGCAATCTGACGTTGTCGTTTGAGCCGCAATGGACCGGTGATTGGGGTGACGGCGATAACAGTTGGAGTAGCAAGCTATTTCTACGTGCCGATGACAGAGATAGTGAGCGCAACCATGTCGACCTGCGGGAGCTTTACTGGTTACATTTGAATGGCGATAGTGAATTGCGAGTGGGCATCAATACGTTATTTTGGGGTGTTACCGAGTCGCAGCATCTAGTCGATGTGGTCAATCAAGTGGATCAGGTGGAGGGTATTGATGGTGAAGATAAATTAGGTCAACCCATGATCCATCTCAAACATTACGAGGATTGGGGTGTGGTCGACCTACTGCTGCTACCCGGTTTTCGTGAACGGACATTTCAGTCTATTAATGGCCGCCCACGCACGTCACTGGTGGTCGATACCAATGCGGTGCAATACCAGTCGTCGGATGAACAGTCACATATCGACTATGCTTTTCGTTACTCGCAAATCTTTGATGACCTCGATCTAGGATTGACCTGGTTCAAGGGTACGAATAGGAATCCGATACTCACCCCAGCGGTAAAAAGCAATGGGTTAGCTATCTTAATACCGACCTACAATCAAATGACTCAGCTCGGGTTGGATTTACAGTTAATGGTTGAAGCCTGGACTTGGAAGCTCGAATTGATACATCGTGAAACCAACGGTAGTTCGTTCGAGGCGAGCACGATGGGTTTCGAATATACTTTTTACGGCGTGTTCGACAGCGATATTAATATCGGCACATTGGCTGAATATTCCTACGACAATCGCAGCCCTTCCGAGCGTGGTGTATTTGATCGAGATCTGTTGGTCGGAGCTCGTCTTGCATTCAATGACGCTCAAAGTACTAACATGCTGATTGGGCTGGTCATCGATACCGAAAAGCAAAGTCGGACTTTCAGAATCGAAGGCAGCCGTCGCTTGGGTGATAGTTGGAAAGGCACCATTGAAGTGCAGGCATTTTCTAATATCGATAAAAGTGATGTGCTCGCATCGTTTAGTCGTGACGATTACCTACTGTTGGAGCTGGCTCGATATTTTTAGCCGCTATGATCCCGGATAAATCTCTTAAACAGATGTCTTAAAATTATACTTAGCGTGTGAGCGGTTCGTTACTTAAAGAAAACCAATAGCAACAGGCACGGTTAACGAATCGAATGTGGCTTTTTTACCTTGTGATTAATTCGTTGAAAAACATTTAAGGTAATAAAAATTGCTCTGGGCAAATGATCAAGTCCTCAATCAAACGAAAATTGACGACAATATTGTATGCGGATATTGTTGGCTATAGTCGATTAACGCACCAAGATGAAGTTGGTA
>OOGD01000168.1_pt1 | contig 14804 bp, 10 predicted proteins | sample 1670381 | NCBI WGS metagenome assembly OOGD01 (sample SAMEA98146918, study PRJEB22522) | marine metagenome | biome: marine biome; feature: marine water body; material: sea ice | place: Arctic Ocean | collected 14-Sep-2015 | depth 1.3 m | reverse complement strand
GTTATTAAAATTGCTTCAATAATTTTCTTACGCCTAATATTGCTTTCCAAGCAAGTGTTGTCTGATGTTAATTAAAAAAATATTTCCAATCCTACAAGGTAGGCACCATTTAAACAACACAATTAAACCATAATTTAATTGTGGTTTAATTGTGTTGTTTAAATGGTCGTAATAAACATAAACCAGTCTATTAATGAAATAAAAGGTTATTACAAAGGACTTTATTCCTGCGAAAAATATGCCTCACACGTGAGAGTGAGATGACTCGTTTGTATTCATATACTTTCAAAGTCACTGATTGAGCTAAAGTTAAAAAATCTTTTAAACAAAATGAAACGGAAATAGTTATTGGCTGTGATGTAAGCTCAAAAAGCGGAGTATTAATTAAATAATACTTGTTGGACATCTGTTATGAGCAAAAACGGCATGTCTCCCATGCTTGACTCGGCCTGTTTAGCTAATACCATGTTGGCAGACTTTAATGTAGCCAAAGATACCAGACCATCGATGGTAGTTTTTGAACTAAGTATTGGGCTGTTTTTTTGTGTCGTTGACCAAAGCACAATTCACTAGTTCAACATCATTAGGCACTAAGCTGTCGGCAATTTTTTTGATACTAATACCGCGGTCTTTTAATACAACATTGACTTTGATTAGGCGATCACTTTTATGGCTTTACATACTATGACTAATTTTCTTTCACTTTCCGGAACAATATTGCATATACATTACCAGCTAAAAGGATGCCTGCGGTTAGGATAGTACTAACCATTACTTTTTTCATGATGAGTCACTTTTTGTTTGTTGTATTTAATTTTGAGGACACCTACAAACTATTGATGAATATAGATTTTGAAGGGATGAAAATGATAAATAACGGTAAATATAATTAAGCACTCAAACAATTAAATACAGCTATTGACCAGCTCTCATCGTAAGATTTTCGTCGTGTTTTGTGAAATTTAGTTACATTTACTTTATTAGTCCCACGACTAGACGACTTAACCCATTTAGTTCATCAGCCTCATATGAGGCTATTTCTTGTTAGATTGTTATGGATTGGATAAGACAATCAAACCTCAGTCACAAAGATAAAATATGAGTGCACAAGTCTTTTGCTGGGATTACCATAGCATATTTGGCATGCATATCATGCAAACTGGCGTGATGGGCACTTAAGTTTCTATCACCACATGCTTCAGGTACCACAAAAACTGGGTAGTTATGTTGCAAGCCATCAATCACAGTAGCGCGAACACAACCACTCGTTGTTAAACCCACAACCACGATTGAGTCCACTGCGTTTTTTTCTAACTGTGTTTCTAATTGCGTCTTAAAAAAAGCGCTTGGCCATTGTTTTTCAATGATCAGTTCATCGGTTCTTTTATTAATTTTACTATTGATTTTTACCCACTGGCTTGACGCTTGAAGGATATCTAAATCTGGTAAACGTCGACGAAATACACTGGCAGTGGTCTTATCGTGATATACCACTGAAGTAAAATAAACAGGCAGCTTTTTAATTCTGAATGTGTCTAATAGCCTATTAATTTCTGAGATTTGACTGTCAAAATCCCCCCCAAGTGGGCTAGCCGCATCGCTAAACCCATTAGACAAGTCAACCACAATAAGTGCTGGGCGTACGCCCAGACTTATTGTGCCAGTGGCTAAATCACGATCCTGTGGTGTATTTGGCATAGTCTAGTTATTTCACTTCAAAGCTCGAGACTTAACAAAACTAGGCGTTTGTGGTGCAGGCAACCCCGTTTCCTCGAGGCATCTAGCTTTGATTTCTTCAATCGTGCCACCAAAATCAAATAACTGTGTATCACCACGCTTCTCACTTAACGACGCACGTAATGCAGTGGTTTGTTTTTGGTCAACCGCACCATCCACTATTACCACGCCATAACGTTTTGCGCCTTCAATAGAGACTAAACCACGATTTACGTCGCCAAGTACACTTACGCAATCGCGCAAGAATGGGTCTCCCCAGCCACCCCCACCCCATGTATTGAAGTACAATAAATCACCTGTTTTTACTTCAACACCATCACATTTAGCTGGCAAGATTTGTTGTGTTCCATCTGCACGTTTTAATATTTTAGTGGACCTTTGTCCGGGTGTGCCGCCGTTTACACCCCAAGGGTAAGTCAACCATCTTTCATCATGAATAGCGATATTACCATCGTTAAGAAAACGATATGCTACCGACAATCCATTACCACCGCGATGTTTACCCGCACCACCAGAGTCGATAATGGTCTCGTATTGTTCTACTCGCAATGGGAAGTAGGCTTCGATAAATTCATTAGGTACATTAGTAAATCCTGGCCATAATGAATGCCCATCAGGTCCATCACCTACTGGGCGACCCGGTATGCCTCCAAAACCAATTTGAAACAATTGAAACCACTCGCCTTTGTCATCGTAACCTGAATAAAATAAGTGAGGTGAATCAGAAAATCCAGCCGCATTCATGGCTTCTGGGGCTCCTTGTCCCAACAGACCTCCCATCACATCAAAAATACGTCCTAATGCATGGGTACGCCCTGACAGCGCAGCGGGGAAATTAGGTTTGAGCAAACTACCGGCGGGTATATGCACATCGACTAGATCATAAAAACCATCGTTGAACACAATTTGTGGATCCACAAGATTGATAGTAAATGAACCAAAAAACATCTTAAACATGTCTTCATTCAGGTAAAAGTTAATCGAGCTGTTAGCTTGAGGATCGGTACCTTCAAAATCAAATATTGCGCGATTGCCTTCTCGCCACATTTTACACTGTATTTTATAAGGACCCATGCCAACGCCATCATCACAGACATAGTCCACAAACGTACGTGGCTCTTCTGGTACCAACATATTAATGATGGCTTCCATTGCCACATGGTTTCGCTCTAGCATGATTTCCATAGTGGAATAAAATATATCATCGCCAAATCGTTCTGAAAATTCGATACATCGTTTAGCCGCAGTATTACAAGCGGCAACCAAGGCATTCAAATCAAATCTATTCCATTGTGGGGTGCGTACATTGTGCAAAATCAAATCTAAAAGATCGCTTTGCAATACCCCTTTTTTATACAGCTTAGTGGGTGGAATACGGATCCCTTCCTGAAAGATACTTTCTGCTTTAATAGGGATAGAACCCGGCACCATACCGCCATTATCTGACATATGGCCAAACATAGCAGACCAAGCGATATGCCGGCCTTCTTTAAAAATAGGCACGAGCACAATCCAATCTGGTAGATGGGATACAGCAGCATTGGTCATATAAGGGTCGTTCGTTAATATGACGTCCCCTTCTTCTAACTGCCCGGTGTATGCTTCTAAAAACCCATGAATAAATGAGCCAAACTGACCCACTACCATTTTGCCGTCTTTGTTGGCAATCATCGGAAAACAATCACCTTGCTCTCGAATTCCTGGGCTCATGGCGGTTCTAAACAATACCGCATCCATTTCTTCTCGCGCATTACTCAGGGCGTTTTCGATAATGTCTACTGTAACTGTGTCCACCTCGACTCTTTTCAAAGGTGACGTATTCGTTTGTAAAATTTTGTTATTCATTGTCATCTCCAATTACTTCGCTGGATTAATAAGAAGATTACCGACTGCATCAACCTTGGCGTGATAACCAGGTAAAATGACGGTGGTGGAGTCCATTTCACTCACAATGGCGGGTCCCGGGATCTGCAAATCAGTTTGCATCTTATTTCGATCGTAAATAGGTGTAGGGTGATATTGTCCTTCGAAATAAATCTGACTATCTGCCAACTTACATTCATCTAGCGTGTTAACCGCATTGTCTTTTGGGATAGTGGGTAACTCACCGCTGCTGGCGGTGGCGATAGCGCGAACCATAACAATCTCATGGCCTTCTTCTAGGGCAAACGTAAAGAGCTGTGTATGTTCTTTGTCGAACTGAGATTTAAGTACCTCTACACCCTGAGCGTGTAATTCAGCTAATGTAAATTCAATGGATAATTGAAACGCTTGGCCGGTATATCGCAAGTCTGCCTGATACGTTACTTTTTGATCCGATAACGCAATACCATCAGTGATCAAGGTAGCACTGGCTTTATGTTTTAACTCATCTAATACTGTTTCTAGCTCTACTGCAGAGGCATTTTTAAGGAGTTTAACGAAGGTTTTTGATGCTTCATCACGCACCACAGTAGTCGCATCACCATAAGCACATAACACCCCAGGACCCGGAGGAATAATAGTAGGCCAAGCCTGAGTCAAAATCCCCAGAGCATTGGCATGCAATGGACCCGCGCCACCAAAACCAACGAGAGCAAAATCTCTTGGATCAAATCCTTGCTCTACAGATACCAATCGTAACGCACCAAACATGGCTTCGTTAACAATTTTGATAATACCTTCTGCAGCTTCTTCTATTGTTAAACCCATAGCATCAGCGACTTTCTTGACCGCCGCCACTGCCGCCTCTTTATCTATCGCCATTGCGCCACCGAGTTGCACATTAGAGGGCAAATAACCTAATACAACATTCGCATCACACACTGTAGGTTCAGTACCACCTTTCATATAGGCTGCAGGTCCGGGCTTAGCGCCGGCAGATTCAGGTCCAACACGTAACGCTTTGGTAAGTTCAGGAACAAAGGCTAATGAGCCACCACCAGCACCCACTGTGCGAACATCAACCGATGGAGCGCGAACTGTCACATCGCCGACTCTGGTTTCACGTCTGACTCTTGCCTTGGCGTTTTGGATCAAGGCGACATCTGTGGATGTGCCTCCCATATCAAAGGTCAAAATGTCGTTAAATCCAGCTTTTTTACAAAAATGCATGGCACCCGATACGCCGCCTGCAGGTCCAGACATTAATAGATTAACCGGGCTTTCAGCTGATGCTCTGGCGGATGCTAGCCCCCCATCTGATCGCAGAATAGAAAGATGTAAGTCTTCACCCATAGTGGCTATTAAAGAACGATTTAAATTTTCTACGTATCTGGCTACTTCTGGGCGCACATAACTATTCACAACGGTGGTTTCTGTGCGTTCGTACTCCTGCATCTCTGGGACTAGATCACTGGATATTGAAATAGGAATATCCGTAAATATTTCTGCAGCGACTTCTTTAGCTTTCTGTTCGTGAGCACCATTTAAGTAGGCATTAATAAAACAAATAGTCAGTGCTTCGACTTGACCGGTGTTTTTTAAGGTGGTTAACGAAGCGCGAAGTGCGGCTTCATCTAAGGTATCCACTGTCTCGCCATTCGCGCCCATTCTTTCATTAGCTTCAACCGTTAATTCCAGTGGGGCCAACAAAGGTTTTTTTACAAAACTCACCCAACCGCCTAGCCCGCCCGGGCAAAACGAGCGAGCAACTTGTAGAACCTGCTTATAACCTTTAGTCGTCACTAGACCGACTTTTGCGCCTTTTCCTGTTAAGACTGCATTGGTGGCCACTGTAGTACCGTGCATCACACGCCTGATTTTCTTAGGGTCTATACCAGACTCTTGACAAATTCTATCGATGCCATTTAATACCCCTATGGAAGAATCCTCGGGAGTGGATGGCACTTTAGCCGTGTGGGTTTGACCATTTTCTTCATTTATAAGTAACAAGTCAGTGAACGTTCCGCCCACATCTACACCTAATCGATAACTCATGTTTTACTCCAATATCCGGTAACTTTTATTATGCCGATTCATTAAGATAATAATTTTCAATCCAAGGCTTAGCGTTTCCACCTGAAGCAGAGCCAGTCAATTCGATGGCCAAGTCTGCCGCTTTGACTAGCAGTGCCATATCGATCCCCGTTGAGAATCCCATCTGCTGTACCATCATCACCACATCTTCGGTTGCCACATTACCACTGGCACCAGGTGCGAATGGACAGCCGCCTAGCCCGGCAATGGACGCATCAAACCTTCTTACTCCCGCACTTATCGCCGCATAAACATTAGCTAATCCCATGGCTCTGGTATCATGAAAGTGACAAGACAACTGACTCAGGTCAAAACGACTAGCCATTGCTTCCATCAGTTGATTGACCTCTAAAGGATTGGCCGCACCAATAGTATCTGCAATAACAATGCTAGAAGCACCGGCTTGTAATAGTTGTTCGGTGATACTAAACACACTATCCGCGCTTATTTTTCCTTCAAAAGGGCATGCCCAAGCAGTAGCCACATAAGCTTGCACATTAGCGCCCTGTTTTTTGGCCGCCTTCAACACATCTTTACTGACTGAAACGCTGTCGTGAGTAGTCATACGAATATTTTTCAGATTCATGGTGTTTGATGTGGCAACGACTAATGACATCAGCGGAACTTTGGCCGACATCGCTAATTCAAAACCCTTCATATTTGGTATCAAGGCAGAAAATAAGCTTGAGTTATTTTTTAGTGAAGCAGCTAGATCTGCAAATAACTCATCCGTCCCAGCCATAGCTGGCACTGCCTTAGGTGAAACAAAAGCTCCCACCTCTATCTCAGGTACTTTGGCATCTACCAACGCACTGATTAAACTCAGACGCTGATCTTTACTGAGTAATTTAGGCTGATTTTGTAAACCATCACGAGGGCCCACATCATTAATTGTAATGTGATCCGGATGCATTAACTGACCACCTCTGCAGCTCTTAGAATAGATACATCCTCAGAGCTCATACCCAATAAATCATGTAGCACTTTTTCGGTATGTTCACCTAAACCAGGCGCCGCACTAAAACTTTCCTCGTTGCTCCTAGAAAATTTTATCGGATTACCAGGCCCTTTGGTTTTGTGTCCTTCGGGATCTGATAATTCCACTACCATATTACGATGCAATACTTGAGGATCACTCAAGGCCTGAGAAAATTTGTTGACGGGGGCACATGGGATCCGCGCGGCTTCCAGTAAACCTAGCCAGTGACCAGCACTTTTTGTTGATAGTTTGTCGTTTAAGGCGGCATTAATAAAATGCTGATCTTTGAAACGTCCGGGTTGGGTGTCGTATTCAGGCTTCTCTAAGCTTTCTATCTGCACCACTTGTTTTAAGTTTTGCCAAAAGTTATCAGTGATAACCGCGATCACAATTTGTCCATCACTGGTGGTAAAAGTATTATATGGCACATGTACAAAATGAGAATTACCAATTGGATAAGGATCTTTACCCGAGATAAAATGCATGGTGGCCATATAATTTAACAAAGAAATTTGGCAATCCAACATCGAAATGTCGACGTCTTGCCCTTCTCCGCTTTTCTCACGCTCTAGCAATGCTGCTTGAATGCCCATCACAGCAAACATACCGCCACCCAAATCACCAATAGGAATGCCCGCTCGAACTTGCTGATCTTCATTGGCACCGGTAATGGACATACCACCACCCATAGCTTGGGCAACCTGATCAAAAGCCGGACGTTTAAAACCTGGGCCATCATTACCAAAACCGGTGATAGAACAACTAATAATACGAGGATTCACTTGCTTTAAATGTGCATGGTCAATTTTGAGTCGGGTTGGCACACCAGCACCAAAATTATTGATCACCACATCAGATTTTTTAACTAAGTCATAAAATAACTCGAGGCCTTTGGGTGTTTTCAGATCGATACACACACTTTTTTTATTACGATTAAGGGTAATAAAATATGCCCCCATACCATTGATAGAATTTTCTGGATCTGTGGCTAAGAGTTTGCGGGTTCCCTCTCCCTTAAGTGGTTCAACTTTTATGGTCTCTGCTCCTAAATCGGCTAATATCATGCCGCAATAAGGTCCAGATAACATATGCGTTAAATCAAGTATACGTGTCCCTGACAATGGTTTATTAGTCACTGTAAACTACTCCAATAGATAATAGAGGAGCCTTGCGGCTCCCTCACACTAGAAACGATATGTAAAGTCGATACCGTAAGAATCACGTGCTGAAGGTTGGATAAAAGAACCACCAAACTCAGGAGTAGGAATAACTTCTTGTAAATATTTTTCATCGGTTAAGTTTTTAGCCCATATTGCCAAGTTCCAATCATCTGCGTCAAAACTGACTCTTAGGTTAACCGTACTATAAGCATCACGACTTGCGTTCTCAAAATTAACAGGGTGAGGTCCAGGAGGTACACCGCCACCCAAAGTACCGAAGAAATCCCAAATAGTGGGTAAACTCTGTGCAGTTTCTTCAGGCCCAGTTCCTTGTAATGAGTGGAAAAAGGTTTCGCCTACATACTGCCAGTCCAATCGAGTGGTCATAAATACATCAGCAGTTAAAGTGTAATCCCAGCTTACCCCAAAAGTGAAAGTTTCATCAGCGGCTTGAGGAGCCTTATTACCGACAGAAAGTGGACGGTTGCGATTTTCTTTAATTTCACTATCCAATAAACCCATGCCCCCAAATACCGTAATATCTTCAGTTACTTGGGCATTAATATCTAACTCAAAGCCTTGAATAGCTAATTCTTCAATAGTGGTCACAGCACGCAGTAAACCAAATGGGCCAGCGAAGAATTCAAAAAACTGGTTATCATCGACAGTAGTTGAGAATACAGCCGCATTCAGTTTCACTTTGTTGTTCATCATCTTCGATTTGAAACCAAGTTCAATATTAGTGGTGACTTCTTTATCGTACTCATCTTTCACTATCAGTTGAGCATTAACCGCATCACCAGGGGTGCCATTACCATTGGCATTAAACCAAAAGTCTAAAGTGGCTTCGGTACCAATGGAGTTAAAGCCACCACTTCTGAAACCTACACCATAACTGGCATACCAATTAATGTTCTCACTCGCTGCATAACCTAAAGTCACTTTAGGTTGCCATTGGCTAAATGAGCGACTTCTGTTAGGAATACCATTTGGATTAGCGTTAAAGGCTGGATTGATTGGGCCTAATACACCGTTAACGTAAGTGTTCACATTCAGTCCAGAGGCAGTTACATTGGGTACATTATTGTTTACTTCTCTGTCTTCGTAGTCATAACGTAGAGCCACGGCTAATTCCCATTGCTCACTCAGATCATATTCAAGCTGGCCAAAAGCAGACATGACTGAGGTATCAAAGGTGTCAGAGAATAGTAAATCAGTTGGATTAGGGCCAGTAGGTGGCACATAAGCTTGGCTCAAAAAACCTTGCCCCGTATCGGCACCATAAGCAACGACGACATCACGTTCGATCTCGGCAAAATAGACGCCACCAATCCATCTTAAGTCTGCATCGTTATCGTCTGAGGTAAAGCGTAATTCACCACTAATATCGGACTGGCTTCGCTCTTGATACTGATAACCATCGCACGATAAGGGTGTAAAAGGTCCATAAACCCCAGTGAACTCGACCCCAGGAGGAAACACACCGAAGGGTGCAAAAAAGTTACCAAACAAGTCAGTTCTATCTGCACCACCTAATGCACCAGGTGCATTATTTAAGCTAGCGCGGTCGGTTTGACATTGAGGAGTCAGTTCATAGCCATAAAAGGTGGCACTGGTGCCATCAGAAATTAAGTCTTCTTCTAGATCGTTATAAGCTAAAACGGCGGTGACATCCATACCATCTAGATCCCAGTCAGCTTTTAAAGATAGCTCAGTGGTGTCTTGTTTGTTGATGCCAGGCACGTTGAATGCAAAGTTAATGTCTACTTCATTCACGTCTTTGTTGAAAGCCGGATCAAATCCATTGGCAACAAATGAAGGTAATGCAAATACTGCGTTATAGTTTATCGCCCCACCTTCGACCTTGCCCATACTGGCACGAAAATCTAAGGTTAAATCATCACTAACATCCCAAATAAGACGACCGCGGATATTTGTGTCGTCAAGATAGTCGACTGAATCATCTTCACCAGTAAACACGTTCTCATAAAAACCATCTGTGGTTTTATAACTGGCGGTTAAGCGACCACGAACGTTTTCTGACAGTGGTCCGCTGATCACCCCATTTATTCTTTGACTATTGTTATTTCCTACGCCTAAAGTGACCCTGCCCTCTAATTCATCTGCTGGCATTTTAGTGGTGACTATTATCGCACCCGACACAGCATTTCGACCATACAACGCTCCTTGTGGGCCTTTAAGCACCTCGATTTGTGATACATCTAATAATTCTTCATTGAAACTGTTTGGATTAGTCATCAACACACCGTCTACCACATAGGCAAACGTGCCTTCAGCATCACGGGTAGATACGATGCCGCGAATGGTCACTTGTGTATCACCCACATTTGCTGCGTCAACCATGGTTACGTTAGGAATAAGCCCAATGAAGTCGCCTGGGCGTTCGATGCCAGCGCTTTCAATCATCTTCTCAGAGATAGCAGTGACGGCAATAGGTACTTCTTGTAAACTTTCTGGACGCTTACGAGAAATACTGATGACTTCAAAATCATCTGCTTGCTCGGTTGCCTCTTGAGCAACCGCTTGATTTATTCCTATTAAACTACTGGCGGACAGAGCAACCAATATACTGGTTGCAAGTACGCTTTTACGGAGTGTTATCATTATGTTTTCTCCAATAATTTTATTTTAGATTTATGTGTTTTAATCTTCGCCATAAGGTTGTTTGACTCAACCCAAGGTAGTGAGCGACTTGTTGCTTATCACCGTTGAATTTATGCATTGCGTCCACCACTAGTTCCAACTCTTTGGTTCTGACCAAAGTTTGCTCAATATCAAATGTTGTTTTTAAAAAAAGTTCTGGAGAAATGTCGCGCAATATTTCCTTAATCTTTGTGAGGTCATCAGCCATCTGCATGGATGCAACAACCCGTTCAAGGACATTTTCTAACTCTCGTACATTACCTGGCCATGAATAACTCACTAAAATCTCGAGTGTTTCAGAGAGTATTTCTGTTACCGAAAACTGCGATTGATAACTCGTAATGAAACGAGAAATTTTTTGTATAGCTATGCTAGAGATGTCCTCGGGGCGCTCTCGTAATGGGGGGATATGAATATTAAAAACATTAATTCTAAAAAATAAATCTGCGCGAAACTTACCTTCTACGACTAACTGTTTGAGTTCTTTATTGGATGCCGTAATCACTTTTAAATAGGCAGGTTTTTCCACATTAGAGCCTATAGGCCGATAATGTCGTTCTTGCAAAAATCGAAGAAGTTTTGATTGTTGATCAAGAGCCAACTCACTAATCTCATCTAGAAATAAAACCCCATCTTGCGCTTCTTCAATTAACCCTTTTCTACCGCCTCGTTTAGCCCCTGTAAAAGCGCCATCTCTATGTCCAAAAAGTTCTCCTTCAAATAATTCAGTTGGAATAGACGAACAGTTAAGCGCAACAAAATTACCTTCTGAAAAAGGACTCGTTTCGTGAACGGCTCGTGCTATCAACTCCTTACCTGTTCCAGATTCACCATAAATTAAAACATTACTAGGTGAGGAGGAAAACGCTCTAACCTGTTGCATCACTTTTTTTATAGCTGATGATTCAAAGACTAATTGGTGGCGAGAGGTAGGTTTAACTTTTTCTGGTTTAGGCTTTTTTCTATATAATTGATATATATACAAAGGTTTGCCTTGTGTGATCACACAATCTTGATGAAACCACCAATCAACACCTTGAATACAGCACTCGCCATCAGTGGGACGCATTATTTCTTCAGAATAAATGAGGCTTTCTAAGTCAGAACAATTGTTGTTATCCACACCTAATTCTTGTCTAGCTGCTTGATTAAAAATAATAGACTGACCTTCTTTGTCAGTCATAAAAATTGGTGTTTTTGATTGTTTTAGCAACCAATTAGTTAACGCTGCGCCTTGATTAGAAACAATCTGTTGATTAACTACTTGAATAGCACTAACAATGGTTTTGCGGCAAGATTCAGCACTGTATAATAAAAAAGAGGGGAGCCCGTGTTGTGTAGCCAAACCACATACTAAACTAGCCCCAACATACGCAATATTAGGTTGTTGTCGTGTTAACTGAAATAATTCGCGTGCTTGTTCTGGGGTAGTATAAATTTCCTCTTGGATGGTCACGTTTAACGCCGCTTCTAGAATAGGTACAACGGGTGACGCTTCGGCAAAGTTAATCAGCACTATATTACGAGACACTTGCGCTGCGCGTTGTACTGCTGAAATAATATCTGTAACACTGCAATCTAGGGAGACAACAGGCAAATCCAAAGCTGACTTCAAATAGGCTGCGTTAGAGCCGGCGCTGACAATCACATCCGGTAAAAAACTTCTTATGTGCTCGTCTATTTCCGACACACTTCCGACTATTGCATCGAATAATTTAAATTTCGCCTTCTCAGCAAACTCGGGTAAAACACTGGTCATAAGTTGGCTAAATTCTTTGTGACCAAAAATCAAAATTCTTATTGCTTGTGGCTTTACATTCACTTTGTTCACGATACTTTCTCCAGATTTGTCGGACTGACAACTAAGAGTTGTATAAAAGTAAACATAAGTAGATGCAAAATAACTAGCCAACTTTCAATTTGAATAAAAGGTAGTTCTTAGATAGCATTAGTTATGCCATTTTTATCATTTTTTAGTTGATAGCCCATTTTTATTGGGGTTAAATGCTAGTTTGAGAATTCGAAAATTAAACTCGCAAGAGATTTTTTGATGGTTTTATTTCAATATGAAAAATATTATTTCATATTGAAATAAAAATAAAGTGATATCTTATTTTGAAATGAGCTGACAGAGTTGTAAAACAGGCCCTAAAGCTTTGGGGCAATCAAGATCTTGCACGGTCCAATTGTCTAATCCCTGCCGTTTACCTTTGTTATCTAAGTAAATGCCTTGCTGAGATAGTTTTTCTATTGACTCGTCTAATGAGTCCACACTCAAAGACAACAAGAATAGTCCTTCCCCACGCTCGGCCAAAATTCGCGCAACTTCTCCTTCAGTTGATGTAGGTTCCACCAAAACAATCCATACCCCCGATAATAAGAAACGAGCGCTTTTTACATATCTTTTTGGTAAGTCCTCAATAATAGGTTCAGATTGTAACAGGGTTCGCAAATATTCAACTTGTGGTGCCAATTCTCGCACTACAAAGTTAATGTGGTGGACTGCATTAACTTTGGACATCACGTTTACTCCTAGAACTATCAAGTGACATTTAAGAACAAATAACACTTGATAGTGTCATGCTATCAACAATATCAAATTTGCTAACAAGCAATATTGTTATTCATTTGAACACAGTGTTTATTCTTTCATATAACCCAAAGGTAACTCTTTAATGGCTGCCACACCAGAGTCTATAGCGGCTTGTGCCACTGCTTTTGCCACACGATTTAACAACCGAGGGTCCATAGGTTTAGGAATAATATAATCCTTACCAAAACTAAGACTCTTTATATTGCTAGCAGCCAATACCTCTTTGGACACTTTTTCTTTAGCAATATTACGTATTGCATCCACCGCAGCTATTTTCATCTCATCGTTAATCCTAGACGCACGCACGTCTAACGCACCGCGGAAAATAAACGGGAAACACAATACATTATTCACTTGGTTAGGATAATCAGAGCGACCTGTTGCCATAATTAAATCATCCCGTACTTGATGGGCCAACTCAGGTTTAATTTCAGGGTCAGGGTTAGAGCAAGCAAAAACGATCGGATTAGGCGCCATTAATTTCAACGCTTCTGGTGGCAAAAGATTAGGTCCAGATACACCAATAAATACGTCCGCGCAGTCTAGGGCATCCTCTAAAGTTCGCTTATCGGTGTTATTGGCAAATAACTTTTTGTGGCTGGTGAGATCTTCACGACGAGTATGGATCACGCCCTTTCTATCCAGCATATAAATACGTTCGCGTTTAGCACCACATTTAATCAACAACTGCATGCAAGCAGTGGCTGCGGCACCAGCACCTAGACACACTATTATGGCCTCTTCTATACATTTACCTTGAATTTCCAACGCGTTCAACATGCCTGCAGCGGTGACTATAGCAGTACCGTGTTGATCATCATGAAAAACAGGTATAGCACAGCGTTTAATTAATTCTTGCTCTATTTCAAAACATTCAGGGGCTTTAATATCTTCGAGGTTAATCCCGCCAAAAGTATCTGCAATACACGCGACTGTGTTAATAAATTCTTCTGTTGTCGTATGTTTTACTTCAATATCAATAGAATCAATGTTGGCAAAACGTTTGAACAACAATGCCTTACCTTCCATAACAGGTTTGGACGCAAGAGGACCTAAATTGCCTAAGCCTAAAATAGCCGTACCGTTAGAAATAACCGCAACTAAATTTCCTTTGCCAGTGTATTTATAAGCAGCATCGGGATCGGCTGCAATTTCTCGAACAGGCTCAGCCACACCGGGGCTGTATGCTAGCGCTAAGTCGGTAACACTCTCGGCGGGCTTACTAAGCGCAATGCTGATTTTCCCTGGTGTAGGTTTGGAATGGTAATCAAGCGCTTGTTGGCGAAAATCAGACATGGTGTAGTCAGTCCTTTTGGAATTAAAAAATGTTTTCAGTAAGTTTAAACGTCAATTGTTACTCTTTTGAATTGATGTCCTTTTAAAAAATTTCATCAGGCAGAATTTTGATCAACATCCTTCCCACAAATGTAACACAGCCTGTATTAATCCACATACCCGATCAGATTGCTATTTTCATATATCTAATATAATTAAAATTGATACTTTATGATTTGCCCAACCAATAAATAGCCGAAGCCTGCTAAGGGTAAGCAAAACATGGTAGCAGCGTTAATTTTTGCTAAAAAAAGGCACAAAAAAGACGCTAGATAAGCGCCTTTTTATGTATTGTCAGACTAAAAAAAGACTTAGCTTTTCTTAAGACCAGCAAAACGTTTGTTGAATTTATCAACACGTCCACCAGTGTCGACGTTAC
>OOGD01000167.1_pt1 | contig 14855 bp, 12 predicted proteins | sample 1670381 | NCBI WGS metagenome assembly OOGD01 (sample SAMEA98146918, study PRJEB22522) | marine metagenome | biome: marine biome; feature: marine water body; material: sea ice | place: Arctic Ocean | collected 14-Sep-2015 | depth 1.3 m | reverse complement strand
GCATTGGATGATGCGAAACGCTTTGTTCCGCAGCTACGCGACGCGGCACGGGATTTATCCACTCTGATTGAAGAATAGTAAGGGGAAGATTATCGACGAATTTGAAGGTCTATTATTCACGATTGTATTTTTGGCCCTTGTTGAGCCGTTTCGAGTTGTTATTCATCGTACTCAAACTCTTGCCCACAGGCCAACAAACTAGCGCAAAAAGTTAATTTCAGCCGCGCCGCTCAAACAATATAGTGAGCGATCAATAACAGGTCCAGTTCAACTCGAAGCTTAATTTCTTCAGATGTTTTGGTCGACGCTACAGTAATTGGGTAGTGACGGGCTGAGGCTTCGGCATTGACTCTAGATGAAGCGGGTTTTGCTGTGACGCGCTATTTTGGATGAGTTGTTAATGAACAACCTGCCAATATTTATCGACTAAACTTTTTCTGCGGCAAGCAGTACTAATGCTATAAAGTTTAAGAATTCTACTGAGGTAAGCCTCTAATTAAAAAAATTGGGGCAACTTTTTAGTTTACTGAATGTAATAGTCCAGCGACAATAAGGATGTGAATCAAGCATCAAAAAACAACTTAATACCAAATAATTAAAGGATAGATTATGTCTGTAAGGATCTTAATGTTAAGCGCTGTGGTCATGTTAATGGGAATCGTACCTGCCTACGCTGATCATCCAAAGGGCAATATTGACGCTTATATGAAAGCACATGAGCCTTACTTCCAAGTGATTGATTTACCAAGCGCACCACCTTTTGAGCTGATAGATGCTAAAGGTAATAAAGTCAGGTTGTCTGATTTTAAAAATAAGGTGGTAGTGCTTAACTTTACGTCTACGCATTGTCAAAATGGCTGCGAACGACAGGCTGCAGTAATTGCCGACATTCAGCAAAAAGTTAACATAACGCCACTCAAGGCTGATGTTCAATTTATTACCATTAGCGCTGACCTGACAAATGATGCGCAGGATGCAATGAAAAACTACGCTCAGACACATGGTTTTGGAGCAACCAACTGGCTATTCTTGACGGCATCTAAAGATGCAAACGTAGCCACCACAAGAACGCTAATCGAAGCTTATAATATTCGCGCGGAATTGGCTGAGAATGATCAGGAGACAGAGGGTGTGGTGACTCATATCATTGATAAAGGTGGACGATTTGCGGCTAAATTCCATGGTCTGAAATTTGGACCTATCAATCTAATTCTTTATATTAGTGGAATCATTGATAATTAACTGGTTTCAGACGGCCATGTTAAAGATCATCATGAACAGGGGTATCTGAGATGAGCTATATTCCGGCCAAGCCCGTATTACATTGCTAATTAGTACCTAAAATCTATAATTTAATCAGGACGTATTTATCCTGAAACTGAGGTTCTAATGGCCCATTTTGAAATCGATAGTGAAGTACAACTATTTATCGACACTATGATGCAGGTATCGGGCAATCTCTCGACAGATACCAGCATCGAACAACAGCGGATTAACTCTAACGCAGCCTGCCGTCATTTTTTCTCAGCCTACCCGGTTGGTGTTGAATCATCAGATGATGTTGTGACTGGCCGCCATGGACCAATACCTATTCGCCGATATCGAAATACTTTAGCCGAGGTTGTTGCTGATGGGCAAATAGTTTTTATACACGGTGGTGGTTTTATTTTAGGTGATCTTGACTCTCACGACGATATTTGTGCCGAGCTTTGTGGCAAAACAGGGTTGGATGCTATTTCTATCGATTATCGACTGGCACCGGAATATAAACACCCAGTTCATCTTGATGATGTCGCCGATGCTTTTGATGTTTGCTGGCAACCGAATTCAATCTTGGTTGGCATATCGGCTGGCGCTACTTTGGCTGCTGGATTAAGCCATCGACTTAAAAATGTGAGTCGGAAACCGTTCGGGCAGGTACTGGTTTATCCTGGACTTGGGGGAGACTTATTCGATCTAGACTCCTACGCGACGAACGCTGTGGTACCTTTGTTAACCACGGCAGATATTCTTTATTATCGAAAAATGCGTTCTGATAACGTTGAGGACGCTATTCGTGACCCTGAATTTTATCCTTTGGTAGCCAATTATTTTAATGGTTTGCCACCGACAATTGCATTTTCGGCGGATATTGATCCGTTACGCGATGACGCCAAGCTCTATATAGAAAGGCTCTGTGCTGCTGATGTGTATGCTAAGTGTTACAACGAACTCGGGTTGACACATGACTATCTCCGAGCGCGGCATGTTTCAGATAAAGCGCAAAACAGCTTTCAGCATATTTGTCAGTCAGTAGCACTACTTTCCACAACCACTCTTTGATCAACAGTTGATTCAAGTCAGTTGGTTGATACAAGCGAAGATTTATTAATAATGTTTTAGAACCGAGTGATTATAATGAAAATAACGAGTGAGCTCCGTGAGCAATTCATGGCGCGAGGGTTAGCACGAAGTGACCTTAAAATGGATCCCATATCTCAGTTTGATGCCTGGTATGCGGATGCCTGTAGTAGCAATATTCATGAACCTGGTGCAATGTCTTTGGCGACTGTGAATGATAGTGGGCAGCCATATCAGCGCACTGTTTTGTTGAAACTATTTGATCAACAGGGGTTTGTTTTCTTTACCAATTATGACAGTCGTAAAGCACAGCAAATGGCACTTAATAATAGAGTGAGCATATTGTTTCCGTGGCAATCTCTGGGGCGGCAGGTGCTGGTCGCTGGGCAGGTTGAGAAGATATCGACAGCCGAATCTTTAAAGTATTTTGTTACGCGTCCTCGAGGCAGTCAGTTAGGTGCCTGGGCATCAGGCCAAAGTGAAATGATCAGTTCTCGATCCACCTTAGACACTATGGTTGAGCGTGTGAAAAAGAAGTATGAAAACAAAGAGGTTCCATTACCACCATTTTGGGGCGGCTATCGAATCAAACCAGAAATTATGGAGTTTTGGCAAGAACAGGCAAGCCGACTACATGACCGATTTCTATTTGAGCGCAATGAGGATGGCCAGTGGGCTAGCGAGCGTTTATCACCCTAAGTCAGACAGGCTCTTAACTATTCCAAGCTATAAAGACCTATTGACGACCATGATTGTTACGATCCAGACGATTAGGGTTAAATTTTACGCACAGTCCGATTTTTAAAAGAACATCATTTATTTAGGAACAATCCGATGAGAAACCACCAGTTACCCGGTCGATCGCCCGTTATGAGCACCGAAGCCATGGCAGCAACGAGCCAGCCCATGGCGACTCAGGTTGCCTTACAAATACTACGAGAGGGTGGCAATGCAATGGATGCTGCTATTGCTGCTAGTGCTACTTTATCGGTCGTAGAAAGTTATTCATCCGGTATTGGTGGGGATTGTTTTATTCTCTATCACGAAGCGGCAACTGGAAAACTTCATGCTTTAAACGGAAGCGGGCGTTCACCTGCTGCGGCCTCGATAGATGAGATGCACAAACGCGGGCATGAGACTATGCCCGAAACAGGCATTTTGCCGGTGACTATACCTGGGGCAATCGACGCTTGGCACAGTGCGAGCCAATCACTAGGAAAACTAGATTTTGCAGAATTATTAAAACCAGCCATTAATTACGCCCAAAATGGTTATGTTGTGAGCCCGGTGGTTGCTCATAATTGGGCTGACAGTGAGGAATTACTTGCCGCGACGCCAGAGGCAAGTGCTGCCTATCTAATTAACGGCAAAGCCCCTAAAGTCGGCACTATTCATAAACAACCGGACTTAGCCCGTAGCCTTAGACTTATTGCAGAACAGGGACGCGATGTGTTCTATCAGGGTGAAATTGCTGAAGAAATCATTCGGTTTAGTGATCGGCATAATGGCTTATTAAAGCTTGAAGATTTTAAGTCGCACCGAAGCGAATGGGTAGAGCCGATCAGTTCTAATTATCGAGGCTATCGAGTCTGCGAAATTCCGCCTAACGGTCAGGGCATAACAACTCTGATGGCACTTAACATCATGGCGCAAACACAAGTTAAGGATTATTCGCACCTCAGCACTCAGCATGTTCATCTGCTGAGTGAGGCTTTTAGTCTTGCAATGGCCGAACGAGACCGATTTATTTGTGATTCAAAGTTTAATCAACTTCCGATCGAGCAAATGCTTTCCAACGAATTCGCTGCGCAGCAATATGGCAGAATATCGATGGATAGTGCGTTAAGCCAGCCAGTGACTTCTGCGCTACCCAACCATAAAGATACGGTTTACCTAACCGTAGTGGATAAAGATCGAAACGTTTGCTCATTCATCAATAGCGTTTTCCATTCTTGGGGTAGCGGTTTGGTTGCAGGTTCTACGGGTATCAATTTACAAAATAGAGGGGCAGGATTCTCGCTAGACTCAGGTCACTTCAACCAATTGGAGCCGAATAAGCGACCCATGCATACGATAATTCCTGCGATGGTTTACCAAGGTGATAAACCTGTACTTGGTTTTGGGGTCATGGGTGGTCAGTATCAGGCAATGGGGCAGGCATATGTACTGTCGAACTGGATTGACTATGGCATGGATGTTCAGGCGTCGTTAGATGCTGCCAGGTTCTTTCTTTACGACGGTGAGTTATCTGTCGAGCAGGGTATTCCACAAACTATTCGAGATGGGCTTTCAAAAATGGGCCACAGGATTGTCGAAGCAGACTCCCCACATGGCGGTGGCCAGGCGATTTATATCGACTGGGAAAATGGAGTCCTTCAGGGTGGTTCAGACTCACGTAAAGATGGTCATGCAGCTGGGTTTTAATTCGATGTATTCAGGTATGGTAGGGCACTAAACTGATTCGATCACTATAGGTATGAATAAATGAAGGCGATTACATTAAAAGATTTCGGCGACGCTGATAGGTTGCAATATTCCGAAGTGGAAACACCGGCACCAGCAGAAGGTCAGATCCTGATCCAGGTGAAAGCAACTTCGGTAAACAGGCCTGATATTATTCAGCGCCAGGGAAATTATCCGGCACCTCCGGGCGATTCTGAAATCCTCGGCTTGGAAGTGGCTGGTATCGTCGAGTCGGTTGGAGCAAACACTAGCCTTTACAAAAAAGGAGATCGAGTTTTCGCGCTTGTGGGAGGCGGTGGCTATGCTGAATATGCCGTTGCACATGAAAGCCATTGTATGCGGATTCCTGAGGCTCTTAGTTTTGAACAAGCTGCGTGTATTTGCGAGACCTATATTACGGCCTATTTAAATTTATTTATGCTTGGGGGATTGTTGGGGAAACAATCTGTATTAATCCATGGCGGCGGTGGTGGGGTCGCGACGGCAGCAATACAGTTGTGTAAAGCGCTGAGTCCAGAGACCGAGATTTTTGTTACTGCATCTGAATCCAAAATCAATCGGATTAAACAGCAGGGTGCTAATCATGTTTTTGATTATCGAAGCCAGGAGTTTGCTGCAGAAATAAAGATTTTAACCAAAAAGCGAGGAGTGGATGTCATTCTCGATCACATCGGAGCCAAATATCTGGAACCCAATCTTAAGTCATTGGCTGTTTATGGACGCCTTGTTTTGATTGGCGTCATGGGTGGCATCAAAGCTGAAGTTAACTTGGCGATGATAATGGTTAAGCGCCAGCAACTGATTGGTTCTGTTCTCCGGTCACGTTCAATTAACGAAAAAGCAGAAACTATTCAACAATTTGAGACAACTGTCATGCCATTGTTTGCGACTGGTGTGATTGAACCGCTTATAGCGGCAAGTTATCCATTGAGCGAAGCGTCAAAAGCCCATCAGTTAATGGAAAAGGGCGGTCATTTTGGCAAGATCGTGTTGTTAACGTAAATGCTTTATAATCTGGTATACTGTATTCCAGATCACCGGTGTCAGATGTGATTCGACCTTAATTATTACAACTTAAGCGCTTCTTTGATGGATTTTAACTATGGCTTTTAAAACAATCTTACTACCCATCCGCGAAAGCAGCACAGCAGACTCTTTAATGGAAACAGCAATCAGTATGGCCGTAAGGAATGATGGTCATCTGGATCTGTTATATGTGAAAAAAGAAACAGAGCACATGATCCCATTTAGCAACATGGGGATATCGGCCAGCATGCGTAAAACCATTATTGAATCTGCTAACGCATCCGCTGAGAAAGAAAGCGAAGCGCTTAAGCAACGGTTCGCTGAAATCTGTCAAAGATATAATGTTCCTATACAACCGCGCGATGCTGGATATGGAAACGTTTCTGCCGATTTTCTGGAACGCACTGGCCAACGCGACGAATTAATTGGTCGGTATGGCCGTCTTGCAGACCTGATCATTGTGCCGCAGCCTGTTAAAACGACGCCGCCTCCAAGCTCTTTCGAAGCCGCACTTCGAGAGAGTGGTCGACCTGTTTTAATGACGCAACGCAATGTAGTACTTGATATTCCCGGTAAACGCCTCGCCATTGGCTGGAATAGCAGCAAGGAGGCAGCGCAGGCAATTTCATCGATGCTAGGTAATTTAAAAAGGGCCGATAAGGTGTTTGTTTTGAGTTCGGAAGATCGTATGAAGCAACCGGTGAATGCAGAAGATGCCTGTATTTACCTGCGACGTCATGGAGTATCGGCCGAGCCGATACTTTTTAATTCGAAAAATATGTCGGCAGGTGAAGCCTTGCTAGCTAAAGCGGGTGAGATGGAATGTGACAGGCTAGTTGTGGGTGGTTATAGTCGTCCGAAGCTTAGAAATATCATCATGGGGAGTGCTACGGGACATTTGCTAGCACACGCTAAGATTCCGGTTATTTTTGTTCACTAGTCCAATCTTTATTCAGAGGTGGGGACCTGTGCAATTGTCCCGATATAGTTATTCTTAGGCGGCTTCTGCTTTGTATCGATGATCATCTGCATCTACATGCGCTGGCAGTGATAGAGAATCAATCAGGTTGTCGATGAGTATAAGCCTCGTAATGCATAATCTAAGTTATACCCACTTTTTTTAGAAATCTGATTAGCATCTGTTTAAATACAGTAGTTTTATCGAAAGTATCTTAGATTTTGCTTGGAGTAGTTGCCGTCCTAAGTCTAATAGATTCCTAGAGCTTCTAAACGGCAACCAATGATCAACATCAATATGTTGGAACAAAGGAAGAGAGCGGTGATAGAAGGTCTACCTAGAACTTAAATTGTAACAATTCTAGGGCCATCAACGGAGTCAAACGAAGCACTTGATGCACTAGTAAAGGTTGGAGTCGATGTGGTCCGTCTAAATTTTTCACATGGAACTTCAGAAGAACGCCTAGCACGAGCGAAAAAAGTGCGTGAACTAGCTAGAAATAATCATCGGCACATATCGATTTTAGTCGATCTACAAGGCCTAAAGATTCGAATTAAACATTTTAAAAATAGCGCCATCAAACTAAAAATTTGGGTGACTTTTGCCTGAATGTCGATTAATGCGTTACCTGCACTATTAATGAGGGCACTAAGCTACCTTGTTTAGCATTTTTAAAATATAGCTTATTCGCTAACTGACAAGTTTGTAGCGCGCTGTTGCAATTTCATAAATTTTTTTAATGTCGTTCTTGCTAGCCCACCAGAGGTTGAGGACTTTCTCCTTTTCTTTGCCATCTTTATTAAACTTAATCCTTAGTGCCCGCATATAGGGTTGAATAGCAATAATGGACTCTGCTGAGTAAGTGACTCCACCACAGTGAATACCTTCGTTGTCAAAAATCAACCGAGGTTTTTTGACGCTACGTTTAATAAATTGAACAGCGACAATGGCCGTTAATACAAAAACCGCCATGTGCAAAATCGTTGGTGGCCAGGGCCAGGCACCTGAGAAATAAAGTAACATTGGCACGACAGCAATGTTGAGTGCGATCGGAATAAGCTTGGCTTTTCCGGGATAAAAAACGACTGATTCCTGTTCACTCATTATCAATTACCATTACTTTTTTTAGGGTAGCTTGATAGCTGATCTTCAATTTCATTTAAATTAATTGGAGTCGCTATGCTCTTCCTTATTGTATCAATTCGTAAGGGGAAGGGCATGTCGAAAGTTCAAATAGTGTCATGGTCTAGGAAAAGAGCTCTCTACTGTGAGGGTATAAAAATTACCAGAGCTTGAGCTTTTATCAGTTTTGTCAACACAGGCTATTGTCGATAGCTAGTTGGCATAAGCCATGTTAATTAGAGAGCGTTGATAACGCTTCGATCTCAAAGTAGGGCGACAAGATGTGTTAAAAGATTAAGATCGATTGTATCGCTACGGCTATCAATTAACACGACCATTATAACTTGTGTGAATAACAGATATAACCGGCATTTATTTCAATTATGAAGAATAAGATTCTATTATAGTTTTACTGTATTTCTATTCTCCCTAGCCAGAGGCTTACCATGACTCAATATAAAAAAGACATCGCTGACGTCGCCGCATTGTGCGGTGCACAAGGCGATAGCTGGAATGCAATTAATCCCGAATCTGTAGCCCGTATGCGTGCTCAAAACAAATTTCAAACGGGTATCGATATTGCGACATATACTGCAAAAATTATGCGTGAGGATATGGTCGCTTACGATGGCGATTCATCGAAATATACTCAGTCACTGGGTTGCTGGCACGGATTTATTGCACAACAAAAAATGATTGCGATAAAGAAACACATGGGAACTACAAAGAGTTCTTATATATACCTTTCAGGCTGGATGATTGCTGCGTTGCGCTCTGAATTTGGGCCACTTCCCGATCAGTCGATGCATGAAAAAACGACGGTACCAGAATTGATTGCAGAAATTTACACCTACCTGCGTCAGGCCGATGCACGTGAGCTAGGTGGATTATTTCGTGAGCTTGATGCCGCCCGTGAATCTGGCGATAGCTTAAAGGAAAAAGGAATTCAAAACCAAATTGATAACCATGAAACCCATGTCGTACCTATTATTGCCGACATCGATGCTGGTTTTGGTAACGAAGAGGCAACCTACCTGTTAGCGAAGAAGATTATAGAGGCGGGTGCCTGCTGTATTCAAATTGAAAATCAAGTTTCAGACGTAAAGCAATGTGGTCATCAGGATGGTAAGGTTACTGTTCCTCATGAAGACTTCATTGCTAAGATTAATGCGATTCGTTATGCATTCTTGGAGTTGGGCGTCGATGATGGTGTTATTGTTGCTCGTACCGATTCATTAGGTGCTGGTCTGACCCAAAAAATTCCGGTATCTACCGCTGAAGGAGACCTTGCTTCTCAATATAACGCTTTCCTCGAAACCACACCCGTTAACTCTGTCGACGATATTTCTGATGGTGACATGGTGATCAAACAAAATGGTCAGCTAGTTAAACCGGTTCGACTACCGAATGGTCTCGTGCGTTTTAAGGAAGGTAGCGGTGAAGCACGTTGCGTACTAGACGGTATTACTGCCCTTAGAAACGGTGCTGACATGTTGTGGATCGAAACTGAAAAGCCCCATCTGGACCAGATCGGTGGCATGATTAACAGCATCCGCGAAGTCATCCCGAATGCCAAACTGCTTTATAACAACAGTCCATCATTCAACTGGACACTTAACTTTCGCCAACAGGTGTTCGACGCATGGAGTAAAGAAGGTAGAGATGTATCAACTTATGACCGTGACGGTTTGATGAGCGTTGATTATGACGATACTGAATTGGGTACAGCGGCTGATGATCGAATCCGTTCGTTCCAGGCCGACGCTGCTCGTGTTGCAGGTGTTTTCCATCACTTGATCACACTTCCGACCTATCATACGGCTGCATTGTCGACTGATACCTTGGCTAAAGATTATTTTGGTGATGAAGGTATGCTTGGTTATGTCTCTAAAGTTCAGCGCCAGGAAATTCGATTAGGTGTCGCCTGCGTTAAACATCAGAACATGGCGGGTTCCGACATGGGTGATGATCACAAAGGGTATTTCTCAGGTGCCCAGGCACTGAAAGCATCGGGTAAAGACAACACCATGAACCAGTTCTGATGGTCTAAATCTATGCGTTTATAAACGACTAGTGACGGTGCCTTGCACCGTCACTTTATTGGGAGATTTCTCCCGACTTTTAAAAAAATAACCGATCTAAACTCACCTTACTTTCGAAGTACTTGAATCAATAGATTAAGGCTCTTCTTCATATCATGAATAACGTGTGCAACTATTCTCAAACGAAATTCAGACTATCGACTTCAGCATAGTCCAGCGTGTATTGTGTTTAACTAAAAATTTTGAAACGCTTCTCTAGAGTGCAAATGTCATTATAACTAATAAAGGTTTGAAAATCTGGACGCTCAAAATACAGCGTCCGATTGTTTCAACAAAGGCTATTGTTCAGAATTATTAAACGAGGAAGATTAAATTACCAACCAGTGGCCTGCTGAACACCTTTGCCTAATTCGGCAGGTGAACGAACCGTGTGTACACCGGCTTTTTCTAAGGCGGCAAACTTGTCCGCTGCCGTGCCTTTGCCTCCAGCAATAATGGCACCCGCATGGCCCATACGTTTGCCTACAGGGGCCGTTACACCGGCAATATATGACACAACCGGTTTGGTGATATTACTTTGAATGAATTCAGCCGCTTCTTCTTCTGCAGTTCCCCCAATTTCACCCACCATCAAAATAGCTTTGGTGTCAGGATCGGCTTCAAACAAAATAAGCGCGTCGATGAAGTTGGTGCCCGGAATCGGATCGCCACCAATACCAATACAGGTGCTTTGACCATAGCCTAAATCAGACGTTTGCTTCACGCATTCATAAGTCAGCGTGCCAGAACGCGAGACCACACCGACTTTACCCGCCATGTGCATCGGCCCGGGCATAATGCCAATTTTGCATTCATCTGGAGTAATAATACCAGGACAATTGGGGCCGATGAGTCTAGCGCCACTCATTTCAACCGCAATTTTTGCTTCAAGCATGTCGAAGGTTGGAATGCCTTCAGTAATACAGACGATTAGTTTAATGCCTGATTCAGCCGCTTCAATAATTGAATCCTTACAAAAGGCGGCAGGCACATAAATGACGGTTGCATCAGCCTGGGTTGCATTGAAAGCATCGCGAACGGTATTGAAGACAGGTAGATCAAGATGTGTTTGCCCACCTTTGCCAGGCGTCACGCCACCAACCATTTGAGTGCCGTAAGCAATCGCTTGTTCGCTGTGAAAGGTACCTTGTTTGCCGGTAAATCCCTGGCAAATAACCTTCGTATCTTTATTAATTAAAACGCTCATTTGGCTTCTCCTACGGCAGCGACTATCTTTGCAGCGGCTTCACCCAGGTCTTGGGCGGCAATTAGGTTTAAATCACTCGCATTTAATATCGCAGTGCCTTCGGTCGCTTTCGTACCTTCTAGCCGAACCACAATGGGTACCGATATATTGACTTCCGCAACGGCGGCAATAATGCCTTCGGCAATTAAATCACAGCGCACGATACCGCCAAAAATATTAACCAAAATACCTTTTACCTTGTCATCAGACAAAATGATTTTAAGTGCTTCGGCCACACGTTCTTTAGTGGCACCGCCACCGACGTCAAGAAAGTTGGCAGGTTTGCCACCTTTAAGCTGAATGATATCCATCGTCGCCATTGCGAGTCCGGCACCATTCACCATGCAACCTATCTCACCATCGAGTGCAACATAGTTTAGATCCCAGTCAGCAGCGCGGTTCTCTCGCTCGTCTTCCTGGCTTTTATCGCGCATTTCGACTAAATCGGGTTGGCGAAAGAGTGCATTACTGTCGATATTGATTTTGCCATCGAGGCATAACAGATCGCCGCTGCCAGTAATTACTAGGGGATTAATTTCAACCAGAGCGATGTCTTTATCAATGACTAATTTTCCCAGGCCGATCAATAGTTTTGTGAACTGCTTAATTTGGTCGCCTTTCAAACCTAATCCAAAAGCCAGCTCGCGGCATTGGTAAGGCATTACGCCTGTCATTGGATTTAAGGTTGCTTTGAGTATTTTCTCGGGCGTTTCTTCGGCTACTTTTTCAATCTCTACACCCCCTTCGGTGGATGCCATAATCACGACGCGGCGCAGTGCACGATCGAGTACAACACCCAAATAAAGCTCGTTGGCAATGTCGCAGGTTTCTTCAACCAGCACGCGGTTAATGGGTTGCCCATTGGCATCGGTCTGGAAAGTAACCAGATTTGTGCCCAACATGGCACGTGCGACTTCTCCCGCTTCAGCAGCACTATCGACTATTTTGACACCACCCGCTTTGCCACGACCGCCAGCATGAACCTGTGCTTTTACAATGACCCGATCGCCATTCAATGACTTAGCCGCATCAACTGCCTCGTGAACAGAAAAGGCTACTTTTCCATTCGGCACCGATATGCCGTAGTGACGAAATAGTTCTTTTGCCTGGTATTCGTGTAGATTCATCAGAAATTCCTAGGGTTTGGTGTTTGACGTGTCAGGAGTGCTACTGTCTCTCGTGAAACGCAATACTAGCCTATTTAGTCCGGTGTACAGGAATAAAAGGCATTATTTACCTATTTGATTCGTTATATGCTTATTAACAGACGGATAAAAAGTATCAAATAGGGCCGCTGGCTTTTGATTATTCGGTCCAATCAGCGTGACGTCACGACATTAATGGTTAATAGGTTGCGAGGTATTTGTCGGTCAAGTGATTACGCATCGATGTTCGGGTATTGAGTCGATTGGAATTGGCGATTATAGGCATGTGGCTCTCGGTGTACGACTTATAACAAACAGTAGTGTAGACGAGCGCTAATAAGCCTCGAGAATTAACGGCCACTAACCCAATTGTGCATCTAAAAACTTGCGGGTAATATCGAATGACTTGCTGAAACCACTGGGAAGTTTGAGCTTCCTATCTTTGGCAATTGACTTAGCCAACTGGACCATTTTTGCGGTGGGCGGATTATTGCTGCCATTATTATTGCCATTCCCAAACTCTTTTTTTGGATTGGCCTTTGCCGCTGCACTAAACTGTTCGGGGTTGGCTGAGGCAACCAGCTTGCACATCCAGTCTGTCATCTTTTCAAGAAAAATGTTGGCATCCGCATTTTCTTCTGCTATTTCGCTCATTTGCTGCTCCCACCAAGCAGTGACGGCGGGGTCTTTGATGCGACCGGGAACGGAATCTATAAAGTGTCGACCATGCTCGGTGGAGAGAATTATCTTGCCCTTTAACTGAACATAATTGCGTTGCTTGAGTGTCTCTATAATGGAGGCGCGAGTCGCCTCAGTACCAATGCCAGCAGATTCCCGGAGTACTGACTTAGCCTTGGGGTTCTCAACATAACGCGCAATACCGGCCATAGCATTGATTAATGTTCCCTCAGTGAGTCGGCTCAGCGGTTTGGTTTTTTTGTCTATTAATTCTGCCGATTGACAAATAGTCGTATCGCCTTTACTAACAAGCGGCAGATCTTCCGCCTCTTTTTTCTGGACGGACAGCACGTCTTTCCAGCCTATTACCAGGGTCTTTTTTCCTTTACCCGTAAATTTTTCATAGCAACACTCGATTTCTACTTCAACCGCCTGATACTCGTGATCGGGTAGGAACTGAGCAACATATTGGCGCGCAATGAGACCATACAGGTTGCGCTCTAGCGGTGGCAGTTTGGCAACATCTGGGCGCTTAGCGGTGGGAATAATGCCAGTGTGTGCCGTGACTTTACTGTCGTTGAAAGCCTTAGATTTACGGGATGGATCAGCATCCTTCACCAATTGTGGGTTGGCCTCACCAATGGCCTTAAGGATGTTTTTAGCGTCGGCATGTTGTCCCGATGCCAGATAACCGCAATCGGACCGCGGATAAGTGGTTAACTTATGTTCTTCATACAGTCTTTGTGCGGCATCCAAAACCTGTTGGGCGCCATATCCCCACCTTGCGTTGGCAACCGTCTGCAGAGTAGACAGTGAAAAGGGCAGAGGCGCACTCTCTCGTCTCTTGTTGCGTGAAGCTTTGCGGATGATGCCAGTCTGCCCTTTAATCTTGGCACAAACCTGTTCGGCCACTTCTTTCTTAAGGCAGCGTCGGTCTGGGTCCGAGTCATCTTCAGATGGAACCCAGTGGGTATCAATGAAGCCGTTTTGATGCTCGAACTGTGCTTTGATGGCGTAAAAGGGAAGCGGCACAAAATTATCAATTTGGCGATCACGTTCCACAATCAGGTTAAGGGTTGGGGTCTGCACTCGGCCAACGCTGATCACACCGTCTCCCCCCGCCTTCTGATAACAAAGCGTGAAGGCGCGAGTCACATTCATCCCCAGCAACCAGTCGCAACGGGAGCGGCTCACGGCTGCTTTGTATAGTCCTCGATAGTCACTATTGGGACGAATCTGTTTAAAAGCTTTGCGTATGCCATCTAGAGTAAGGTCCTGAAGCCACACCCGTTGTGTCGTGCCGTTCCATTTCATCTCTAACAATATCTCATCAATCAATAACTGACCTTCACGATCAGGGTCACCGGCATGGGTTACTTCCGTGGCGTTTTTGAGGAGTCCAGCAATAATAGCCAGCTGTTGTTTGGCATCGGCTCTAGGATTCAGAATCCACTGTTTAGGGATAATCGGAAGGTCTTCAAGACGCCATACTTTAGTGCCTTTTTGGGTGGTAGGCACGTTTGCTGTCAGGTAGCTATCAGGCATCGCCTGTTCATACATATGGCCAAAGGCCCAGGTAACAGTCCAGTCATCAGACACGATGCATCCGTTGCCTTTGCGGCCATGGCCTAGCGCACTGGCTATAGTTCTTCCTAATGAGGGTTTTTCGGCAATAATCAATTTCATGTCAAAGGGGTAGCATTGATGGAATGGCGTTAGTGTACAAGGAGTCTATTTATTAATTAATAAGTTAGCTTAATTAACTGCAAGTTTTATAGTAAATATATAAATATACC
>OOGD01000166.1_pt1 | contig 14857 bp, 14 predicted proteins | sample 1670381 | NCBI WGS metagenome assembly OOGD01 (sample SAMEA98146918, study PRJEB22522) | marine metagenome | biome: marine biome; feature: marine water body; material: sea ice | place: Arctic Ocean | collected 14-Sep-2015 | depth 1.3 m | reverse complement strand
AGCCAAAGCAATGTAAGACTTGTTTTGAGTCTTACCGTCGAAATAACAGGGCATGTAATAAGAATGTTGACGCCTGATAAAATCCAACATTACCATTTATTTTATCAGGGTATTTTAGGTGAGGTTGAGGAGTAAACCTGTCCAGCTACAAAAAAAGACACACGCGAGAATGCAAAGCGAGGGCGCTTAAAAAGGAACCAGTCACAGACGTTACTCGGGCACTTCAGTGAATACGATAAATTACGCTTTACCCAAAACAGAGGTATTCCCTGAACCAGTAATCAAGCTTAATATTATATTAGGGTGACTCAAGCACATTAGAATATGTCAGTGCTGAAAAAGCACTGTTTCAACTCATCAAAAATTAGTTGCCTCATATATTTGAGTTCGAAGCAGTTGAATAGTTACAACACTGTTTCGTAAGATACCGCTTCTATAATCGGCATTGGTCGTCCAAGTAAGTATCCTTGCACGTTATCAACCCCTAATTCTCGAAGACAATTCAACTCTCCAATTGTCTCTACACCTTCCGCTATAATACGACAATTTATCGCTTTGGAGAATGCACACAGTGCTTTTGCAAATAAATATTTTCTATTATTAGAGTTAATATTTTGAGTCAATGAGATGTCTAGTTTAATTATGTCAGCCTCAAGCTCCAAAACGTGTTGAAAACTAGAGTACCCAGAGCCCGCATCGTCAATGGCAAGTCTCATGCCCCGTTTTCGCAGTGGTTCCAGTGCTTCTCGAAAGTCTGAATAGTTAAGGATAGGTGTATATTCGGTTACTTCTAAAACAATACGCGTCAAATCCACTCCCTCTAAGACACGTGCTATAGCACCACTTAACACGTATTCCGGAGACGTATTGATAGCAATATAAATATCTGTTTTAAATTTTCCAATACCTTCAATTGCTCTTTTAATGGCTATCATTTCAAGTTCTTCACCCAAGTGAACTTTAGATGCTTCTCCAAACCAAATATTGGGTGATCTGTAAGGTGTTGTATCAAATCTGGAAAGCGACTCAAAGCCTGTAATTTTATTACTTTTAAGGTTGAAGATGGGTTGGTAGTGGATATCAATTTTGTCCTGTTCTAAAACCGAAACAATTTTTTCCGTAATTTCATTATGATTCGATTCTGTTTCGACATTTTTTTCAATTAGCTCAGTTGCAATATCAGCAATGGCACTTAAAAATGACAGATCACGTTTATTTAGCGTGTCATCTGGTGAAAGTTTGTAACAGCAAAAAGTACCATAAATTTTACCTGATGATAATTTGATTGGCACACCAATATAAGAACCTATTGATAATTTATCAGTAATGGAAAGTTTACTGGTTAACGCATGCTCTTTAGTATTATGAATAATGTTTGGGATAACATTATTAACTATCTTTGCACAATAAGTTTCTTCTATTGGATCGGAATCATTTACATTTATTGGCAACATATCACTTTTACTATTAACAACTTCAAAAACACGGTTGTTTTTAACAAACTTAGATATAAATGCTACTTCCATGTCGAGATGCTTGCGGACAATTGATAATAATTTATTTAGTTTATAATTTACACTTTCACAATCATCTATTACTTTTACATCTGCAATACCGTTTACCACTGCGTCGATAGAGTCTGGTTGCATAAATTTACTCTCAGCGTCAATACTGGTGCATCTCACTTAATCATTATGAGATTTATGAATAGGCATTCTTGGTAGCACGTGAGCTATTAAAAAGTCCCTTTCACTTAACCTAGCATACTTGTTATCGGCATTGATATGACTAAATAGAATAAGCTCGTTAGCATGTTTTAATAAATTAAATTTACTTTGAAAATATTTTTTAAAAGTCACTTAGCATAGAACAACGTCTCCCACATTCACCTAGCATTTTAGAAATAATCAGGAGCTTGATTGCGGTTCGACCAGTGTTACCGTACGAGACCCTCTGAGGCTAAAAAATCTTTGCAGGTTGTTACATTTGCTGAATAAATTTCACTTTCAATTCAAAATCCAAGCAGACTACGTTGAAAAAATATGGGTTTAATTTTATTTTACTTTCTTTACTGAAAACTAAAGTGAATGTCAGCCTACAAAGTATAAGCCAATCTAATTACTTAGATGTATCACTAAAAAGTATTAAATGGTATATGAGTAAACTGTTAACAATTATCAGAAAACCGATGAATAAAGATTCCTTGATTGACGTCAAAAATTTCAACGGCCGAACATTTTTGCACTATGCTTAGAGGTACTCAACGGCATGGAATGCTCCGAATATGATCCCACTTATATCTCCCTCCAGTTTGTTAATTATCGTGTTACTGACTAGGGCTTTTACATTTTGTGATGCCAGCGAGTTAAACCTCGCTATAACGACCAAAATGTCTGCCCCTCAACAATTAGCCCGTTTGTACCACAGTGACATAGTGATACAGGACTACTGGATCAGCGAAAAACTGGATGGCATTCGCGGCCGTTGGGATGGCTCTAAACTTATTACCCGTAATGGTAATATTATCAATGCACCGACTTGGTTTGTGAAAAATTTCCCACAGCAGACTATGGATGGCGAATTATGGTTGGCCCGAAACAGTTTTTCTAAAACGGCATCCATCATATTACGCAAGACACCCACTAAAGACTGGCAAAACATCAAATTTATGTTGTTTGATTTACCTGAACATAAAGGTACTTTTAGCCAGCGGTTATCTGAATTACAACGTTTGGTAAACACAGTTGCTAACCCTTATTTGCAGATTATCCCTCAATTTAAGTTGGCAAATAAAGATGAGCTGATGCGCAAGTTGGATGAGTTAGTCGAGCAAGGTGCAGAGGGCCTGATGTTGAATCATGATGATGCTTATTATCAAGATGGTAGAAGCGTAAGTTTGCTTAAGTTAAAAAAGCATCAGGATGCTGAGGCCAGAGTCATCGGGCATATACCTGGAAAAGGCAAATACAAAAAAATGTTGGGATCATTGTTGGTCGAGCTGGATAACGGCCTACAATTTAAAATAGGAACCGGCTTCTCTAACTCGCAGCGCCTCGAACCACCTCAGATAGACAGAGTCATCACCTTTAAATATTACGGTCTTACAGCAAGAGGTATCCCACGCTTTGCAAGTTTTTTACGGATTAAACCTACAGCGGAAGAGTCATCCCCCCGTAGTCATAAAATTGACAATTAAGCTGAATCGATATAAAAAACATCTTTAACCAACAGTAATTAGAACAAACAATAGGTGTGTATTACCACCACCAGCAAAAAGTTAAAAAGTCGACGTTACTGATCACAAAATTGTTAGTTCACAAATGAAAAGTGGTTCAGAACACTCTATTTTCAAAGCCATTTGATTAAACGACCAACAATAACTCAACCCTGTGTTATGTTCACTTATTCTAAATTATCTACTTAGCAGAAAAAATGGCCAAGCCTAATAAAAAAGCCCCAGAGTCCTCCGTAGATATTTACTGCAAACAATGCAAAACCCAATTATTTAAATACCGTAAAGGTGGAAAAGGCTCGCTGATTAAATGCTTTAAAGAACGGATCACCAAAGACTTCACTTTGTTGCCTTGCACTTGCCCAAATTGTGATACCACCTTCGCTAGAGACACCCTAATAAGAGGCACACCGGCATTTAAAATAATCGGCGGTAAAGTATTTAGTAAATAAACTTCCTATATTATTGAAGTTTATGCGTCCTATTGCTGGATATTTTGTAGTGCATTAAGTTAACAATAAGTACCATGTTCATGTTTATTTTCACGTTAATGCAAATTATTTATCAAGGAACCTGCATATTAGTTTATCGACATCTAAACGAATGATTTTATAATACATTATCACAAACCCAACTCCATCTGCAGCAGATTTGGACCCCACAAGAAGGATGAATAAGATCCAACGAGCAGATAAGATCCATCATTTACATGGTTCCCTATGTCATTCAAAATGAGGCTGACTGAAAGAATACAAGACTATACATTGCTGCTTAGGTGCATCTTTATTGATGGACTCTGGGAAGGATGGAAGGCAGATAGGCAGGAAGAAATTAAAACAGACAAGGCGAGTTTGTTAGCCGCCCTGGAATTTCAACGTAACACTTTGCAAAAACGATTTAATAGTCGCTATGCCATGATACAAATATCCAAAATAAAAACGTGACTATCAATACCAAGAATTCTAGTTTAGTCGAAGTTTTTGCGTCTGCACCAGAATTGCTTGAAATATTTAATGTAGAAAAAGATCTGCGAGAAGCTGTCAGAACAAAATTAGCGGATATTTCTTAAACTACTAGCGACGTCAATGCAAAAATCAATGAAAGATTTCGTGATGTCACCATTACAAACAATAAATTTGAAAACTACACTTAATACTCTGAACTAAGGGGAGACAACTCACGTTAGGTTATTGTTTAGACACGGCAAGAAAAAGACAAAAATAACCAACAAAAGGCTCATGAGATGACAATAGAAAAATTTTCAGTGTTACTTAGCAAGCTAAGCATTTATCAGCAGCATGTATTGAGACCTTCAGCGTTTCCGATGGCGATGTGTCTGTCATTACAGCTGTGTTACAAAAAGCCACACAAACTAACTTGGCTCAAACACAGCCTATTGGAAATATTAAATCCCTCGGCAAAAGCACTAATAAACTGGCTAAACAGGTGATTAGCTTTACATAAACTGTATAAAGATGTCAGTGCTGCAGATATTTTTAACAATCCATTTATCAGTAATAAAGCCAGAGTCACTCAAAATAACACCCATGTATTTTTATGAAGGTGTGTTGTAGATGACTGTCATCATTATTTCTGAGATTGTCTAAGTGATGTCTTTAAAAATATTTTTATATCTTTATTGCGTGTATAACTCTACATACCCCATTTGTAGAGTCAGTAAATGCAAAATCTGAATAATATTATTAGTCGATTAAATCGAGCTGGCCTTATATCACGAACGGCCAGAGGTTCATCGGGCCGTTCATTAAGTCAAACCGTTACGGGTAATGTTATGGACACCGTTAACGGTAAAGTGTGGCCAAAACCAAGTAGGAACCCTCTACACACTGGTGCTTTAGCTGCTGTTGGAGGGATCGCTTGGAAGGCATATCAAGTCTATTCCCAACAAGGCTACGGCCGAATAACGTCTCTACAAAGAGCCAATTTGCAAAGAGCTTATCAGCTAGGCGTCTTTGCACAAAGAAACGCTCAACAACAAAACAATCCAAACCAATCTCAGGAAACAACGCTGCAATCGCGGTCTTCATCCACAATCACCCCAGTGCCAGTACTTCAGTCTCGCTATATTCCCTCATCACCCAGACAAACACTCACTTATTCACCCACAACTTTGACACAACAACAATTCGAACAGGTAATACTAGATGAAAATCAAGACTCAGGCCAAATGCTGATACTCCGAGCGATGATCACGGCAGCAAACGCAGACGGGCATATTGATGAAAATGAGCGTCAACAAATATATCAACAAGTTGATGATTTTGACTTAACCACCGAAGATAAAGCGAGCTTGTTTGACGAACTACGGCGACCCATGTCATTAGAAGAACTAGTGAAAGCAGTGCCCAATTCACAAACCGCAATAGAAGTATATGCAGCCTCACTATTAGCCATTGATGAACAACAATCAGCCTCGCAAGACTACTTAAGCCGCCTAGCGTCTTCTATGTTCATACCACCAGAATTAGTCAAAGCTGTGCATGCCCAAGCTGAGCTAATAAGTTGATTTTGTTATCCATACCCATTGCAAATTTTGTCAAAGATGACGATGAATACCTGCTATTTACACTAAAAAAGAATGCTTACCGTTGAACGAATCTGCAACTCTTATCAAGTCCATATTGACCTAAATATGATGTTATTAAATGTCAGGTTATTAAATGTGAGGTTATTAACCGTGAGATTCTTTATAGACGTTTTTCCTATTAGCTTCATGTCTCGTTCAATCTCGACGCGCATAAGTCCTAATGATCGTTCAACACCATGTTGTTCTGCTGAAGCAAGCGGACATAAACGTCTACGCCCAATACCCAAAGCCTCGGCTATTTTAGCTAGTTGAACAAATGAGCTTCGAGAACCGTCAAGCTGACTTCCGCCATGATTAGAGATACCAGTAACAGTAGAACTAATCGGTTTAATCCTAGTATTTGTAAAAATAAAAACTTGATTGCGTTCGCTGTGCCTGACATTCATCAAATCTTCGATAACTCGGTAACATTGTTATCTAAATAAACGAAACTAAATGCATGAAGCTAAGTATATGAAGTAAACGTTACACCTACTCGAATCAATGAGCAAAAACGAACTATTTGTGGACTATTATTATGTGTGGTTGATAAATGAATTAACTCTAAAATTTAAAAATAATTAGTTCATAACTGACTATTAATGTTAACAATTTACAATTTATAAGGTGATTACCCAAATAGCATGGGTAATATCAAAGATGTGGCTATACCATTGACACAAAGGGCCAAAGTGGCGAATGCTGCGCACTGCTCGCCGATTGGAATGGCTCGCGCAGTGCCTATTGCATGTGATACTGCACCTAAAGCGGTACCTTGAGCGGCTTGATTATGTACTCCAATTAATAGAAATAAAGCCGGACCAAAAATAGCACCCACAATACCCGTAATAATAACAAAGACAGCCGCTAATGAGGATATACCACCTATTGCACCCGCCGCATCCATCGCCAGTGGTGTGGTGATAGATTTAACTAAAATAGTCATTTGCAAGTTAAGCGGTGCATCAAGTAAATATAGACATGTCCATGACAACGCTGGTGATAAAACGCCAGCAACCGTAATAGGTACCAATACTCGCCAGTTCATTTTCATCAAAATACTGAATTGCCTATATAACGGTACTGCCAAAGCAATAGTGGCGGGGCCCAGTAAAGCCGTCAACAAATTGGTATGGTCTTGATATTCAGAAACGCTTGTATCCGTCAATGATTGCAACAATATAATGATCAATGTACTGACGATAAGCGGATGAAAAGCGGGATGTATAAACCATAAAGGTATTGTTATTTTATAAAGACGCAATGCGCCAAAATATACTATGACAGTAATAATCAACCACAAAAGACTCGCCAGCCAATTTATATCGTTTAGTAGGGTCACTATATCAATTTCCTTTGCTTGACGGTTTATCACCGTTTGCATGTGTAACATTCAACTTATTCATTAATCGCTGACTGATCCAGCCAGTAATAGCCAAACTAATTAATGTTGATACCACTATGGAAAAGAATAAGGCCAAAGGAAAAGCCGCGATCAAGTCTATAAAGTTTACAATGGCGATAATGGCAGGAATAAAAAATAGAGACATGTGCGCGAGCAAAGGATTGGCAGCGTTAAAAATCACCTTGGGTATGCCTTTCATCAATAACATGCCACAAAACAAAACCGCTATGCCAAGCAATGCAGGGGGAATATTTATTTTGAGCTGAAGTAACAAATATTTGGCCGCAAAAAATAAAACGCCAAGAAAAAAAAGTCCCATCAGAAACTGATTCAATTTTATCAAATAGCTGAGTTTAGAATACGTTCTTTTGGTGGAAAGTGATGAAATAATGCGTTCCTTAATTTGAGTAGTCGCTCTAAAACTCATCGCCATTAAACACTAATTTAACAATAAACGTTATCTCTTATCTAAGCATTAATGAAATCAGGGACTCAAGGGCCCAGAAAAGTGCCACCGTAAAATATTGGAAGACTCATATTAGAAATGATACTGAGGATATTTCACTTTCTCCATGGATTTTTGATAAGCAAATGACTCGGCCCAAAGGTTTTATTTAAGCGATGTTACAAAACGAATGTTTATAAAATCAAAGTTAATAAAATCAAAGTTAATAAAAATGAGTTTAATTTAAAAAAAGTCTACAACCGCCCCAGTGGCGGTGATTGCAAACATGTTTAAATTAAAAACTAAGCCGCTTCAGATTTATGTTTTTTATCTATAAACACCAACAATACTAAACCAATAACCACCACAACGACCCCAATGGGGCGCCCTAAATCAGCAGTCAAATTAAAGCCAATTGCCGCTGTCATAATGTAAGAAACGCTGACACCTGTGGTTAACACAGCAGGAATACTGGCAATCCAATGAAACGTACCACGGTCAAATAAATATTTGGTGGCAAGCCACAATACACTTGTTGATAACAGCATGTTAGAAAACGCGAAGTAACGCCAAATCACAGTAAAATCAAGCTTGGTCATGAAATACGCGATGGTCAAAATGGGCACGGCAAGTAACAAACGATTTCGAATACTTTGCGGAATGTTGAATGCATCGACGATAGTCAAACGCAGTGAGCGAAACGCAGTATCTCCGGATGTAATCGGAAATACAGCGACAGCAATAATCGCCACAATTCCGCCAAACACCCCCAAGTAGCTGCCGGCTATGTGATTGACGACCAAACCTGGGCCACCAATATTTAGCATATCTTTAAGACCTGCGTATCCCTCAGGGAAAGCAGCAATACCAGCTAATGCCCAAACACAAGCAACAGCACCTTCACACACCATCGCTCCGTAATAAACGGGACGAACGTATTTTTCATTGGTCAGGCAGCGGGCAATAATTGGTGCCTGCGTGGAATGGAAACCACTAATAGCACCACAGGTAATAGTAATAAACAATAACGGCCAAATAGGTAATCCATCTGGATTTGGGGCTAAAAAATCGTGAGCATGATCTGTGGTGAAGTAAGCGAAGAGGTCAACTGCAATCGGTAGTTGCGGCGCATCAATTAATAGCGCAATAGCGATCATTGATGTCATCACTATCATCAGTAAGCCAAAAATAGGGTAGAACTTAGTGATAATTTTATCGATAGGTAACAAGGTGGCTAAAAAATAGTAACCCAAGATCAACAGCACCCAAAACGTATTATTTGCCAAGAATGTATCTTGGAATACGTCTAGGTTACTTAATAAACCTGCTGGACTCATGATAAACACCACACCAACAAAAAACAGCAGCATTGCGGTAAAAAGTAACATCACACCTTTAAATACGATGTTGTAATAATGACCAGCTATTTCAGGTAGGCTTCTACCGTCTTCTTTTATGCTCATGACACCTGAGAAATAATCATGAACCGCGCCGCCTAATACATTGCCGATAACAATCCAAACTAATGCTACTGGTCCGTATATCGCTCCAAGTATAGGACCAAAAATAGGCCCTACACCGGCAATATTTAAAAATTGAATTAAAAAAGCACGAACAGGATGAATGGGCACATAATCTACGCCTTCACCAAAACGACTTTGCGGGGTAGCAATAGTTGAGTCAATCCCAGCTTGTTTTTCAACAAATGGGCTATAAAATTTATAACCGAGGATCAAAATGGTGATACAAACAAAAAAGATGAGCATTACTACGTATATCTCTCGTTAATGGAGTCGTGATCAAACGCAATAATATCATGCTTGTTTTCGTTCATTTAACTTAATAATTTTAAAAGGGAGTCAAAGCTCTAATGGCAGAGTAACAAAGTTAAACTCAACAAAAATTATGGAGGTCGATGAGTAAGATTTAACTAACATGGCGGTATTGTTAATCCCTCTAACCACGGCGCAGTGTGAGTATTTTCTCAGGATTGGTTTCATCAGTGTAATCCACCCAACTTGTAACCTGTTGCAATTGGGCTTGAACAGATAAGCGATCGGCTAGTTCGTTGCCCTCTGTACCTAAATGAGCCCTGACATGTGTCATTTGTACTTTTCCGATTAAGGAACGACTTAAGGCATAACACTCTTTGATCAACTCAAGGTTTTGGATTGGAGCGCTACCACTTTTGGTCCAATTCTTTTTCTTCCAACCCTCGGACCAAACAAAGACGGCCTTGAGGGAATAATCCGAGTCACTTAAGATTTCCACTGGCTGACCCTTTTCGATGTAATAATGGGCTAACTTTATAGCCTCCCTTAATGCGATTAATTCAGCAGTATTATTTGTACCACTAGGTGAGTGGTAGCCGTACTTTAAGGTGGTTAACTTTCCATGTTCATATACCACAAGGCCAGAACCAGTCGCGCCTGGGTTAGGGTCACAAGCGCCGTCAGTATATATTTGCACGGGGATTTTATAAGCCAGTACCACCGTTAATCCGTCATGGGTATTCGAAGCGGGTGGCGCTTGTGTAGACTTCGTGGCTAACGTTTCAGTTACTCTTGCGGTGTTCCCAAGGTATGCATCAGCCTCTTCTTCAGTAGTGAACGATTTGAATGCAGCGCCAGAATAGCCTTTTGTCGATGCCTGACAGGCGGCCCATGTCGTAAATGTACCGACCTTATGACCTTTAAGTACTGCATAAAATTTCTTAGCCATTATATCCCCTTAACTCATCATCGTCATCGAACCCGTTTTTTGGAATTCGGTTGCATTGTCAGCGACGATCGTAACACTTATAAACATTCTTCAGGCCACTTAAGATATTTATGAATATTAGCAAGTCATCCCCTCAGCCAATAATGTTTTACACAGTCCTAAAGAAAAACAGACCATCGCACGTAAAATTACGTTGATGTATTTTGCACTTAGACTCATCGTCTTTAGCCCTTTGTCTTAGACAAGCCGATGCTCAAAGCTGCATTTTTGTTTGTGAAAAACAGTTTTATTTTTCTTTTTCTTTTTCTTTTAATTCAAAGATCTTACCAACTAAATCAGAAAAACCCTGTGGAAACAATCTAACCAACAAATCAAAAACAACAGCATCTTTACCGACTAATTGCCGTTTGCGATTTTTCTGTAGACCACCAATAATAATCCGAGCTGCTTTTTCAGGGCTAGTGCCCGCTATCTTATCGAACTCTTTAACCAAAACACGTTTATCATCTTCGCCCTGTGCAAAACGAGCATTGCGAACGATATTAGTTTTAATACCTCCGGGGTGAACTGAAGTAACCCTCACACTGGTGTGACGTAGTTCTTGTATCAAAGTCTGATTTAATGCTTTAACGGCATGTTTAGCGGCGTTATAGGGTCCATTTTTTGGAAAAGGGAAAAAACCATTTACGCTTGAAATGTTCACAATATTTGCTTCTTGGCGTTGTTTTAAATAAGGAAGAAAAGCCTTAGTACTGTACAACACACCGTAAAATACTATATTAAATACCCAATCAAAATCCTCGTATGAGATTTCATCTAAGCGGGCAGAAGATACAACACCTGCATTATTAATAACAACGTCAACGTGTCCATGCTCAGCCACCACTTCGTCGGCCCAGACATAAACCCGATCTTTATCAGCAACGTCAACAATATGCGAACTCACTTTTGTAGTGCTTGCTAGCATCGTAATTGTTTCTTGTAGGCCTTTCTCATCAACATCTGCAAGTGCAAGATGGCAGCCTAAGCCTGATAATTGAATCGCTAAACAACGACCGATGCCTGAAGCGGCACCTGTTAAAGCTACAACTTTACCACTTAAGTTTTTCATCTTACGGCTTCCTTCGAATCATCATATTAGCTAGGAGTTGTTTCTATGTTTCTATGTTTGTTTGTTTATTTTTCATTTTTCATTTTTTATGTTTTCAAATACGCATCTACATAATGAAATTATGTTGCGTTGCTTGCGCCCAGATCATTATATTGCCTGATCAATTTGTGTATAACTTCAGTCGCATTTCGGGTGAGTACAATGTCATACTTGTCTACCCCAATCGCTTGAGTAACCTTATTCACACTTAATTTAACTTAACTTCTCATCATCGTCGTAACTTTTACGTACGTAAACGAAGTCTAGGTGTTGGCCATGAGTGTTGCTTCTACAACATGTTTTACAAAGCCCTAAACATATTACCCCAATAGCCCTTTTCAACGCTTGATTACCTCACTCACGTTGTCATAAAAAGTGGCAATATTAACCCAAAAGATTCATCTCTAATTCATGAACCAAGTGTCAGCCCCAGTGGAATGGCCTTTAATGCGGACAGACTAGTATGCGTCTTGGATTAGGCCAACTCTAAAGTTACGAAAAATAAATAGCACCGACAGTTAGTTTTTTTAACATTACCATGCGATTAAATCTGTCGATTTTGATCCCATTGGTGAACCTTATTTGCTTATGTTGTATTTTTAACTATTGAAAAAATGACACATCAGCCTCGACTTATTTTTGTGTTATGAATCGCATCTTGATACGGCATTATTATGTAGAGAAAGTAAAAACGGTGCCAAAACCATTAAAAAACATCGGTTTTTCAACGGGGAAATCGATAACACTGTTTCCATCGACATCCGCTTTTTTAACTATTCATAACACTATTCATAACATTGATACAAAGAGTCATCTTTTACTGGACCTCGAGTTGCGATTCGGCCCAAACTAAACCAGCATCTAAATTTTCGAAAACTTTAAAAGGCACAGGGTTGGGCTGAATCTTAAACACTAAACCAAGCATCGTTCTTAAAAAACTATTAGGAACTACGTAGGCTACACCTTGGCAGTAGCGTTCAATTAACGCTTTATTTTGCCTTAACCAATATGCTTGTTTCATTTGATAAAGTGGGTTTAAGTCCAGTGCTTTACGCGCATCAAATACCAAGGCAATTTGTTCTTTACGCGCATAGTTTTCTTCTAAGCTCCTCAGATAATGTGCAAAGTTCTGCGCATTGGCTTTTTCACCAGTAAATTCAATAATGATTAAAGGTGCTTTTGTTTGATCGAACTTTGCATACATAATTTGCGGTTCCTAAAAATAAATAGTGCTTTTGTAACTTATATATTTGACGGTTAAGAGCTTTATTTATATCGTGCTGTGACAGCAGGTAGCGTGACCGAGACAATCTAACCATAAATAATTATCCGATAAACTGAAATTAAGCAGTATAGTTTAGGTTGTTCATTCTGAACCTAGCATCACTATACAACTATTGTGCTCTAAAGTAGTTTCTAGGAGAAAAATTTGAATCTAAAAAATAAGTTTAAAATAATAAACACCCTAGGCCTAAGTTTAATGTTGATGTCATGCAACAAAAATGACGCGCCTACTGCAGAAATAGCGTCAGAATGCCTTGTTGCAGATATGGTGCTTCACAACACAAAAATCTATACAGCAAATGACGCACAGTGGACTGCAGAAGCCACAGCAGTGCTTGGGGATAAAATTATATTTGTTGGTTCAAATACCGAAGTTAACAAATATATGTGTGGTGATGCACAAATAATGGATATGGCCGGAAAATTTATTTATGCAGGTTTTACAGATAGCCACCAACATGTTGAAGGCGTTGGGCAACGTCCTAAAACATTAAGCCTGTTTGGTATTTCGACACTCAAAGAAACCGTTGATACCATTGAAGCATTCGCAATAAACGTGCCCACAGATAAGTGGGTGCAAGGCCGTGGATGGATTGAGCGAGAATGGACTGACGAAAAAAGGTTTCTCACAAGACATGACGTTGATCCATTTACCACAGACAAACCACTCTACATGCCCCGTGCAGACGGCGTTTCAGCCCTTGTTAACTCAAAGGCACTAGAACTTGCTGGCATAACCAAAAACTCTCCTGATCCAGTGGGTGGAAAATTTGAGCGTGATATAAACGGCACACCAAACGGCTACATACTGGCTACCGCGATGAATATTTTCCGAGATATCATCCCACCAAAAACACGCGAATATATAAAAGATAGCCTTGTGCAGGGTATGTATGAAAATGCAAAGGTAGGTTGGACCAATACACAAGATGCTGGAATGCCTTATGTTAATGTTGAAATCGTCAAGGAAATTCACGCAGAAGGAAATATGTCTACTCGTATTTATGCAGCAGCAAATGTTATGGAAGCGTCAACAATGCTTAAGCGCGGCCGCGAAACAACAGCTGATAACATGTTCGATTTACGCGGTCTCAAAGTGTACATCGATGGCACACTTGGTTCGCGGGGGGCTGCATTGCTTGAAAATTATGCGGATGCCGACCATAAGGGGTTTATGAACCGCACCACCAAACAAGCACTTGACCCCATTCTACGTGCAGCGCTGCGTAAAGGTATTCAAGTCGAAACCCATGTAATTGGAGACAGAGCCGTTCGTACACTTTTGGATTGGTACGAAGAAGCGTTCAAAGCTGTACCAAAATCCGAATGGGCGGTGGCTGAACCAAGGTGGAGACTCGAACACGCGCAAGTGATTACCCCCCAAGACCAAAAGCGCTTAGTTAGCTTGGGTATTCTTGTGTCCATGCAACCAAGTCACGGAATTGGAGACCTTAACTTTGCACCCGATAGACTTGGCAGTAAGCGTCTGAATTATGCCTACCCATGGCAGCAATTGATTGATCGTGGATTGATGATATTGGGAGGTTCTGATGCGCCAGTAGAACTGGGCGACCCACGGATTGAATTTTATGCGGCGGTGACGCGAAAAAGACTTGATGGAACATCAGGCGAGGGATGGCATCCAGAGCTTGTTGTATCGCGTGAAACAGCTCTAAAAATGTTTACAATATGGCCCGCTTATGGAGCATTCCAAGAGGATATTCGTGGGTCTATAGAAGTGGGTAAATATGCCGACTTCACAATACTTGACAGTGATTGGCTTACTATTCCAGAGGCTGACATTTTAACATCAAAAAACATAATGACAGTAGTGGGAGGTAAAATCACATATCGAAAGTAATCACCATATGCAATTAAGTATAAAGATAATAAACAACATACTTGATTTCTAATGACAGAACTAAGGATTGCTTTTATTGTATAACCGGTGTGCTGAGGCCCATGTTGTTAAGCGTTCTTTACCTTTAAGAGAACGCAGTACATAAGTAATAAAACAATAGATTATTTTATAG
>OOGD01000164.1_pt1 | contig 14988 bp, 10 predicted proteins | sample 1670381 | NCBI WGS metagenome assembly OOGD01 (sample SAMEA98146918, study PRJEB22522) | marine metagenome | biome: marine biome; feature: marine water body; material: sea ice | place: Arctic Ocean | collected 14-Sep-2015 | depth 1.3 m | reverse complement strand
GAACAATATTGACAACTGCTGCAGCTAACTTGAATTCATTTTAAAAGTAAATAAGCCATAAAGGATTTACGACATGTGGACGCGCAGTGTTACTAGACTATACTAACAAGATCACTGTTGACTGGGTTATTAGTTCTAATGTCCTAGATTAAAGTCGGAGATTTTTTCGAACGTTGATAACAACTAATGATATTAAATGGATCATAAAATCATGAGTGAATCTGCCCAAACTATCGGTATTAAATTGGCGCTGATCAGTGCCACACTGATTATCGCCATTTTAAGTGTCGGAATGGTGGGTATTAACGCGTTAGACACTCTTAAAAAAAACCTAAACACTATTGTCGATATTTCTGCTAATAAGGTGCAGCTCGGAGACAAGATTCAACAAGATTTATTAAAGATCACGCGTGCAGAACAAAATATTATTGCTGCTCCAACCCAGATTGAAATGGATGGATATGCAGCATTTATTGAACAAACATATCGCAATCTAATTCAACGTTTGGATTTATTTCAAGCACTCGTAGGCCAAGAGAACAGAGTCACCATAGACGAATTTCGTCAAAAACTGACAGAGTACATGGCCGTTAACAATAAGGTTCGTGAATACGCGCGATTAAACTCAAATGCACAAGCCAGAAATTTATCTGCGACCTCGGCGCGAAAAGCTTTCGACAAAGCTGAAGTAGCGCTAGGTAATATTGTATTGGTGAACGACCGAATAGCAGAAAGTCACAAGAAGCAGGCGGCTGAGGCCCAACTAAAGGCTCTTTATGGCACCCAGATTCAAAACGGTATGTTGTCAATACTGCGGGCGGAAAGAAATATCATTCTATCAACCAGCGTCGAGGGAATGCGTAAATATGCGAACAAAATTGAAGCCTTACAAAGTGATTTATTCACCAAACGAACGTCTTTAAGAGAACTCACGGGAGAAACGGGTACTTTCAATCTGGACAAGTTTTCTCGTAAATGGGAGCGCTGGACCGATGTTTACAATCGGGTACTAGAACTAACCCTGCTCAACTCCAATGTTCGTGCACTCAACTTGTCTACTGGAGAGGCGCAACAATCTTTCGTAATTCTTGAAGAATCACTAATCAAAATTGGCGCTTTTCACGAAGACCGTTTTCAGGAAGCCACTATTACTAACGATCCGGTCAAGTTGGCTCGTTTAGGCCTAATTATTAAGTCGTCTGCACAACTGTTGCGTAATGTAGTGGAATATCAGCGCGCAGAAAAAAACCTAATTCTGGCACCAACCCAGGCTGCAATGGACATCTACATGCAGGTAATGTCGGATCTAGACTCAGAAATCGATAGGCGCTTCGTTCAGTTGCAGATGGCACTCGAAACAGTCAATGAAAATATTGATGCGCTCCAAAAATCGAGACTAGCGTACAAAATTTATCGCGCACACAATAGTCAGGTGCGTAAGCTTTCTCGAGAAAATGGAAACCGGCGCGCATTTGATCTAGCCACGGGTGAAGGACGCCAGTTAGCGGATGACGCTGAACTACAGCTGGATATTATCGTTAAGGAAAATATCCTACTCAATACCAAGAACGCAAAACTGTTGGCGCTGGCACATGACCACAGGTTGCTCACTTCGCGCATGATCCAGATCATGTTAGCAATACACAGAGCTGAGAAAAGCCTAATCCTCGAAAAAACGCAGGTAGGTATGGATGGTTTTGCAGACACAATAGAAATCTTCAAAATTGACTTGCAAGCAAAGCTCAGCCGCTTCAAAACTATGGCCAATGATGAGGAATTAGACGGGTTGATATTTTTTGAACAATTCTGGTTAAAATATCTGGTACTTAATGAACAGGTCCGAGTACTTTCGAGGCAAAATGGCAATCAATTCGCATACGATCTGGCCTCAAGTCAAGGTCGAAAATTATCGGATCAGGCCGAAGTGCTGATCAGCGATTTGGTTACCAAAAATGAACTATCAAGTGCCCTTGATCGAGATCTGAGTAACCGGCTATACAACAAAAATTTCTTTATGATTCTCATTGTATTAGCTCTGAGTACATTTTTTGGCGCGATTTTTTCCTTTTTTATGATTCGCAATGTGCTTAACGTCATCATGAGTTCCGCTAAGCTAAACGAACGCTCCCAGTGGACCAAAAATGGTCAGGCAGAGATGGCGGGTGTCATGGGTGCGGGTCGAGCATTAGATGAGCTAAGTAACAGTATAATCATCGGTTTGGCAAAATATGTGGGGGCTTCCGTCGGTGTTATTTATTTAGCCAATGACAACGATGCCTACACCCGGACAGGTAGTTATGCCTATTCCCATCACAGACAGGCCCTGAGGACGATTAAGGCCGGAGAAGGCTCGGTAGGTCAGGCTATTCAAGACGCCAATACCATTATGGTATCAGAGTTGCCAGATGATTATATCGAGATCAATTCGGGGCTTGGTGGAGCAGTACCGCGTCACTTGATGATAGTTCCGCTAAAGCTCGAAGACCGGGTCATCGGTGCCATCGAAATAGGATCCTTCGAGCCATTCACCGACTTGCAGATAGAGTTTGTCGAATTAGTGTCAGGTGCCATCGCAATAGCGGTGCGCGCAGGACAAAATCAAGAAAGAGTGAGCAATCTTCTCGAAGAGTCGCAGACTCAATCCGAGGAATTGCAGGCTCAACAGGAAGAATTACGTATTTTCAATGAAGAACTGGAGGAAAAGACCGACTCGCTGCAAAAGCAGAAAAAAGAAATCGAAGCGAGCAATATGTCGTTCAAGCAGGCTCAAGTCGAACTTGAAGAACAAGCCCATGAACTTAAGGTGATCAACACCTATAAATCACAGTTCCTGGCCAATATGTCGCACGAACTTCGCACCCCGTTAAACAGCATGTTATTACTGTCAAAAAGTTTGATGTCCGATCGCCTCGGCAACTTGCAGGATGAGCAAATTGAAGATGCCAAAATTATCTACGAAGGCGGTCAAGATCTATTAAACCTCATCAATGACATCATGGACTTATCGAAGGTGGAGGCCGGCATGATGACGGTTAATTATGAATTGGTAGAGCTTGAATCCATCAAAGCCGGCTTGCAACGGTTGTTCGATCCAGTTGCAACTTCGGAAAATCTGAAATTCAAGGTGGATATCACCGACACGGCACCTAAATCAATTAAAACAGATGGGCAGCGTCTGGAGCAAGTATTGAACAATCTTCTCTCTAACGCGTTCAAATTTACTGAGACCAGCAAAGTGATATTAAGAATATCACCACATAGCCCCAGCACCGACTCTGGAATAAATAAACTAAAAAATAAAAACCTGTTGGTATTTTCAGTAATCGACACCGGCAAGGGTATTCCGACGGATAAACAGCAAGTGGTATTCGAAGCCTTTCAACAGGTGGATGGTACAACTAGTCGAAACCATGGGGGAACCGGCCTGGGCCTCGCGATATCACGTGAACTTACCCATTTGCTGGGTGGTGAGATTTTGATTGAGAGTAAAGAGGGTGAAGGTAGCTGTTTCAGTCTTTATTTGCCGTTAAATGAAACAGATCGCATTGAACCAAAACAGATCGAACCAGAAGAGCAGCAACTAGCGCCACTTCTAAAAGCTGGATTAGCAGCGCCGGCAATAGAACTTCAACCAACTCAGTATATTTCCGATGATCGAAATCAAATAGATGACGGCGACCAAAACATACTGATCATCGAAGATGATCGGGACTTTGCCAAAGCGCTGATGAAAACGGTCCGTTCGAGTGGTTACAAATGCCTGGCCGCAGCCGATGGCCGGAGTGGATTGTATTTGGCAACGGAATTCCAGCTATGTGGGATATTGCTCGATATGGGTTTGCCCGATATCGACGGCCTGCAGGTAATTAAGCAATTAAAGTATCAGGCAAGGACTGCAAGTGTGCCAATACACGTTATTTCTGGTCATGACCGCCAAGGCGAAGTCATCGCATCTGGCGTCACCGGTTATTTACAAAAACCCGCTACCCGGGAAGATATTGAATCAGCCCTCAGCAATATTGGCCAGCTATCAGTGAAAAATATGCGTCACATTCTTGTAGTTGAAGACGATCACGACAATCAACGTGCGATTGCTTCGCTGTTTCGCGGTTCTACCATTGAGTTTGCATTTGCCGCTAATGGCAACGATGCTTGCAGGCATATAAAGTCGACGCAGTTTGACTGCGTCATTTTAGATTTAAACCTGCCTGATATGAGTGGCTTTGATGTCCTGAAAAAAGTGACATCGAATAGCAGAAAAGCGCTGCCACCGATTATCATCTATACCGGACGAGAGTTGACCGATGCAGAGAATGTGCATCTCGCTGAGTTTACCAGCAGTATTATTGTCAAGGATGCTGAGTCACCTGAGCGTTTGATTGATGAAGTTGCAATGTTTTTGCACAGCGACGCGGTGAAAGGTCAAAGTGAGACTAAACAGGCCGTTAGAATGCTTCACAACGATGATATATTGTTCCGGGACAGAACGATTCTTCTAGTTGATGACGATATGCGCAATGTCTATGTCCTGTCGAGAGAACTCCAGTACCTGGGCCTTAATGTTTTGATGGCTGAAAACGGTCAAGTTGCACTTAATAAACTCAAGGAAAGTCCAGCTATAGAACTGGTGTTAATGGACATCATGATGCCCGTTATGGATGGCTACGAAGCTATGCGGAAAATACGCGGGATCAGAAAATTTGCTAAATTACCGGTAATCGCATTGACCGCTAAGGCCATGCCAGAAGACCGTGCCTTATGTATTGAAGCCGGGGCATCTGAATATTTAACCAAACCAATCAATGTCGATAAACTGAAAGCAATGCTGCGCGTATGGTTGTTTGAACGTACTGAATCTAACGCATAGATCATGGAAAAGGCCGAGATCAATGAGCTAGAAGTCGACTTGTTTCTGGATGCTATATTCAAGCGTTGGGGGTACGACTTTCGTAATTATGCACGTGCTTCGTTGAATCGTCGTGTCGCGCAACGCCTTTCTAACACTGGACTAAAACGGATATCTGAAATGATCCCGTTGGTTTTGCATGATCAAGATTTTTTCGAGAGTTTTTTGACTGACATGTCGGTTACAGTCACAGAGATGTTTCGTGACCCTTGGGTGTTTAAAAAGATACGCGACACTGTTATTCCCAAATTGCGCACCTATTCCCGAATCAATATCTGGCATGCCGGTTGCGCCACCGGCGCCGAGGTTTATTCGATGGCAATTTTGCTGCAAGAAGAAGGTCTGCTGGATCGTTGCCAAATTTATGCCACGGATTACAATAACAAATCGCTGTCATCGGCTAAAAAAGGAATTTTCCCTATCAATTTGATGAAAGCTTATACCAATAATTATATTGAATCGGGCGGAAAATCCTCATTTTCGGATTATTATCGGACAGGTTACGACTCTGCTTGCATGGTGAAAGCTTTGCGTGATCGAATCACTTTCGCCAATCATAATCTTATGAACGATGGAGTTTTTGCCGAAATGAATTTAGTGATGTGTCGCAATGTGATGATCTATTTTGATCGGAATCTTCAAAATCGATCATTAAAGTTATTCTCCGACAGTCTGGTGCCTCGTGGCTTTTTAGTCTTGGGCACCCAAGAATCGATAAGCTATTCAGATTGTAATCACGAGTACGAAAGCTTTGAGTCCAAAGAACGAATATATCGCCGGCTAGCGCATGTATGAACTTATCGTCATCGGTGTCTCGGCAGGTGGAATGCAAGCATTATCAAGGTTATTGCCAGCATTGCCCGATGATTACAAGATACCGGTGGCTATCGTGCAACATATAGGCGCCAACAACAATAATGATTATTTACCGTCCTATTATTCTAGGATTTGTCAGCTGCCGGTATCCTGGGCGAGCCCAACTATGCCGATAACTGAAGGTCATATTTATTTTGCCCCGCCGGGCTACCATCTGTTGGTTGAAAGCGATAGAACGTTTAATCTTTCGGTCGATGATTGGGTCAACCACTCGCGGCCGTCGATCGACGTGTTATTTGACAGCGCGGCCGATGTTTTTCGCGAAAAATTAGTGGGCGCTATTTTGACCGGCGCCAGTAGCGACGGCAGCAAAGGACTTCGCAATATTAAGAATCACAACGGACTAATCCTGGTGCAAGACCCGGAAGAGGCCGAAGTAGACACAATGCCGCGGGCGGCTATTGAAACCGTTGGGGTGGATAAAACCTTTTCGCTGAATGAATTAAAGTTATTACTAATGGATTTGTAAAATGAATGAATCACTCCCGAAGGTGCTTATTGTAGATGATGAGCCCAATAATTTGTATGCCTTACGTAGAGTATTGGTGTCACTGCACATCGATATTATAGAGGCGAGTTCGGGTCAAGAAGCTTTGGTTCAGATACTGCATCATAACTTCTTCTTAGTGCTACTCGATGTGAATATGCCAGAGATGGATGGCTTCGAAACCGCTGACTTAATATTGTCGAATAAAAACACTGCAAAAACCCCCATTATTTTTCTAACTGCGATCAGTAAGGCAGAAACGTTCTTAATCAAGGGCTATCGGACCGGAGGAGTCGATTATATATGCAAACCACTTAATGACGAAATATTGATCGGCAAGGTAATGATTTTTAAACAACTATGGCAACACAATATTTTATTGACTCAGCGCAATAGTGAGCTAGAGGCGCTCACCATTCAACTTGCCGACGCTGGCCAAAAACATATCTATGATTCACTGCATGATCCATTGACAGGGTTGCCAAACCGGAAGCTATTGTTGGATCGTGGCAAACACTATATTGCCTTAGCCAAACGGGCTAACAGCCATCTGGCCTTGTTGATGTTGGATTTAAATGGTTTCAAAGCCATTAACGATAGGTTAGGACATCGGGCTGGAGATCTAGTGTTGCAAGAAGCGTCCAACAGAATGGCAGCACGATTGAGAGATAGTGACACGCTGGCTCGTATTGGTGGCGATGAATTCTGTCTGATTTTGAATGAAACTACCCAGGTAGAAGCGGCTCAGGTAATTGAGAATTTAATTGAGGCGTTTGATTTGCCAATAGGATTCGAAGAACACACGATACCTGTTAGTGGTAGTTTTGGCATTGTGGAATATCCAATTCACGGTAACACCGTTGATGAATTGTTAGGTAAGGCTGATATCGCGATGTATGAAGCGAAACGTTCCCAAAAAACATTTGCCGTCTACGACGAATCTATTGATCCCAATAACAAATTGTCCGTAAATCTGCGGGCTGATCTGATAACGGCGGTAAAAGAAAACCAGCTAGAAATTCACTATCAGCCTCAAGTGCTTTTAAGTCACCAATCCTCACCTGGACTCGAAGCACTGGTACGATGGCACCACCCGGAACGTGGAATGATACCACCAAACGACTTTATCCCTTTTGCCGAACAAAACAATATGATTTCATTGATTACCCGATGGGTTATAGACAAAGCAATCGATCAATGTGCGAGCTGGATTAAAGAGGGCGTAGTAAATAATGTATCAGTCAATGTCTCTCCGCAAGACTTTATCGAGAGTCATGTATTGGAACCCGAGTGGGTCGTGGAGCTTGTGCAGAATCGGGGAATACCACCAGGCGCTCTGGTGCTGGAAGTAACGGAAAACCTGTTAATAAAAAATTCTCCCCGAGTGGAGGAACAGTTAAGAGATTTAAATGCAAAAGGTATTGAATTATCGCTCGATGATTTTGGTACCGGATATTCATCATTAACCTATCTCCATCAACTCCCCGTAAAAGAAGTCAAAATCGACCAGTCTTTCGTGAAAAAACTAGATCATAAAAATAAGCTACTGATTGTTAAGTCGATTGTCGACCTAGGTCATAATCTTGGCCTACGAGTCATTGCCGAAGGCGTTGAAACCGAAAATCACGTCGATGCGCTAAAAAGTCTGGGATGCGAGCGACTCCAAGGCTATTATTTTTCAAAACCAAAACCTGCAGAGGAGATAGACCAGTGGTTGCGTAGTTACCATGGGACCTATTCTGAGAGCTGGCTGTGATTCGTTTGGACTCGTCTTTTTATCGCGATTAATCCAATGTCAATAGCTACTTCGATACTTCAAAAACGTTAAAAATTGCTGGAATTGCGTAGCTCACTTTCAGTCCACAGACCATCGAAAACTTTTCGTCGAGTCTGTCATCAAAAAAACAGCAGCTTCTTTAATATTTGTTTCTTCACTTCAAATCGCTTAACGGTTTTTCTAGTTGTTTTATTTCACGTTGATCTGACGTGATAGCAGCCAGATTATTTTAAATCCCTTAAAGTTCATACCTGAACTGGCTAACACACTTATCCACAGTAGGTTGAGCAACATTCATCACACTGGCTGCTTCGCGGATTGAATAGTGCTGTTCTACTTCTAACAGAGCTGCTTATAATTAAAATTCTGACGTAACAGTTCGCCTGATTTAAACCCTCATTTTGTCACCTAACGATGAATAAGGTTATAAAATCACTCCTAGTTAGGTGACCAAATCAACTCTGCTACTGCAACGATAAAAGATTAAGGCTGCTCACTTATACCTGTGTTTTAGATCAACCAAAAGTTACAGCCATGTATTTTAGAAATGATCAGAATTATCTGAGCGGCTCCACAGACGCAACTTTTTTTTTAGATTCTCCCGATAAAAAATAACATTCCAGAACCTACAATTAATACCATTCCAAACGCTTCATTTGTGGTCTGAACATCACCCTAAAAAATGAACCCACCCAACAGGGTTAAAATCAAACTCGTCTATTCAAATGGAGAAATAACAGCAGGGTCTGCAATTCGATAAGCACTGGTTAACAGCAAGAAGGCAATTGTGCCTATGATTCCCACTGCAAAAATACTCACCAAACGTGATATTTTATCAAAATGCCAGCCTTGAAAAATAAATTGGTATTCAGAAAATTCTGCTGTATTGAATCGGCCATCACCAGTGCCAAGGCCAATTAAACCACTCACCATTGCAGTGATTAAATACAGGTAGATTATCTGTTGGAATAAATGTCTTTTTTAGCCGTGAATTTATCGATGACCATTGATACAGCATAAGTTAATGCGGTCATTAGAGGTAGAATATAGAAGAAATTGAAATCACCAGACTCTGGTTGTGCCATTACCATGACACCTGAAAAACCTATAATCATGGTAATCCAACGGCTAACACCCGCCAGACTACCAAATACAATAATTGACAAAATAGTGATAGAAAATGGGCTCACCAAAAACAATACTGTGGCATTTGCGATTGGAACCTTAGATTGTGCAAAGTAGAATGCTGAATACCCATAAAAAACAATAATCCACGGCAGGTGCTATGAAAAGGATAAGCCTTACCAAATCTTATAGGTTTGTGGTTCAGTTTCAAACAAGAACAAATTAACATTACACCAATAATGGATCGACAAAACAGTATCTAAAAAATCGATATATAGACTGATAGAAATTTAATCAATATGTCTTGAACAGCAAAAATAGTCATGGAAACAACGGCTAAAACAATCCCTTTTTTATTATTTTTCATGTTTTATTGTCTCAATACTCGGGATCGGGTAGATGACTACAGGTAATTGTGTGGCTTTTATTTAAAACGAATATTGGTTTCAGATTGTGCTGAAAATAAACTAATTACATTATTTTTGAGCCATCAATGTGCACTCAAAACTAATATTCGATAGGATTTATTTAAACAGCAAAACACGATAGGTTGTGAGGCTGCACAATCAAAAAATATCGAACGAGGCGATCAATATTTTTAATATCACACATTATGTTTTGAGGTTATTCCGGAACGTTTTCTTATTACTGAATGATAAACATGCAGGTTAACTAATGCCCTGCTTCCACTTGATAATTTTTAAGAGGTATACATGCAGGATTATCAACTGGCGTAAAAATAGAAATCGCACAATCCAGTCAGTAACGCAGTAGGTCATGCAGGGAAATCAATCAGCTTTTGTTTAAAGTCATAAGCATTAGAAAGCCAAACAAAAGTATTAAAAATTTTCGGTCAAACTATTGTAATTTAGTGCGTCCTGCATTTCGTCAGGAAATGATGCGTAATTTTCCACAGCGAGAGGATGTCAAGATCAGTCATACCTAGATGGAGTTCGTGGCCTATAACTTCGACGAGCTTCCACACCTCGGTAAGAGAGCAAGTATTATTATGCGAAGGATTATTGTGGCTCTGGTATATGTTTAGCAAGCTGCCTTGGGCATCGTCTCGGCCTGCAATTATTAGGCAAGAAAGAAGGGGCTAAGGCTTTTGATGAACCGCATTTTCAAACTTGACCATTCCACACAGGTAATCTTTGGTTCCTAGCGCCTTCAGTGCGTTATTAACAGATGAACAACCACATCAGATAGAGCTTGCCCAGTGATCGGGAAACATGGACTAAACTGATGAGGCTGTCTTTTTTTTAGCCAGACATAAATATCTGCAATGAACGATCATCATTAGTAGACCAAAAGAATTATAAGGTACATTGGCGAATAGATGGTTTAGTCATTTTCTTTTAAATGAATTTCCATGCTGACCTTTTTTCGACCCATAACAACTGAGGTTCTAAATCGCCTCACATTGGCATCTTCAAAAAACAGTCTTTGGGTCAACGCCTCAAAATCAGTCATATCTTGGGCAGTACAAATTAAGCAAAAGTCTGCTTCACCAGTCACATAATAACACTGTTGAACTTGAGGTTCTTTTAGCACTCGACGAATAAATTGATCAATCTGGTCTCGTCTTTCTCTTTCTAATTCCACTAAAACAACAAAACTCATTAGTTGCCCCACTTTGCTTGGGTCAACCACCGCAACTTCACGCAAAATAATGCCACTCTCACGTAATGCTTTTAACCTTCTTTGCACAGAAGCCGAAGAAAGAAAGGAGAGTTCAGCTAGATTTTCGATGCCAATCCGCGCATTTTTTTGCAGCGCGTTAATAATTGCAATATCAGCCTTATCAATATTCATAGATCACATCGTTATTCAAAATGATTGGGGTTAGTCAAATATAGATCAAACGCGATAATTTTTCATCACCTAGCTTTGATATAATTTTTTAACAATTCGATATTAGTAGTTCTGATTTCGGAAGTCTAAGCAATCGGTTTAAACGATTACTAACAAGTGACGCCCAAAATCAGGGAATACTTTTATCACTTGCCTTATTCCCCTGGAGGGAGAAATGAAATATTCATATGCCAATTATTACAAGAACACAAAACAAGACAATGTGATGCATCAGGTGGCTGACGAACTCTTTCCTGATGGAACGTGCGAGAAAGCGTTTGACACGATTACACAATGGCCAGATTACAAGCAGACTGATTTAATTTCATTAGATGATTTTGCAGAGAAAATAGGGGTTAGCAAAGTTTTTTATAAAGACGAATCTACCCGCCTGAATTTAGGTGCTTTTAAAGCCTTAGGTGGTGCTTATGCTGTTCAGCACGTATTAGAAGCACGCGCTGCTGCTGGCGACGATTCACCTCTGACCGTCTGTACCGCAACCGATGGAAATCACGGTCGTTCAGTATCTTGGGGCGCGCAAAAAAAGAACATCCCTTGTCATATTTTTATCCATGCGGGGGTTAGCGCGGGTCGTGCAAAAACCTTAGCAGCCTATGGCGCAACAGTTCATCGAGTTAATGGCAATTATGATGACTCGATTGCCGCTTGTATTAAAATGGCTGATGAAAATGGTTGGCAGATCGTTTCTGATACTTCTTGGGAAGGTTATCGTGAAATACCAACACAAATAATGGCGGGCTACACAATATTAGCAGCCGAAACAATCCAGCAATTGGAAGCGCAGAAAGAAACACTCACGCATATTATCTTACAAGCCGGTTGTGGTGGAATGGCAGGTGCTTTGTTGGCTTACTTTTGGAAATACTGGCGTGACGAATTACCCGAAGTAATTATAATGGAATCTTACATGTCAGATTGTGTTTTAGAGAGCATGCAGCGTGATGAAATATATTTAGTCGATATTGTTGACGAGACCATAATGGCCGGTCTTTCTTGTGGTGAAGTGTCTGAATTAGCTTGGCCAATATTACGCCATGGTGCAAGCCATGTTCTCACCGTAGGCGATGAGGGTGTTAAGCCAATGATGCGTTATTTAGCGAAGTCAGAAGGTCAACGACCCAACATTGTTGGTGGAGAATGCTCTGCCTCAGGTTTGATTACTTTAAAGACGATGATAGATAACCCAGAACTGGCGAAGTCTGCCAACATTGATAAAAACTCAGTGGTTCTAATAATTGGTACTGAGGGTGCAACTGATCCAGATTTATATAAAGAAATTATCGGCTAAGATAGTTATTACTGCGCATCTATGGCGCTATTTTAAGAGTTATTTGCAAGCGTTAAAGTGAATGGAAAATCAACAACGAATTAATAGCCCGTGGCCATGTTAAAAAGCTCGGTTTAATTATGTTGCAGTCAGATGTCACTATCAAAGGTAAATATGGTTATTATTATGCAGGGAAAGACGTCAATTTATTCGTCAATAGGATTCCTTTTGAAAATGAAGTGACTACCATGAGCTGGACGGATAAAGAGGTTCTCGAGTGTTGGGCGTATTTATTTAACGGCCCAACTGCCGTCCAGTAATGGTTTCGCTAACATACAGGATAACCAAACATACCATGGATTCCTCAATAGACTTATTGAGCAAAACCGTAACCGTTTGGACTGGTTTATGAAATTTTTAAATAAAACCCTGGCTCGTCAAGCGAATAAAAGAATAGATGCACGGGTCGCTTTTGAGAAAACCAGTATAGATTATCCAGCATCTAGGGCAGATTCTTTTGAGTGAAGAAGTCCTCCTCTCTTGTAGTTTACGTAGATCTGAATCCGATACGTTTAACACACTTGAAACGTCAGATCACACCAGCATTAAAAAGCGTTTTGCCTCCAGTTTTGATCTAAAGAAAGCAACTGATGAATAAATCAAACAGCAACGACTACACCGTTTCGATTTGTCCAAAAGCCACTCGCTCAGGTCAAAGGTAATGTGAGTTCTCGGGAACAAATCGGTATTTTATTTAACTTGAAAGAAAACCTACAATTAATGGACACAATAAACACCCTGCCAATTCAATCAACCAGCTCTAGATAATCGGCGAGTCAAAACTTTAGTTAGTCGAGTATACCAGCTCAGAGGCTACCGGCCATCAAAATAGGGCCACCGTACCTTAGACGCTAACATTAATTATTTTATTGGCATTGTCCAGAAAGGCAACTGTCCCCTTGTTTCCGATGGAGCTTTCAAATAGTCCACAATACTGACTGAATGTTGTGGCTTATGACCCTCCAGTCGTTTGCACTCAGTAAGTTGAAATCTAAATCCCCCTGCCCTTTGTTCACTTATTTTCCAGTCACGTTTATTTCTACCGCTATTTTGCTATGATGCCAACTCAATACGAGGAGTCTGCATGCTAATACCTGATGCCAAAAACCAGTCATTATTGAGTCTGTTCTTACTATTCGGTCTTTTCTGCCTGTCACTAAACGTAGAGGCATTAGTTAATCGAAGCCTCACTATGGTCGATCAGATTGAAATTATGCAAGGTGATTTCAATGAGATACTCGCGAGTGGAAAACTGCGCATACTGGTGCAGCGTGACTACAGCCGTGTAAGCTACCTACCTCGAAAACCGTCCCCACTCGCAGAACAATTGGCCATCGCAGAAGCTTTCGCTACCAGTCATGGGTTAAGACCAGAACTGGTTCTCGTGAGTAGCTTTTCTAAACTCATACCGGCCCTTGAGGCAGGTAAAGGCGATATTATCGTCGCGAATCTGACCATTAACGACCAACGATTAAAGAAAATTTCATTTTCTGTGCCTGTTGATCACGTCAAAGAAATGATAGTTGTTTCGAAAAGTAATGACTCTATTAAAATCGTGGCCGATCTTAACGGCAAAAAAGTAATGGTAAATGTAGGGTCTACCTTTTGGCATGCACTCCAATGGCTAAAAAAGAATAAGTACCCCGATATAGACATCCTTCCTGCGCCCGATCATACCAATCGTGAACAACTATTGGATATTCTTGTAACCGGGGACATAGATGCGACTATTATGGATGATAATCTGGTTGAAATTTTTGAGAGCTATCGCAGCGACATTAAAGTCGCCGTTAATTTTAGCAGTCAGCGAAACATAGGCTGGGGTATCCGTAAAAATGCAGTACAACTAGTTTCTGAAATCAATCGATATTTGCAACTTGAACATGCCGTAGATGAAAAAGGAAAAATATTTTCTGGAGATTTTGACCTAATAAAAAAACGCAAAACATTACGTGTTTTGTTGCGTAATAATTCAGCTTCATATTTTCTATATCGCGGAGAGCTAATGGGTTTTGAATACGAAATCATTAGCGAGTTCGCTCGTTTTCATAACCTTCGCTTAAAAGTTATAGTCCCACCCGGCCATGATGATTTCTATGATTGGTTGCTTGATGGCAAAGCCGATTTAGCCATGGGTTTTCTAGAGGCATTAGATTCCAGGCGAGCTCAGAGTGTGGAGTTTACTCAGCCTTATCATTTTGCATCACGTCATATCATCGTGCACCGAGATAATAAAACCAAGAGCATCGAAGATTTAAATCGACAAGTATTGGCCGTGCGTCTGAATAGCAGCGAAAATTTAAGCCTGGCAAAACTCCAACAGAATGGCGCAAATTTAAATATTCGATCAGTCGACGACTCGATTGAAATCGAGCAATTGATTCAACGGGTAGGTGATAAAACCTACGATGCGACACTCGCTGATGAGCACTTACTTGAAATTGCGCTTGCCGATTCACAGCCTGTACGTTCGGCATTAAAGCTTGAAACAGAGGCTGCACATTCCATCGCAATAAAAAAGAAAAATATTAAACTACAAACTGCTTTAAATAAATTTATAAAGAAAACCTATAAAGGAGAATATTATAATGTTCTTAATGCAAAATATTTTAAAA
>OOGD01000163.1_pt1 | contig 15000 bp, 11 predicted proteins | sample 1670381 | NCBI WGS metagenome assembly OOGD01 (sample SAMEA98146918, study PRJEB22522) | marine metagenome | biome: marine biome; feature: marine water body; material: sea ice | place: Arctic Ocean | collected 14-Sep-2015 | depth 1.3 m | reverse complement strand
TAGTTGGCGTATCGTTTACGCGCTTCTGTGTGCCGATAAGGTAACATGCGATGTTTGGGCTGGCTGTATTGGTTATTACCTGGCGGTGAGCAAACAACTGGCAGGCTTTGTCGAAGGCATTCGATGCCCGTTGGGTGATTAAATCCCCACCCGGTTGGCGCCTTCCGCTCCAAGACGAAATAAGCAACGCAATGAAATGGTTGATAGAAGACGCCAGTTTCGGCCTGTTTAGTTTCACTGAGTTAACGCGGGGTATCTCTTGGCTTATAGAGCAACCCTATAATCTAGCACTGGCCCTTTTTGCTGATGGCATAGTCGAAGGCTATGGTTTGGATGCTATCCAGATTTTGCCACCTTTAAGCTGGATATTTGTCATAGCGCTCGTTATATCGCTGGGTCACTTTGCCAAAGATTGGTGGCTTGCGTCATTGGTTGGCGGCGCATTCTTCTATCTGGCCGTTTTTGGTCAGTGGGAGAGCGCGATGATTACATTAGCATCGATAATAATTGCAGTGCCTTTTGGTGTTGGCGGTGGATTATTGCTGGGGATTTCTGCCTTTAAATGGCGCTGGGTAGATAAATTATTAGGACCCATTCTGGATTTGATGCAAACCATTCCCATATTCGCTTACCTGGTGCCCATTTTATTTATGTTTGGTTTCGGTCCAGTGTCTGCATTGATCGCAACTATTATTTATGCCATGCCACCCATGGTTCGAGTAACGACGCTGGCGCTTCGCTCGGTACCATCAGAAACTCAGGATTTTGGCGTAATGGCGGGTTGCACAGCGAAACAAATGTTGTGGAAAGTGCTAATACCGTCGTCAAAGTCAGCGCTCATGGTGGGTGTCAATCAAGTCATAATGCTGTCGCTTAACATGGTTATCATCGCGTCTATGATTGGTGCTGGTGGACTCGGGTATGACGTACTCGCGTCCTTGCGCCGACTTGATATTGGTGGCGGAATAGAGGCTGGTGTTGCCATTGTGGTGCTTGCCATTGCATTAGACCGCTTAAGTCAGGCATTCGCTCAACGCCGGGTGAGTCACCATTCTAAAGACAACGACCTGAGCTTGGCCCGACGTTATCCACGATCCGCAGTAACGACATTAATTGGCGTTCTTTGCTTACTCGGTGGTTACCTTGTGCCAATACTTCAGACTTATCCAGAATCAATGATTTTGACAACGGGAGATATTTGGGAAGACTTGGTTCGATATATTAATATTAACTTTTTTGATGAGCTGGAAACGCTAAAAACATTTCTTTTAACGGCTTTTTTGTTACCAATAAAGCGTTTTCTGACCGGTATCCCCTGGCCCTGGGGGCTAGTCGTTATCAGTTTTATTGGCTACCGTTTAGGTGGCATGCGCATGGCATTGCTGACCTTTATATTAACCGCGTTTATCATAACCAATGGTCTGTGGATTAAGGCGATGACAACCGTTTATCTCTGTGGGGCCTCAGTCATAATAGCAACTTTGATAGGGGTGCCAGTGGGGGTTTTATCAGCCACCAATAAAAGAGCTGATCGTATTGTCAGCGTTGTCATAGACACCCTTCAAACACTGCCCAGTTTTGTCTATTTAATCCCCGTCGTGATGCTTTTCCGGGTGGGCGATTTTTCAGCATTAATTGCTGTTGTGTTGTATTCACTAGCACCAGCGATTCGATATGCGGCCCATGGTGTTAAATCAATCGACCCCCAATTAATCGAAGCCGGTATTGTCTCGGGCTGCAAACCAATGCAATTGCTGCGGCGTATTCGAATACCGCTTGCACTGCCAGAAATCATGCTCGGCATCAACCAGACCATTATGCTTGCGTTATCAATGTTGGTGATTACCGCATTAGTGGGTACTAGAGACCTCGGCCAAGAAGTTTATATTGCGCTGACCAAAGCAGACACGGGACGAGGGCTAGTGGCAGGGCTCGCCATTGCCTTTATTGCGATCATAGCCGATCGCCTTATTACCCTGAGTGCGCAACGAGCACGGCAGCGGTATGGTGTAAATCAATAAAAAACCAATGAAAACCGAAATCGAAATAAAGCTTCAACAATTACCCTGTTGGAAAGGTGAGATTAGCGTTCAGCCACTGAGTGGTGGCATTACAAATGTTAATTATCTTGTGAGTGATAGCGATGATGATGGCGAGGCTCAATACGTCGTTCGTATCGGTGACGATATTCCAGTGCATCAGGTGATGCGCTTTAACGAGCTAGCGGCAAGCCAGGCGGCATTCGCTGCCGGTATTTCTCCCAAAGTAATTTATCACGAAGTCGGCATTTTGGTGCTGGAGTATATTCAAAGCCAAACCCTCACGGCAGAAATGGTTCGAGCACAACCAATGCTGGAACGGATTCTGCCCTTGATAAAATCGTGTCACCAGGAATTACCTAAGCACTTTCGGGGTGCAGCGTTAATTTTCTGGGTGTTTCATGTTATCCGAAATTACGCCTCGACTCTTAAAGAGGGCCAAAGTCAGTACGGTTCTTTATTGCCTGAGTTACTTGAAGCGGCACTCGCTTTGGAGCTCGCGTCGAATCCGGCACAGATTGTGTTCGGACATAATGATTTACTCGCCGCCAACATTCTCGATGATGGGACTCGGTTATGGTTAATCGATTGGGATTACGCGGGATTTAACTCTCCACTTTTTGACCTGGGTGGACTTGCATCGAATAACGGGTTTAGCCAAAAACAAGAAGTATGGATGTTAGAGAACTACTTCGAAAAACCGATCAATGATTTATTATTACGACAATATCAGGCGATGAAATGTGCATCGCTACTGCGTGAAACCATGTGGAGCATGGTATCTGAAATTCATTCGCAGATTAACTTCGATTTTGTCACCTACAGCCAGGAAAACCTTGCTGCTTTCCACAGTGCTTATCAACTATTTCAAAAATCTTGAGGATTAACATGTCTAACATTCCTAATACAGCAAAAGCTGTCATTATTGGTGGTGGTATTATTGGTTGTTCTACAGCGTATCATCTGGCCAAACTGGGTTGGAAAGATACTGTTTTGCTCGAACGTAAAAAACTCACATCTGGCACCACATTTCACGCCGCTGGACTAGTTGGTCAACTTCGTTCTAACGCCAATATAACCGAACTGCTGGGTTACTCGGTCGAGCTCTATAAAAAACTGGAAGCCGAAACAGGTCTTGCCACGGGTTGGAAGATGAATGGTGGTTTACGGCTGGCCTGTAATGAAGAGCGCTGGACTGAAGTTAAACGACAAGCCACAACAGCGCACTCGTTTGGGCTCGATATGCAATTGTTAACACCAACAGAGGCAAAAGAGCTTTGGCCTTTAATGAATATTGATGATGTGATCGGTGCTGCTTATTTACCAACGGATGGTCAGGCCAACCCATCTGACATTACCCAAGCTCTGGCTCGTGGTGCGCGTATGGCGGGTGCCAGTATATTTGAAGATACTCGAGTCAATTCTATCGAAACTGAAAATGGAAAAGTCAAAGCGGTTATCACCGACCAGGGACGAATTGAATGCGAAGTCGTCATTTGTTGTGCGGGACAATGGAGTCGACAGTTGGCCGCCAGTGTGGGTGTCAATGTGCCGCTAGTGCCGGTTGAGCATCAATATATGGTGACAGAAGCCATTGATGGCGTCACCTCAGACATGCCCACTTTGCGCGACCCCGATCGCTTAACCTATTATAAGGAAGAGGTCGGTGGTCTGGTAATGGGTGGATACGAAAAAAATCCAATTCCTTGGGCCGTTGATGGTATTCCAAAGGGCTTTAGTTACTCACTTCTCGACTCTAATTTTGATCATTTTGAACCCATGATAAATCTTTCTTTAGGTCGAGTGCCGGCACTTGAAACAGCGGGCATCAAACAACTTATTAACGGCCCTGAGAGTTTTACCCCCGATGGAAACTTTATTCTGGGCGAAGCTCCGGAATTGAAAAACTTTTTTGTCGGTGCCGGTTTTAATGCCTTTGGCATTGCTGCTGGAGGGGGTGCCGGAATGGCACTGGCCGAATGGGTAGCGAAGGGAGAGCCACCATTTGATCTATGGCCAGTGGATATTCGACGTTTTGGTCGGCCCCATTTTGATACAGATTGGGTTCGGACTCGCACACTCGAAGCTTACAGTAAACACTATGGCATAGCCTGGCCATACGAAGAGAACGAAAGTGGACGACCTTGTCGAAAGTCACCGCTATACGAATTACTGAAGGATCAGGGTGCGTGCTTTGGTGAAAAACTAGGCTGGGAAAGACCTAACTGGTTTGCTCATATTGAACAGGGCCAGGTAGCAAAAGATGAGTATAGCTTCGAGCGTCAAAACTGGTTTGGCAGGGTAGGTGAGGAGCACCGGGCGGCTCGTGAATCGGCCGTGTTGTTTGACCAATCATCATTCTCCAAGTTTTCACTCAAAGGCCCCGATGCGGAAGCGGCACTGGGTTGGATTGCAGCCAATGATGTGAGTAAACCGGTTGGCAGCATTATCTATACCCAAATGTTAAATGATCGTGGTGGTATCGAATGCGATCTAACCGTGGCTCGGATTGCCTTCGACGAATATTACATTGTCACCGGCACCGGATTCGCGACCCATGATTTCAATTGGATTAAGCGCAACATTCCAGCGACTATGAATGCTCAGATATTCGACGTCACTTCTGCTTATGCCGTGCTATCTTTAATGGGACCCAACTCGCGCAAGATCCTTGAATCAGTCACGCGCGACGATGTATCGAATGACGCTTTTAAATTTGGCAAGCTTAAGACTATTGGCATTGGCGGCTGCCCAGTGAATGCAATGCGCATAACCTATGTTGGCGAACTCGGTTGGGAGTTACACTTGCCCGTCGAGTATGCAACGCAGGTTTACCAAACGATCTTGCAAGCAGGACAACCACACGATATTCGAAATGCGGGATATCGAGCCATCGAAAGCTTACGACTAGAAAAAGGTTACCGCGCTTGGGGTGCCGATATCGGCCCAGACCATACCCCTTTCGAGTCGGGACTGGGTTGGGCAGTAAAACTGAAAACTGACATCGACTTCAAGGGCAAAGCGGCTATCACTCAGCAGGCAACTCAGGGTGTTAAAAAAATGCTCGCCTGTTTTACGGTTGAAGATCCTGACGTTATTTTACTCGGACGCGAAACTATCTACAGAAACGGACAACGAGTGGGATGGCTTAGCAGTGGTGGGTTTGGATACACAACCGGCTCACCCATTGGTTACGGATACGTTCGCTGTGCTGACGGTGTCGACGCTGATTTTGTCCGTGCCGGCGAGTATGAGCTAGAAGTCTCAACCCAACGCATCAAAGCAACGGTGCACATGACCTCTTTGTATGATCCGAGTATGCAAAGAGTTAAGGGTTAGTTTTAATGCTTAAAATGGCTTTTTAGCTTAAATGTGGTTTTAATCGCCAATTATTTATTGCCTGAAACTACTATTTCTTCCCGTTGTAGATTAGGCACTTTTTTCAAAAGTGCCTGTCTTTTATTGGTTTCGATTGAACACTTGTTTCTTATAGATTTAGGCTTTAAAACAAAACCCGTTGATACGGCGCGACTAGGTTGCTGCTCGTTCACTTGGCTCAAACGACCCGTTTATGGAGACTTAAATCGCATTCAGTCATCCCGTGGGCTGGAAGAAGCCGATCGTAATGTTGAATGGATGTGGCTGCTGGGACGCCTGGCACCTGACTTTAAAGCGATCGCAGATTGCACAAAAGATAACGGCAAAGCGCTTAAAACTATCTGTCGGAAATGCTTCGGCCTGTGTCGTTAGATGACACCGCGTTGCTGATGCAGTTGTTGCCATCGACGGCAGCAAATTCAAAGCGGTGAATAACAAAGACAATAAACCCACCCACACCCTGAAGAAACTACCATTCCCTATCGCCCGAGTTGAAAAACATACCGACAATTATCGGTCGTGATGAGAGGCTGCAGACTAAGAAAATAGTAAAACCACAGATGATCAATCAATAGAGAAGACGATTCGTTTCACCGTAAATTGGGCCTTCGTCCAGGGCTAAAAAAGGGGAGCGTTGCTTTTTTCTTTCTTTGTTGTGCAAGGCTCTGAGTCATTTTTACTGACCCTAACTCAATACGTGATTGGTTGCAGCCAACGGTTCTGGCGCACGGCGATCAAGCGCTTCAGAAACCGAAATTTCAACGGTGCGGCACATCGCATCCAACGGCAGTCCGTTCTGAACATGGCGAAACGGCAGTTCCAACTGATTGGTCACCGCTTGCAGACCAAAGAACACATAGGCCACTACCGCCGCAAATACTGGAGCGAACCAACTGGTAGATTCAATTAGTGCGAAGGGCAGCAACCAGCAATAAAGGTAGGTCGTTCGGCGTACCAATAGCGAATACACAAAGGGCAATGGTGTCGTAACAATGCGTTCGCACCCAGCCTGTGCCAGCGCTAATGACGACAGTGTCTGTGAAATGGTCATTTGACCAAAGCCGCTGATGGCTTCTTTTTCAATCATTTTGCCAATTTGATCCGCCATCGACCGTAGGGCAGCATCAGCCGGATTTTTACACGCGATCATTGCTACTGACTTTTCGGGCCCAATCCAGTCAACAATGTCGCCGTGAACATCGACATTGCGTAAAAAACCTCTGTGAAGATGGGTAAAAGCGACGGCGCAGGAAAGTATGTGTTCTTGATCAGGGCCTTTGCCTACAAAGACACACATGTGCCGGCCCAAGTTACGCACATCGGCAATGATGGATCCCCAGAGCTTGCGTGCCTCCCACCATCGGTCGTAAGCCGCGTTGTTGCGAAACCCAAGAAATAACGACAGCGCGACGCCGAAAATTCCCATCGCTCCGATCGAGATATGGGGCAGGGTGACGACATGTTGATCGACCAGCAAAACAATCACCGACAAGAGTACAACGGTGATAATTTTGCCTAAAATTTCTGGCACAACCGATCCCTGCTTGACAAAGAAGAGTTGCAATGAGGACGGGTGTTCCCTAACAATCATTTTATGTTCCTATTCGAGTGTATGTTCATAACGTGTGAATTCATCCCAAGCCCCAGCCTAAACGGTCCACCAAACGTCAATAATCATAGTATAAAGGAAACTACGATGACCCTATCCAGAAAACAGCTTGTCGCCGTTGCTGAATTCCAGTTTCCATTTTGTTATTTGGCTTTAAGGATGCACCTTAAACTGCGTATGCCGGAAAAGCGAAGCGCGATCCGGCAGTTTTGGATAATAAATTCAGGAAGAACCAATAATTTTCTTCTTCGAAGAAGCAAGGGTTTCTATCATTGCCACGTTGAACAACATGACTGGGTATGCCCGGCAGATACATCCTTGGTTTTCTTGGCATCGGAATTTCCTTTTCCTGAGTACATAAGACATCTTTATTATTGTGACGGATTGTCATGTACCTACCCGACCCCTTTAACTTTCTTTCAGCTTCGCTTCGTGCTCGACGACTTCTTTTTTTTACCACGCGCTCATGGATGTGCCTCTATTCCTTTCTTGGACTAGTCAATAGCTTCAGGTGTTTTTCAAGCTGCTCTAGCTCTGCCGGTATATCCAGTGTCTTCGAGCATTCTCTATTGTCCGGCTATTCGGCCAGACGCATCAGCTCTTTTGTTCTTTCTTCAACTGATTTCCAATTGATTCGCATGCTTCCAACCCAGCCGATGTCAGTGATAGACGCTTTTCTGATACAGCTAAACGGTTAGACGAATGATTTCCGGTGAGGTTTTGAAATAACGAACGCGCTGTGTTTTTGATGCCGGGAGGCTACTTCGTCATCCTGCCCGGTTTCAACCAGGTTTCTTCTGACAGCGCCTGTCCGTGATGTTCTAACGCGGTGATGAGCGCGGCAAGCACCTCTTCACGGCTTGAGGTTGCACGCTGAACCACACCAAGCCTTCGGTGAATGGGCGGTGTGCCGAAGGGGAACCAATCAAACGAGGTGGTGATCATGCCCTGTAACGCAATTTGGGGAACCACAGCGAACCCAAGCCCTGCTTGTACGCAGCCGACTACCGCTGTCATTGTATTGACTGAAATCACCTGCAGCGGCGTCGATGAGAGTCGTGCGATCTCGGTGTCTATCTGTCGGGAAAGTTGCACTTGCGTGCTGTAACAGATATAGGGCACCTTGCGGATTAGGTCTTCGAGCGAACGCTCGCCTTTCCCCTTCGGGATTAATACGACAAGCGGTTCATTAATTACTGGTGTCCAGCGCAGGCTTCCGGGAACGGCGACGTAATCGGCCACGAGTGCAGCATCAAGCTGACCCGAGACAACTTCACTCATGAGCTCTTCGGCCATGCCGATGCGCAAGTTGAATTTCAATTCTGGGTATGTCATGCGTAGGCTTGCTAGTGCCCTCGGCACCAGAGAATTTGCGCCGGTGCGCAGCGAACCAAAGGCCATGGTGCCACGCACCTGCATGCCGGTGACCGAAGTTTTGGTCTCTGTCACGATCTGCAGGATCGCGCAGGCAGAACGCACCATCTCGGCGCCCTTGGCCGTAAGCGTGGGTGGGCGGTAGGCACGGTCGAACAGTGTCGCGCCAAGCTCTGATTCGAGTGCGGCAATCTGCTGACTTACTGCAGAGGCGGTGAGATTAACTGCCTGCGCCGCCGCGGCAAAGCCACCGTGCTGTGCGACGGCGAGAAGAGTTTTGAGCTGTCTGGTATCCATCGATATAAGATAAGTTTTTCTAACTATAATGGCAAGTATTTCGCGTTTTTCTATCGTTATTCTTTGTGCTAGGGTCAGCCCAGTAATAGCAATTGCGGTAATTAAGCCGCTGTTTCCTTACAGGAGTATTTCCATGACAATTCGTAGTTTTTCCATGAAAGTCAGTATGGGTCTCGCAGCCCTTTTCGCCGCTGCGACTATTGTCTCTGCGCCAGTCAGTGCAGCAGAGTACCCTGAGCGAGCCGTTGAATTTATTGTACCTTGGTCGCCGGGTGGAGGGTCGGATACACTTATGCGGTTGGTTTCTAACAATGTTGAGCCCTTCCTCGATGCTGAGATGCCGATAATCAACATGCCCGGAGCCGGTGGAACCGTTGGCCTGCGCGAAGCGTCTCGCCGTGCCGCGGATGGCTACACGATCAGTCAGGTTCACGAAGGTCTTCTCGTTGCAACAGAAACCGGAATCACCGATCTTGTCTGGGATGATTTCGACCCAATCGCGCTAATGACTGCCTCGCCACAATATCTTGTAGCGGGTCCTAGCGAAAATTATAGCAATTTTGAAGAGTTCCTGACATTCGCCAGAGCGAACCCGGGCGAGATCACAATGGGCGTAACGCTTGCTGGCGTGCCCCACCTTCACGCGGCCATGATTGAGCAGGCCTTTGGTCTCATATTCAAATATGTTGGCTATGAAGGCACAGGTCAACGTATCCGCGCGCTTGTTGGTGGCAATCTGGATGTAGCTATTGGCGACATCAGCTCCTCCAAACAGTTTGTCGACAATGGCGACCTGACTTTCCTCGCAGTGGGCTCCATGCAGCGGCTAGAGACGACCCCAGACGTGCCTACGTTCACCGAGCTTGGTCAGGACTTAGAGCTTACTGTGACGCGCGGTATCGTAATGCCCAAGGGTGCCCCGCAAGAAGTCCGAGATGTGCTTGAAACAGCGCTCTCAGAGCTGGCGATGGATCCGACCTATGTTGAGCAAACCAATAATGCTGGCGCAGACGTAGACTTCCGCGGTCAGGATGCCTATCGCACTTACCTCACCAATCTTAACGGAACTGTTAAGTCACTGGCTTCAGTGCTCGCGCCGTGACAGGAGCTGGTCCTGACGAAGCTAAGGAGGCGGGCGAGATAGCCCGTCTCCTTAGCTATATAGCCCTATTGCTGGCTTCGTTTGGATTGTTTTTCGTCGCGTCCGGCATACCCACTTCACGATTTGAAAATCTTGGGTCAGGCGCGTTTCCACAGATTGTCTTCGCGGCCATCGCGTTTGTAGCGGTAATAGCCATTATTGATGCTTTACGCAAGATTCCTCGCCAGGCGTATGGTCGCTTTGCAGTCCAGACTAGGGGTTGGGTGCGCGGTCGCTACCTCGTATTCATAATTCTCGGAGCGCTTGCGCTATACGTTCTGGCGATACCCATCATTGGATTTTCTATTGCGAGTTTCGTTTTCGTTTTTGCGGTTCAGGTAATTCTGATGCCGCGCCGTACCAAGTCGGTTGTGATCGCCTTCGTTATCGCGCTGATCTTTTCGGTCGGTATTAACTGGCTATTTGCAGAGGTCTTTACCGTCTTTCTGCCGCGAGGAGTATTTTAAGATGGAAGATTTTCTGATCGGTGCCGCGCAGATTTTTACCCTCGCGACGCTGGCCTATATGCTAGCAGGATCTATCGCTGGGATATTAGCGGCAGCCATTCCGGGCTTTACCGTCACCATGGCGATCGTGCTGACGCTGCCGCTCACTTTCTCTATGGAGCCGTTGCAGGGCATCGCCGTCATGCTTTCAGTCTACGTTGGCGGCTACACTGGCGGTTTAATTTCTGCGGCACTTTTGGGTATTCCGGGTACACCTTCGTCTGTTGCAACAACTTTTGATGCTTTTCCCATGGCACGTAACGGTGAACCGGGCCGAGCACTTTCCATCGGTGTCTGGGCATCGTTCTTTGGAACAGTAATTTCGACCATAGTGTTGATTTTTGCGGCCCCGCCACTGGCACTTTTTGCTGTGCGACTAGGCCCTTGGGAATACTTTTCACTCATTGTTTTTGCACTTACGATTGTCGGTAGCCTTGTTGGGAACTCGGTCATTCGCGGGATGCTTGCGGGGCTTGTCGGGCTTGCAATTTCAACTGTTGGCACAGACCCGATGTTAGGACGCGCTCGCTTTGATTTTGATATCGAGATGTTACAGACCGGCTTTCCTTTTCTCGTAGTGCTCATCGGGATATTTGCGATTTCGCAGCTTGTCGCTGAGGTTGAAGATGCCGATAAGGTGCGCTCAGGCAATCCGCTGGTGTCAGGGGCTATCGACTTTCAGACCTGGAAAGTGATGAAAGAGGTGCTGATGCGCCCGGTGAACCTTGTGCGGTCTTCGATCATCGGCGTGCTCATTGGGGCACTTCCCGGCGCGGGTGGATCGATTGCCAACCTGGTTGCTTATGATCAGGCCAAGCGTGCGTCAAAGCAGCCTGAAAATTTTGGCAAGGGAGAGACCGATGGCATTGTTGCTTCCGAGGCAGGAAATTCTGCAACTGCAGGAGGCGGGCTTATTCCGCTGATCGGGCTCGGGATTCCGGGCTCTGCGGTTGATGCGATCCTGATGGCATCACTTATGGTTCACGGCATTTCCGTGGGGCCGCGTCTGATCCTCGATAACGGCGATCTGGTTTATGGAATGTTTATCGCCATGGCGGTTTCGTCGCTGATGATGCTGGTCGTTTCGGTGTTTTCAATGCGTCTTTTTCTGCGGGTTACCGAGGTGCCAAAATGGCTTATCGTACCAGTAGTGATGACCTGCTGCGTGATAGGGACATTTGCATTAAATAACCGGGTGACAGATCTTTATCTGTTAACTTTTATCGGTATCGTTGGCTACACCATGCGCGCGCTTGGATACTCGCTGGCACCATTGGTGCTTGGCGTCATTCTTGGACCCATCGCCGAAACCAATCTGCGTCGTGCGCTGATGACCGATTCTGATTTCAGTCTATTCGTCACCCGCCCGATCAGTTTGATGTTCCTAACCGCCGCTTTGCTTTCAATCGTCTGGGCGATTCGAAGCCATCTAAAAGACCATACTAAAAATGAAAAGGTCCCCCTATGAATCTACGTCATGATCCCGTTTACCCCTCGCGTCGTTCGCCTGTTCTCGCTGAGAACATCGTAGCGACTTCACAGCCGCTCGCTGCACAGGCAGGGATTTCGATACTTCAACAAGGTGGCAATGCTGTCGATGCGGCCATCGCCACGGCTGCGACTCTGACCATAGTTGAGCCAACGGGCTGTGGCCTTGGATCGGATGCCTTTTGTATTCTGTGGGATGGTAAAGAACTTCATGGTCTCAATGCTTCGGGCCGCGCGCCTGGCGCATGGACGCCCGAACGTTTTCCCGGCGGCATGCCTAAGCATGGCTGGGATTCGGTAACGGTACCTGGAGTAGTAAGCGCATGGGTCGACCTGTCTGAACGGTTTGGTAAGCTTGGGCTTGCGACTGTTCTGGCGCCGGCTATCCGCTATGCAGAACAAGGATTCATCGTGTCGCCGGTGGTTGGCACCGCATGGGCGAAGGGCGCCGAGGTACTTAAGGATCAGCCGGGCTTTGCCGAGACATTTATGCCCGGTGGCCGCGCGCCCAAACCCGGCGAACGGTTCCGTAATCCCGGCGCTGCGCGGACATTGCGTGTCATCGCCGAAACCAATGGAAGAGCCTTTTATGAAGGTGAGATTGCCGAAGAGATCGCCGCTTTTGCCAAGGCAAATGGTGGTGCGATGACGGTGGCCGATCTTGCGGCGCATCGCACCGATTGGTGCGGCACAATCAGACAGAGCTTTGACGAAACCGAGTTACACGAAATACCGCCCAACGGGCAGGGAATTGCCGCACTGATGGCGCTTGGTATGCTCCAACACACCGCTATTCGTGAGCATGGACCCGACGATCTTGCCGCCGTTCATCTTCAGATCGAAGCAATCAAACTCGCTTATCGCGATCTTCACACTTATGTTGCCGACCGTGATCACATGGGAGATGTAGACGAAACCGCACTACTTGATCCCGTCTATCTCAAATCACGCGCAGCCCTTATTGACTCTAACATGGCACAGGATTTTGGCGCCGGCGCACCCAAATTAGGTGGTACAGTGCTTCTGAATGTGGGTGATGCCTCAGGCATGATGGTGAGCTTTATTCAATCAAATTACGCTGGGTTCGGCTCTGGTGTTGTTGTTCCGGGTACAGGTGTATCGATGCAGAATCGCGGTTCTGGTTTCACTACCGAACCAGGGCACCCCAATCAAGTTGCTCCAGGCAAGCGTCCTTTTCATACGATTATCCCGGGCTTTGTAATGAAGAATGGCAAACCGCTGATGGCCTTTGGCATGATGGGCGGGCCTATTCAGGCGCAGGGCCATATGCAGCTTTTGTTACGTACTCAGCTTTGGGAGCAGGATCCCCAGACAGCGGCCGATGCGCCGCGATGGCGGATGGTTGAAGGACTTGAGGTCGCCTGCGAACCGTCGATGTCGAAGACGCTTCTCGAAGGGCTGGCAAAGCTGGGCCACCAGATCAAGGTTGAAGCACCTGACAATGCCTTTGGCTTTGGTGGAGCACAGATTGTTCAGCGTTTTGCAGATGGTGGCTATGCCGCAGGCTCTGATCCGCGCAAGGATGGGCAGGCGGTGGGCTTTTAATCTAGTCGACTGAGGAGCGTCCAACTCGTCGCATAGCGTTAAAATGTGCCAGCCTTACTCGGCAGGGATAAGTTAACTATCCCACTCCCCTGACTAATCGTTGATCTGTCAGTGCTAGAGAATAATATCCGCACCATGGGCCAACTCGCAAAGAGATGGATCTACGGCATCGTTTGCACGGCAAGATGCATAAGTTGGTTGATATCGCTCGCTGCAAGAACAGCTCTGTGGTAGATGCCAGAAAGTCTCCGAGGTTGAAGTGTTTGCCCGCGGTGTTATCAAAGAAATATTGGATTTAATCAGGTCCAGAATAGGGGGCAGTTTACCTATTAGCTAGTAATCGTTATATTATTTGAAAACGAAAAGGTGGCGTAAACAATGGCCAAGATGGCTCGAGTAGTCATTCCAAAATGTCCCATCATGTTACCCAATGAGGTAATCGTCGGCAGAAGACCTTTTTCAGTGAAGATGATTATCGCTATTACATTTAACTCATGTCAGAGTTTTCCTTGAAATCTGGAACAGAGATATGGTTTTATTGTTTGATGCCTAACCACGTTCATCTGGTGATGGTGCCAGCCGAGGAGGACGGTTTATGAGCGACTCTGGGGGAGGCGCATCGGCGTTATACTCGCTACATCAATTTCCGTGAAGGTTGGCGCGGTCATTGATGGCAGGAACGATTTCACTCCTTTGTAATGGATGAAAGTTGCTTGTTATCAGCGGGTTGTTACGTGAAAAAAAACCGACTGTAGCGAATTTGTGTGATCATTCAAAGCAATGGGAATGATCAAGTGCACGAGCACAAGCACATTTTATGGGAAAAGACGATAAATTAGTTAGCGTGAAACCGATGTTGGAGCGTATCGCCGATTGGGAGGCCTATTTATCAAATATTGACATCGGTGGTAACACCAACATGATCGAACAACACACTCGGACACGTAGGCTATCGCGCAGCGGCATGCCGCTTCTTTTAACAACGCGACAAACGCCAGGCAGGAAAGAGGTGTTGTGGTAGCGAGTTTGATAACTACCGGGCATCCGGCGGCAAAGGCAATGCGCCTTAGCCAGGGCACCCCGACCGTTTCCGCCGAGTCCATTGGGATCACGCTTTGATCCTATGGCCGCAACACTTTCAAACTGTGGTTGTGTTCACAGTTGGCATGTTTTCTCCTTAAGCATGACGTTGAGGATTTCGTGATTGAGTGAGTAATCCACGGGCAGTTCAATGACGTGAACCCCGGTAGACGCCAAACAGGTGCCCAGAGTTTGTTGAAAGTGCTCATCGTTTTGTATCCGGTAGCCGTGGGCGCCGTAACTTTGGGCGTAAGTAACAAAATCCGGGTTGGCGTAATCCAAGCCAAAATTGTCAAAACCCATGGCATGCTGTTTCCATTTAATCATGCCGTAGGCATTGTCGTTGACGATGATCACCACGAGATTAAGCTTCAGGCGAACAGCGGTTTCCAGCTCCTGTGAATTCATCATGAAACCGCCATCACCACAAACAGCCACGACTTGAGTATCGGGGTACAGCATTTTAGCCATCATGGCGCTGGACAAGCCCGCGCCCATCGTAGCCAGTGCATTATCCAGCAG
>OOGD01000162.1_pt1 | contig 15016 bp, 12 predicted proteins | sample 1670381 | NCBI WGS metagenome assembly OOGD01 (sample SAMEA98146918, study PRJEB22522) | marine metagenome | biome: marine biome; feature: marine water body; material: sea ice | place: Arctic Ocean | collected 14-Sep-2015 | depth 1.3 m | reverse complement strand
ACGATTCGCTAAAAAGCGACGAACCCTACAAAAGACCGCCTGAATCGCAATAACCAACCCATAATTAAGAATGCTTCTAGCGTTTACGGGCAGCTATACCTGGAAAACGGCTTTTTAGGTTAAATTCCACTTTTAACCGAAAATCGTTATTTATTTTCTGAAACCTATAGGTTTTTCTGGTTGTAGATTGGGTGATTTTTAAGACTGCCGTCCATGTTGTTCCTATGTCCCTGTTGTTCCTAAAGAGTGCCTGTCTCTTGCGTTTCATTCTGTTTTAAACGTATTTTGAATCATCTGCAACAATCTATTAATAAGTCAGTGCTCGATGATTACTATCGACTTAATGTAACAATCGCACCTGCATATTCCGGTCATAATGGTCTCGATATCGGGTAAAGTGATTTTGCTTGTTCGACTTGGAAAACTTCTGTTTGTCAGTCGACAAACCGGAGTTAAAGCAGACAAAGGATTCCCGATTGCGAACAACACAAGTCGACATCAATGTGTCGGTCAGAACCTATCGTTAACGAAGTAATGTCAAAGCGCTTGAATTGATCATCCTATAGCCTCATGTAAGAAATAAGATTCTATAATATTGCCTAAGTAAATTAATTTCCCTCAAAACCTCAAAGGAATAGACTTCATGCTAAATAGTCAAACAGCAGAATCAGTTATTGATCATGCCTTGCTACTGGGTGCAGACTTTGCTGAACTTTTCATTGAAAAGAACGAAACCAACGTTGTCAGCTCACTCAGTAATGAAGTCCAGTCGGTAGAATCGGGCATTAATTTTGGCATTGGTCTTAGATTAATTTACGGCAACAAGGTTTTATATGGTTATACCAATAAGACTGATCAAGACGAGTTATTACGCATTGCGTCTGTATTGGCTGCTAAAGATTTAAGAGACCCTGTTAGCACTTCAAAATCTTTCAACTTTAGTCAAATAAGCGATATTCATCCAGCCCAAAAAATTCTTTCAATAGATGCAGAAATCGAAAGTAAGGTTGCCTACTTAATGTCAGCAGACCGTGCTGCCAGAGCTGCGGGCAAACAAATATCACGAACACGTGGTTCCTGTATGCAACGAGAGCAATACGTTGAAATATATAATAGCGATGGCTTACACACGAGCGACAAACGCAATTATATTCGAGCCAATTTAACCGCCATTGCGTCGGATGGTGACGAACAAGCGACAGGCAGCTGGAATGATGGTGGTTTGCTGGGCTGGGAGATCGAAGCGGCAATCAACCCTCAAAGAACAGGTGAGGAGGCCGCCAGACAAGCTCTGGTGAATCTGACGGCAAAGCCCTGCCCGTCCGGTCGAATGCCCGTTATTATTGGCAATGGATTTGGAGGGGTTATTTTCCACGAAGCCTGCGGACACTTGCTTGAAACAACATCAGTCGCAAAAAAAGCCTCTGTATTTCACGACCAAATGGGTGAAATGATCGCTAGCTCGGTCGTCAATGCAGTAGACGATGGGACGATGGCCAATCAATGGGGCTCAATTAATATTGACGACGAAGGCATGCCCACACAACGAACTCAGCTTATTAAAGATGGCAAATTAACTAACTTTTTGGTCGATCGCATTGGTGCACAGCAGACTGGTTTTGCACGCTCTGGTTCAGGACGCCGTGAGTCATACAAATATGCGCCCGCATCACGCATGCGCAATACCTTTATTGAACCAGGTGACGCCAATATCGACGATATGATCGCTTCTATTGACAAAGGTATTTATGCCACTCACATGGGTGGTGGTTCAGTTCAACCGGGTACCGGCGAGTTCAACTTTGCGGTTACTGAAGGTTATTATATTGAAAACGGAAAAATTCAATATCCAGTTAAATCCGCCACTTTAATAAGTACCGGACCCAAAGTACTTAAAGAAATTTCAATGATTGGGCAGGACTTTTCGTTAGCCTGTGGAATGTGTGGATCGATTTCTGGTGCAGTACCGACTTCTGTTGGACAGGCAACCCTAAAAGTCGATGATATATTGGTAGGAGGTAACGCCTAATGAGCACCTTCAATATGAATACAGCCCAAATGGCCGAACAAGTATTAGAACAAGTAAAGAATGCCGGTGCGACTGGCGATCTTATCATTGACGAAGGTGAAACACTTTCTCTCAAAGCACGTGATGGAGAGCTTGAAGAATACAAGGTCAGTTCGAGCCGAATTTTTGGATTACGTGTCATTAAAAACGGCCATGTAGGTACTTCTTACAGTGAGGCCGCCGATGCTAACGCCCTCAGTTCTATGGTTGGTCAGGCATTAAATAACGCTAGCTTTGTTAAAGTAGAATCTCATGAGAATATCCTGTTAAATTCTGACTACCTGATAACGGATGATGACTTGTTGTGCCCAAAAGAACATGTTTCGATTGAGCAAAAAATTGAAATGGCACTTGAGATAGAAAGTAAACTGCTCACTAAGGATAAAGTAAAAAACGTACCCTACAATGGTGTTCAGGATATAACGAGCCAAAGACATATTTTCTCGAGCGCCGGTTTAAGCGCACTATCGCGTAGTCGCATGTGCGCCTCATATGCTTATGCATTAGTCGAAGACGGCGAAAGCAATGCAATGCAAGGGACAAGCCAAGTATCACGATTATTTTCTGGTTTAAACGCAACGACCGTAATCGACAAAACTTATGAGAAATGTATCGGCTTGCTCGATGGGAAGCCTATTCCAAGCAAGCACTATGATGTTATTTTTAATAGCGACTGTCAGACATCCGTGTTTGGTGTTTTCTCTATGATGTTTTCAGGCAAAGCCGCAAAAGATGGCATCAACCCAATGCGAGATAAAGTAGGTTCGGTCATAACCGATTCACGATTAACTATTTATGACCATCCTCTTAATGTAGATGGATTTGGCTATCATTTGTTTGACGCAGAAGGAAGCGCCACAGAAAAATCAGAGCTAATAGTAGATGGTTGCCTGCAAACACTCATACACAATAGCGCTACCGCTTCTTATTTCGATACCAAAACCACAGGTCACGCGAGTCGAGGTCCAAAATCTACTTTGGGCGTCAATCTGCATCAGGTTGAGATCGCAAAGGGTTCCGACGACCTTTCGACACTGCATAGTGGCGAATATTTAGAAGTAACCGATTTATCTGGTTTACATTCCGGTGCTAACGCTATTTCTGGCAATTTTAGTTTTGGGGCTTCTGGTTCCTTGTGTAAAAATGGTGAACGAATTCAGGCGGTCCGAGGTATTACTGTTGCTGGTAATTTTTATAAAATGTTAAATAAAATATCAATGATTGGTAACCAACAACACTGGGATGAAGGTCGATCTGCGTTAATGCCGAACATTCGATTCTCCGACGTCGCAATCTCTGGATAGAGCTAAAGGCACCCACCCTACACAACTTGTAAACTAGCAGCAGCTATCCTCAACAGGGATACAAAACCACAAGAGGATAGTTGCCCCAGATCACGAGCAAACAAATACCTTTTGAATACACACTAATGACTATTCAGAATCTTATTATTTGCAAATAGACGCTATAGCCTGTTTTTTTTAAGAACCTCTAATAAATTGTCGGGTAAATTCATAAGCGTTCACCTGCAAACGGGCGCTTAGCTTATGGGTAGCCATAAGGCATTGGGTAGCCTGCTCCTGCCATAAAGATTAATAAGCCCGTAACGGTTGAAGATTATAAAGATTGACGCGCTTATGGGAAAATAGCCAGCCTAAAGGCAACCAGAAAACAGATGTGGTGTTTATAAATTTCAAAAATCCAAAATGCTGGTTCGTGCGTATAAAAAGCATAACTACTTAAGTTAGTAGTCTATTCGTTGAAGAAAGAGTGTAAAAGTTATGCGTAATTTTGCTAAGCACATATTAAATAGTTTGCTAATTATAATGCTAATAGTTTTAGCGAATCCCTTATATGGATCAACAGAGTCTTTGCCAGAGGATCCAATGTTGCCTCAGCCCAACGCCGCACTGCAGCCAGGTGACGTTGTTCAAATTGTCATCAACGCACTCGCAAGCAATGACTATCCATTCCCAGATGCGGGTATTGAAACCACATTCAACTTTGCTTCACCTTCAAACAAAACGCAGACAGGTCCGCTCAAAAATTTTACCAAAATATTGAAAGGGCCAACGTTCAAACAAATGATCAACCATCGGGATAGCACACTCAGTGAAGTTATCCTTGAAGAAAATAGAGCGCTCCGACTGGTACAGATTATCAGTGCAGATAACGAAACACTTTACTTCGCTTTTAGGCTGAGGTTGCAACAGCAGGGTCGTTATGCGGGTATGTGGCTGACAGATTCGGTATGGCCGCTCGACGGCCCCAATGACGACATACTTGACCTTGTAGTGGATAAGTCAGCGCTATATCAAGATAATGTCATCAACTCAGGGCCAAAATTAGTTTGGTCAATCTAAATACTATGACACAGAAAACTTGAGCAGATTTATTTGGAAAAAGCGGCGCACCAAATATTGCATTCAGACTGCCGCTCTAATTTATAGGTAAACGGTAAGATTAAATCAGTGCTGCCAACTCGAACTGGCATGTCAATTGGCTTTTAAGCAATTATTAGAGAGCACTAAAAAAAACCTCAACCTAATATTTATATAGCTTCAAAACAAACCCAAAAAACTCATTTTATTTGTTGTCTAAAATAACAGAACTTTATTAAAAAGTTAGTAGCTAAATTAAATTTCACCAATTGATGGCGCTTTCACAGCTCTTTTATCAAAGAATTAAAATCGAACGCTTTGACCCTTTATTTATTAGCTAAAATAACTGTTTTGAACATTAAAATAGTTGACACAATCAATAAAAAATTTATAAACGCACCTGCACCTATAAGAGTGACCTCACATAAGCTCAAATTCTGACGATTCAGCTTCAATATCTCAACCTTACACACTAACAAATATCGCAATGTCAGACCTAAAAGCAAGTCGGCCTGACATTAAGCTAGCATACTCCGATACTTCAGATAAACAGTGGCACTAATTTTTTTTCGAAGCGTTACACGACATTATATTTTTTGACTTTTGCTAATACTCAAGTAATGAACGCTGAAAAGTTCTTCATCATCAACCCAACTTTTCTCTAGTGTAAACCCAGCTGCGTTACATAATGCGGTAAAACTCACAAGGCTATACTTATAAGAGTTCTCTGTGTGCAGAGTTTCTCCCTTAGCAAAATGAATAAGGTTGTCATCAATGTTCACTGTTTGAGATTTTTCGCTTACAAGGTGCATTTCTATCCGACTTTGATCGTTGTTATAAAATGCGTAATGCGAAAAGTGATCAGAATTGAAGTCCGCATTGACTAGGTTATTTATTGAATTCAGCATGTTTAGATTAAAGTCTGCCGTAACACCTTGAGCATCGTTATAGGCGGCGTTAAGCAGATTTTCAGATTTCTGTAGATCAACACCAATCAACACACTACCGTCTTGACCTATCCATTCTCTCAAATTAGACAAAAATGACTGAGCTGATTCTGGCTTCATATTACCAATTGTAGAACCAGGGTAAAAGATGACGCGACGACCACTTTCAAGCTCTGTGCGCGAATGCCATTGGTCAGAGAAATCTGCACAAATAGCATGAATATTTAACCATGGAAATTCTCGCCCTAATTTTTGGGCTGATTGATAAAGAAAGTCTGCCGAAATATCCAAAGGAACATAGGTTGCAGGTTGCAGTTTTTCGAGTAATAGTCGGACTTTTTCACTGTTGCCACTTCCTGGCTCAATCAATACACAGTTTTCTCCACAATAATTAGCAATTTCACTCGCATGCTGGCTTAGAATAGCTTTTTCAACACGAGAGGGATAATACTCATGCTGCTGGGTAATTTGTTCAAATAATTCTGAACCTTTTTGATCATAAAAATATTTCGGATTAGCCTGCTTCTGCTTATGCGACAAACCCTCAATCAATTCAGCACAATTATCGCCGGTTACAGGCTGCTGATCTTCAAATACAACATTCAATCGTTTTTTTGCAGTGGCAGTCATCATTAATTCCATTGTTACATTAGTAATTCAGTTTTCACTAGCCATATAACACTGGATTGTCAGCGGGTCCTGCGAACAGGAGTTTTACTGTTGGACAGTACTCAAAGGCAAAAAATTAATTAGCCTTTTATTCTCTTGCTCAAAGGTTCGATTTTTTTAGACTCATAGGATCACTATACTTTTCTGCATCTAAAAATATCAACGGGGTGAGGAAGATAGGTGTTACCAGCCTCAACTTTAGAAATTGACAACAAAAACTCAAAAATATCTTTTTGTAATGGCTCTGGCAACAGGTCTGTTCGCGCTTGAACAGTAAAATCGATAATGTCTCTGCCTTCGCGGCTTAGAACGTTAAAACAATTCGTGACATTCAGGTTTGCAGAGATTCTAGTTTCACTATATTCGACTCCCAGGGTATCAAAGTGGAGCCTTAGGTCATCAGAGAAAAAACTCTTGTGTCCCATTTGGCGCTGCCAAATTAGGTTCGCAATGACGTTTAAAGACTCGTCAGGTGCAACCACGATGATTAAAACACCACCCGGACTCAACGCGTCTAATGCTGCGTCAATAGCATCATTGCGATCATCCAAATAGTAGATCGATTGCACGAAAAGAACGAGGTCAAAATCCTTACCGAATGAGCGGCCTCCAAATTTCTCCACCAAAACAGAAGAATCAACAACCGTATTCTCAGCACTCTTTACTTGCATTCTTTTCACAAACTCTGCGGCTTCAAGTTTGTTTGGCTCAATGCCTAAATATTTAATTTGCTCCATTCGACCGATTAAATTCTGCAAAATCTGTTCGTCAAAAGCGCCAGTTCCACAACCAACACTCAGAATAGAATTGGAACCTTTTGACATTTGGGAGAGAACATTTTTTTCTAACCAGTTCAATATTTCGAACCGCTGATCACTGCTAGCCTCAAAAACCTCAAGGCATTGAGCATAATCCTGATCACTTAAGGCATGCACTTGTTTAAGATTGGCTACTGACCGATTAATGGAATCAATGATTATCCTTTGCTCAGTAGTATAAGGGTCCATTGATAAATGAAAGTCTCTATTTATTTTATCGAGAGCGGGTGGGTTTTCGTCATCATTGTCAGATGATAATGTATAATTAGTATGATGTGGTTTGATTGTTTGTACCCGATTTTTATATATTTAGAAGATACAATTTTTGATGTAAAGTCAAAAAATATAACTCAAATAATTTGATCTGTTTTCGGCTTTCTGACCTTACGAAAGATTTGAAAAAATGGTGTAGAATGTTAGAATTAATTCACTATATCAGGTCTAACTATACAGGGTCTGAATAGTTTTTACACCTAATCGAATGCAAATTAGAGACATTTAGTTCAACGTCACTCTACTTTTGGAATTTGGTTTAAAAGTTATAATTGACATTAATTTGGGGTACGGCTGTTTTGAGCAATATTTCAGAAATACTACTCCGACATAACCTATTGATTCAGCTAAGTTATCCGATTCTTTTTGATATCTAGAACTGAGTTAGCATTCTCTTTTTTTGGGAAAAATACCAATGTCTAAATCTAAAATAACCGCTCCGATAAAGCCGTTACCCGACTATCTTTCAAACGCACATAAAACACAAGACGGTATTGATTCTGAATGGGACCAAGACAACCAGCAATGGTGGAATTGGTATATGACCTTAGCAAAAAATGATGCCAAAACAATTAATTCGCTTAATGAACGCGCTGTATAACAATCAGAACCAAGCGTTGAAACAGACACAACTGAATTAACCCGAATACATGAGTCCCTTTCGATCCCTTATGATTTGAGCCAGGAATCAATTGATCAGTTTGCAAAAGACGGCTACATCAAACTCAAAAATGTTATCGACCCTAATGCACTCAAGTTGCTTAGAGAGCAAATCAGTTCAATATTAGTAGAAGTCCTGGGACGAGCCCCTGGCCTGGCATTTAGAAGTGACGAAATGATGTGGCTGCAAGATGATTTTGTTCGACGCTTCGTGCTGAGTAAACGAATTGCTCAGATTGCAACTAAGCTGTTAAAGGTCAATGCGGTTCGGCTCTATCATGACAATGCTTTGTCGAAAGAACCAGGATGTGGCCGTACGCCTTGGCACTATGATCATCATCATTTCCCCATTGACAGCCTGAATATTTGTACCGCTTGGATTCCACTACAACCTATTTCTAAAAAAATGGGACCCCTCGCGTTTGCAGCCGGAATGGAAACCTACAAGCTTGTTAACAACTTGCCGTTCAATAAATTTGACACTAGCTATGACATGCAATTAAGCGACATATTTTTAAAAAATCAAATTCCAATTCATGACAGTGCATTTGATTTGGGTGAAATTAGTTTTCACCACGCCTTATCGTTTCACACGGCTGGGGCTAATATGACAGATGAATCTCGAATGGCATTGGCCACAACCTATTTTGAAGATGGTGCATGCCTTACTTCAAGTCAAACTATGATCTCCGGAGATTTCCAAAAATTTATGCCTGGCATTAAACCTGGGGGTATTATCAATAGTGATTACAACCCTATCTGTTACGACTCAACCCAAACAATCGATAAATAAACCGGTATGAGTTAACGACGAGTTAACGGTATCGCCAAGATAATAAGCCTGCGGCCAGAACGTTTGTTTCTTTAAGCAGAAAACAGAACACCTCTATAGGCTGTTTTGATTATGCTTAAAGGCCTGAATTTTTTGAACCTTGTTTCGGCTGGCCCTATATTTAACCCACTTTATTCTTGAAGACCCATCAACCTTTTTTGGAACCGATTCTTGTTAATATGCCATTACCAACACGTAAATCAACTGTAGCCTGAATTCACAGTTAATGGGGTTTCTGTAAAAATTCACAGACATCTGATGATTTATTTCTCTTATTTTAATCGGCCCATTATTGAATATTGTTAAACGTTTGCTCTACTATTAGACGTTAAGTTGGTTAATTTGAAAAAAGAATAACTATAAAATCACCTTGATAGCCTTCATTCTCTGTTAGGTAGATCCTGTTAATAATTTTGGACTGTTCCTAAATATGAGTATTTTGATCGGGCCTTCTATGTTCTAGCGGTCGTCAAAACTCAATAAATACAAGAAGATAAAAGATTGGCAGGATTATCAAAGCCTTTCTTAAGACACTGATATAATGCCATCTATAATGTGAGCACTGGAGCATCAGATATTATTATAAATTCACGATTTTTATCTTAATGCCTTCTCGTGTGTTCGGAACACCCATAAGTTGACAGGCTTTATGAATGGGCTAACTTTATAAACCAGTGACTGCTAATCTTAATTTCTCTAATATCATAACCAAATGGTGAAGCAGTCTGTCAAGTTATCGCCATTGCATACATGGCCAAGATATTGAGTTGGGCGGTTGAGCATGATGACCCCAATTATACTGTTAGATTCATAGATGAAGGTATTGTCGTTTACAACATGTGGCCGATGTAAATAATACAAAATAAAATTAAAGAGATTTAAATATGTTTAACGATTTATCAGTTGAAAATCAGTTACGATTTGATCTAGCTCTTATTCACCGCTATATGGCGGAACATAATTGGAATGAGGGTGTTGTGAATCATTTAACGGCAACGCTACCCGATAGTGACGAACATTTTCTGGCACTTCCCTATGGTCTTCATTGGTCCGAAGCCAAAAGTTCAGATTTTTTAGTATCAGATTTTGATGGCAATATTGTTTCAGGATTTGGCGAAATCGAACCCAGCAATTTGAATATTCATGCCGCTATTCATCGAGAAGTCCCACGCGCCAAAGCTATTTTACACTCACATCAACCCAATATAACGGCGCTCACATTACTAAAAGATCAAACGGTTACAATGTCCAGTCAACATGCGCTTCGCTTTGCCGATCGTATTGCCTATCTTGGGGTATATGGCGATCCAGTTGATCCGGCTATTGGTGGCGCTATTATTGAAAGCTTGAAAAACAAGGATGTGTTGATGTGCGCTAACCATGGCGTCCTCGTTTCAAGACCCCATTTATGGGATGCTTTTGACGATCTCTATTTTTTGGATCGAGCTTGTGAAGTTCAGTTAAAGGCTATGTATACGGGACGTGAACTCAATATCATTCCAGAGGCCACCGCCAACGATTTCGGTCGAAATATTATTAAATGGAGCAAACTAGAAGGTGAAAAGCATTTCATCGCACTCCGGCGTATGTACTATAGAAAACACCCTGATCTAGTGCAATGAGCTGATTACCCCTCATCAAAACAATTCCTGACGAGTTAAGGGGTTGGCGTATGCTTAGCGGCCTTACACTATTCGAAAATACAGCACAGCACCTATCAGCTTGCTTTACTAACCTTTGCTGTAGATTTTTTATAATTGACTGCCTAGTCACCATACGATGACACAGTTACAGTTAGAATTTCAGGTGACTTTTATTTGAAAGTAATTAAACATCGGTTTGAGCGGTTCATGATTTTTAAAGCACCACCGCCAATAAAAGACAAAAAAATAGATTTAGATTGAGTATCGCAGCTTGGTATCGGTTAATTGGGTTTTAATACTAGATAACCTTTTTAATGACCGAATATAGACCAACCAGTGCGCTGCACTAACATTTCCAAGGCCTCGGTTCCCAATTTACTATTACCAATACTGTCCAATCCCGGTGACCACACTGCGATCGAAGCCTTGCCTGGCGCGATGGCCAGAATACCACCCCCTACTCCACTTTTGCCCGGCAGACCGACACGAAAGGCAAATTCTCCTGAGCCATCATAATGCCCGCACATCAACATTAAGGAATTGATTCGCCTGGCCCTGTGCTCGGGTACCACCTGAATTCCGGTAGAATAATTCACCCCATTGGAGACCAGAAATGATCCGGCTTTTGCCAGTTGTTCACAACTCATAGAAATTGAGCAATGATGAAAATAGGTTCCCAAAACCTTGTCCACCGGATTACGCAAACGGTCAAAAGACGCCATAAAATTCGCTAGTGATGCATTTCTGCTACCGTTCAGCAATTCCGATTTCACCACTTTTTCGTCAATGCCAATAGTGTCATCATCGGCAACAAACCTAATAAATTGCAGTATCTCAGCTAAGGCTTCTTTAGGTTCATTACCCATCATTATGGCATCAGCAATGACGATAGCACCCGCATTAATAAATGGATTACGAGGTCTACCAGCTTCGTGCTCAAGTTGTACTATTGAATTAAACGGGTCTCCCGATGGTTCTCGGCCAACCCGTGTCCAAATTTCATCGCCTAATTTACCCAAGGCAATGGTCAGTGTGAATACCTTAGAAATACTTTGAATTGAAAAAAGCGTATTGGCACACCCAGCGCTGTACTTTGTGCCATCTTGCATAATCAGGCTAATGCCAAACTCATTTGGATCAACACAAGCCAATTGAGGAATGTAGCCAGCAACTTTACCCCGATCATTACGGGCCGCCATTTCACGATATATTTGATCTACAATATTTTGCACGTTACTCCATTTTTACCGATTTAATTTATGCACTTAACAATTGAATCCAAGGCGCTAAAAACAAAAATCCTTAGGAATAACCACAATTCCATTTTCAGTTACTGTAAAGCGTTTGCTGTCCTTAACAGGATCAAAGCCAATAACCTCTCCATCGGGGATGGTGACGTGTTTGTCGACAATACATTTATCAAGCCTAACTTTTCGCCCAATTTTAACGTTGCCGAATATAACCGAGTTGGTAACTAAGGCTTGATCACCGATAAATACGTTTTGAAATAAAATTGAGTGATCGACGTTGCCACCCGAGATAACGGTACCACCTGACAACATCGAATTGATAAATACGCCTTCGGTGCCTGAACTTCCAGGCACCGCACGGGCTGGTGGGGTTTGCGATTGATAGGATCGAATGGGCCAATCTTTTTGATATAAGTCCATTGAAGGTACGGGATCTAATAAATCCATATTGGCTTGATAGAAAGAATCAATCGTACCAACGTCACGCCAGTAGTTATCGGGTGATACTCGCCCCTCTGATTCACCAAAGTAATGAGCAAATAGTTTATTGTTATCGATTAAACTAGGCAGTATGTCCTTGCCAAAGTCATGGCTTGAGTTTTCATCTTGGCTGTCTTTTTCTAAAATATCGATGAGTAGCTTAGTTGAGAAAATGTAGATGCCCATAGATGCGAGTGCGAAATTCTTATCATCACTGCAGCCTTCGGTTATGTCGGGTTTTTCCTGAAATTCTGTTATTTTCTGACCAGCATCGGCGGTCACAATGCCAAATTGATTAGCCAATTCAATGGGGACCTTCATACAAGCAATAGTGGCATCCGCATTTAGTGCTTGATGTGTTTTCAGGATTGATGCGTAGTCCATACGATAGATATGATCGCCTGACAAAATAATAGTCCACTCGGCATTGCTGCGTTTTATCAGGTACTCATTCTGATAGATTGCATCGGCAGTCCCTTGATACCAATTGTCACCATTAATTTTTTGAGCAGGAACAGGCGTTACATATTCTTGTAGTTCAGGGTTGAAAACAGACCAGCCATCCCGGAGATGTTTATGCAGTGAGTGTGACTTGTATTGAGTTAGCACAAGGATTCGGCGAAGGCCCGAGTGCAGGCAGTTGCTCAATGTGAAATCAATAATTCGATACTTTCCACCAAAAGGCACGGATGGCTTAGCCCGAAATTGAGTCAGTGGCTGTAGTCGTTCACCTGCGCCGCCCGCAAGGATAATTGCTAGTACGTTTTTATCCATATTTTTTTAAATCCTAAGTTCTAAAAATTTATTTTAATATAACACTTTCAGCCCATTCATCGATAACGCAGCAACTGAGTTGTGCAATTTTCACTGCTTACACACGCTTTTTGCACCGTTGTTGTGCGTGATGTATTCAGGCTATGCCAAAGTTTGTAAACAGGTTATAAAATTGATTTTTTGCACCTAATAGAGTTTAAATTAAGATTAATAAACGAGGATATGATCTATGAACATGAAACAAGTTCGTGAGATAGCGAAAGAAAAAGGAGTTAAAACCGGCCGTTTGAGTAAAGTTAAAATGGTTCAGTTGATTCAGCAAGTCGAAGGTAATTTTGATTGTTTTGCGAGTGCCATTGATGGCTATTGCGATCAGATAAGTTGTATTTGGCAAACCGAATGTTTCGAGTCAGCTAAAAAGCAAAAGTAATATAACTAAGCATGGCGAGGTGCTCCTAGTTTTCTGGACCCGGAGTGCTCGCTATGCGAGAGGCTATACCAAAATATTTTAGCCTCAGTTATACAGTCAAATGCTGGTCACATTTAATGATTAATGACCACAAATGACACAAGGTTCTTTTAGCCTTCAAAACAAAACTATCGGGATAAAATTAATATTTTTTACGAAACGGATTTTATCAAAGCAATAATGTTACGAAGGCTAACCCGTGCGACTCTTTAAGAAAGGATTGGCTCGAGTAGCGCTATTTTACCTAGATGTCAAATCGATCTCTTGGCATAAATTTTAGTGTCTTTGAAAATATAGTATTACTATGCGTCATGACCTGATTTCCTTGATGTGTTTCCAACGACTTGTCTAAATTTCAAAATAGCAGGGCTGTCTGGTCTGTTCATTATTTATTGAAGGAACAGGATTAGTCTAATTTTATCAATACTGCAACGTAAATAATGCAATAATGTTTTTTTGGCTGCTGGGGTTCTCGGCAAACAATAACCGCCACTTGCTCACTCTCTTGGATGTATTCAACACATATCCCGACCCTATTAATTTCAATACATTCCGGGCACAGCAAGAAATTTGAGACACATAGTTAGTTTGTAGCATTGGCAAACTCTTTTGTAAGGTCTCACTTTTAACATTCATTGTCGCTAAATTCTAAAACACTGACCATGCATAAAGATTAAGGCTAAATGTCAGATTGACGAATATTCGTTAGGTTAATAAATAAAAAATCATATATGCAATCAGATCCCAAAAAATTAGTAGACAAAAACAAAAATCTTACCCATTCCGAGTTAATGAAGGTTATATCTCATGTTCAACGAGAGCAGGATAATTGGATTTTACACACCTTAGTGATAGAGGGTTGTGATGTACCATTTAAGTTCAAGCGCAAAGGTAATTATAAAAGTTTAAAAGGTGCCAGAGTAAATATGACTTATTACCCTCAACAGGAAACTGTGGCGGGTATGAGTTTTGAAATGATGAAAGTAGTTCGTATAAAAAGAGGATGACCTAAGTGTTTTTTTTGCAGAAATTAACAAGCACTATTTTAATTAAAAGATATACTATAACTCTCTTTTTAATCAAATATCAAACGAGAAAGAATACACCTCTATCGTTAAAAGAAATTACGCAACTCTTCTAAAAAAACAGCTTGTCGCTATTGAAGATACTCCGTATCACCACGGTGTTTCCCGTTGTAAAAAATCGTAACTACCTATGTGGTATTAATGCTGATTTGGGTAGAAACTATAATCACTGCCGACAGTAAATTGAAAGCCATATTCGTATTTTAATACCCCTCTTTGCTATCGAGAATTGACGCAATACTTTTAGTCCAATGATATCCATCTCGTCGTTAAGTTAATGCTTAATGTGGCTGAGAGCGGAACAACTAATGAGATACTAGACCTTTGAACGCATTTATTACTTATCATTTATAATCGGCTCGCCTGCCGTCCAGAAATCGCTTCCACAAAGTCAGCCGTTTGAAGAACCTTACGCTTCATTATTCGCTAAAAAGCAACGCACTCTGAAAAACTGCCTGACGCGCAATAATCAACCAATAATGAGAATACTTCGTGTGCTAGCAATCGACTTTACCTAGAAAAATACTTTTTAGGATGCATTCCACTTTAATCAAAATTGCTTTTTTTCCAGATCTGATGGTTTTTCTTGGTGTAGATTTGGTGATTTATAAGATTGCCTTTCTTTTTTTAGTTTGTTGTCACCTAAGTAACTCGCTATTTACAATAC